>Ga0299906_10000743_pt1 | contig 29144 bp, 27 predicted proteins | sample RVTome_14_FD_200259 | JGI IMG/M metagenome (GOLD analysis project Ga0299906, IMG submission 200259) | Soil microbial communities from uranium-contaminated site in the Upper Colorado River Basin, Wyoming, United States - RVT145D125 (version 2) ...
CGGCCGACGGCAGCTCCGTCGACTACCAGTTCGGCCGCCGGTGCGACGAGACCTCCACGGGCAATTGCACGCTCGCGGGCGGTCAGGTCTGGTCGGCGGCCTACAACCCGGCCGGCTGCGGCTGACCGGCAGCGCCTTCCGGTCGACGCGGCCGTGACGCGATTCGGCCGGCGCCGCCGCGGCTTGAGCGCGGCCGATGCACGGCTCGGCAGCGGCATGTCGGCTCGACGCGGCCGAGGCCGGGCGAACGACGCCGACCTCGCGTGCTGTAGCCTCGGACACGCCGGGATTCGCGGCCTCGCATGACGTTCCGAGCCGCCTAACGTCGGTGCCGCTGAGCGGCGGCCTTTGCCGTCCGCTCCAGCGGCCTGGTTGTGCGTGCGCGGGCGGTCGAGGTATCGAATCAGGACCAGTGGGTGGATCGAGAGTCACATTGCCGTCATTATTTCTCGAATGGCGTCCAGGAAATCTTGACGTTCAAGCTCTGCGACGATGAAGGGGGCCCATGCCCGAAGGAGGTGTAAAGAGGCCTCGCCGGAGCAGTAGAGCTGTAGATACTGCAGTCGGGTCTCGAGGACCGCCTCGTGGTTGAGGCAAAGCCTGTCAATGGTTGCCTGTACGCGGTCACGGGGTGGGCCCGCGAGTTTCGAATCTGGCCGGACCAGTAAAGAGGGAAAATCCAGGATGAACCAACCAGCTTTGACCTCGAAGGGATCCAGGACGTCTTCGTGATCGCCCTTCCGGCCGTTGCACACCAGATTGGCGAGGCGATAGTTGCTCCAGTCGTAGGCGAGGTCGGGGTATCGCGCCTTCGGACGAAAATGGTCGACGGTGCCTGCTCCTGAATCGCGAGGCAGCCAATGGCAACTGTAAGAGCAGATGCCTCGAAAAGCCGCATAGAGCTCTGGGAAAATTCGCCGCCAGTAGCTGTGCTTCTTCCAGGCCACCTCAGAAAGCGACGCGCAGGCGCTCAGGAAACTCCGTCCGGGATGGCGAACATTCGCCTCGAAGTCTGCCGGTTCAGGTTGCGGCGCTACTGGGATCAAACGTCTGCTCCGTGAGTCTTAGCGAAGAAGACCCACCGCGGCCAGAATTCGTCATCAGGCGCCAGGTAACGAACTAGCCGCTCGTGAGCCTCCCGGACGTCCGCCGGAGGGGGCTCGTCGATTTGTTGCAGCGTCTTCGCCCTCTCAATGGCCTGCTCAGCTTCCAGCGAGCGTGCATGAAGTAGCCCGAAGACTTCTGAAATCAGCCATCTGTCGGCCCGTCCTCGTCGGATCATGGGCAACGTCTCGATGCTGACGAATTGGTTCTGTAGTACGAGATGGTGAAGACTGTCGACCCCATCGTCGGCGACTACTTCCAATCCCACCATGACCATAGGTGAGTGGGTCGCCAAATGGATCTGAGGTCGCAGATCCGGTGCGAGGTTCGAGACGACCGAAATCAAGGCGGGAACGATCACGCGCTGCCAGCGCGGGTGCAGGTGCGCCTCGACCTCATCCATGAGGAAAACGAGTGTCCTCTGCGGCACGCGCCTCAGTTGCCGGCTGTTCTCAAGGTGCTCGAACCAGGCCCAGACCAGAAGATATCCAAGAGCGACGATCCTCTGGATACCAGCCGAGCAGAGCCGGATGGGGATGTCGCCGTAGGGCAAGCGTAGGGTCGGCATGTCTCGAGAATCGAATGGGAGGCGTGCCGGCTCCCCAGGCACGAGTGGCTCATCCGGGGAAGGGGAGAGCTGAGCCAGCGTCGCGGTGAACGCTTTGAATCGCTTTCCGTGGCTTTCTCCGCTCCTCTGCCAGTTCACCCAATCGCGAATCAAACCGTTGCAGATCCAGCGGTTTCCCTCGAAAGGATCGTCGATGTGCAGCCCGTCCCACAGCTCAGACCGTCTGAAGAGCAATTGTCTGGGTCGGCCTACGTCCTGGCGTCTGGGAAGAGGGCTCCGAGACGGATCCCAAACCGCGAATGAGCCGTCATACCGTGCATAGACGACGAGTCCGGGGAGCTCGTGTAGCGAAGCAGGATGTTGCCACGAATGATGTTCCCAACGGTAGTCCGCGGTGAGCGTCTTGGCGCTTTCTTCCCGCTGAAGCCGAAACCGGATCCGCGGTGCCTGTTTGGGAGCATCGAGTGGCGGCAAGGCCGGCCTGTCCGCCCACTCGCCCGTCAGCGCCCACCAGACGCAATCGAGGAGCAGTGTCTTGCCCAGACTATTGTCGCCCGTGATCACGTTCAGGCGCTCCTTCGGCTGGTATCGGAGATGGCGCACGGGACCGATTCTATCGAGCTCCAGCATGTGCAGAGCGAGACCTTCCTCAGGAAGCACATCTGGCGGCCAGCGAATGGCATCAAGAAGCTCACGCTCGGGAATAGGAGGCTCTTGCATATCGCACGTCTTCGGGACCGTCGTGTCGAAGAGCTTGGCCTTCTCGTTTTCGGTGACCCCGTATTGCTCGAAGAGGTAGTCCCGAACAGTCTCCGGAGCACATCCTGGCTCCCAGGCTTTGTCACGGAAAAGCCACACGGCGAGATCGAACGCGGGAATCCTATGCCCGTCGAGATGCCCGACGAGGCGCCCGACGTAGTCGGAGCACCAACCCCACTCGGACGTACCCTTGTCGTGGAGTAGGGTGTCACCAAAAGTATCCGTCGTAATCCGTTGCAATGACGTGCTCCCGTATCGAGAGCTCAACCAACGATTCGCGGGGTCTGAAGTCCTAAAGGGGCTGTAGTACCGAGACGATGAGGTGCTTGGTTTGAAATGTCGTTGCAGGATGTCACTTGTAACCTTGGAAAATACAAGAGAAGCTTTTTTGCCTACGGGCAATCGCGATTTCTTGAATGCCAGAAAGGTCATCCCAAAAAACGGATGAACGACAGCCAGGCGCTCTATGGCGTTGCAGACCTGCCGCAGCGAAAGATACATGTCAGGTCCCCGAAAGCTCCGCTGCCATATGGCGGCAGAACCGTTCGCTCAAGTCGATCCCCACGGCAGGATGCCCAAGACGTAGCGCTACGCTCAGGACAGTCCCGCTGCCAGCGAACGGATCAAGCACTTCGCCCCCCGGTGTGCAGCCCACACGCAGGCATCGTTCGACGAGCTCGTCAGGGAACGCGGCGTAATGGATGCCGCGCGCACCGCTCGGACGCGCCGAGATCATCCAAACGTCTTCGTCGTCGCCGAGCGCCCTGCGGTCGAAACGGTAACGAGGGGACTTGCTGAACATGAAGATCATCTCATACGTCCGCCAAGGACGGTCCTTGGCAGTCGGCTCGGGGAGGCTGCCGTTGCGCTGCCAGACGATAGGACTACGTAAGACCCAACCGCGATCGATCATCGCGAGCGCCACCCGCCACGGAATTCCGATGATTGTCTTTCGGGGAACGCCGAGGCCGCTAGCGTCGACCGGGCGTAGACCGAAGCGTCGAGCGACGTTCTTGCGATCTGGACCGCGTGGCTGCCCCTTTCCTGAATAGTAGGTATCGCCAAGGTTGAGAAAGACCAGGCCATCGGGATGCAGAACCCGGCGAGTTTCGTCCATGGTGTCGACGATGGTCTCGACGTACTCCCCGATCGTCGGCTCCAGCCCGATCTGGCCGTCAACGCCGTAGTCGCGCTGGGAGTAATAGGGGGGTGAGGTCACGACACAGGCAAATCGGTCTGCGTCGAGGGTCTTGAGCACGTCGCAGGCATCGCCGCAGTGGACCTCCCAGGTAAGGCCACGAACACGCCCGAGCCCAATGGGACCGTGGTGCGCCTCCGTGACCTCCCCCGGGCCATCGGATTCGAGCAGTAACTGGTGGACGGACCTTGCCGCGTTCACGATCGATGTTTCCTCCGCTCGAGCCGAGAAATGGCCGTAGGGATCCCGGGTCGGGCATCGGGGAGGATCCTACCACGGCACAGGACCGCCCCGAGCACCGAGCTCGTGCTCGACTGGCGCAAGCGTCAGCAGGCGCGGGCGTCGGTGCGGGTGACGATCGAGACGAGCGGGGGGTCTGCACTGCAGCCCGCTCCGGCTGCCTCTCTAGCCGGCCGTCCTGGCCTCGGCCGGCAGCGGGCCGAGCCCCAGACGCTGCGCCAGCTCCTCGAGGATCCGGCTCGCCGCCTCGGGGATGACGGTGCCGGGGCCGAAGACGGCGGCGGCGCCGGCCTCGTAGAGCGCCTCGTAGTCCTGCGGCGGCACCACGCCGCCGACGACGATCACGATGTCCTCGCGGCCGAGCTCGGCCAATGCCTCGCGCAGCTTCGGCACCAAGGTCAGGTGGCCGGCGGCGAGCGAGCTGGCGCCGATCACGTGGACGTCGTTCTCCACCGCCTGGCGCGCCACTTCCTCCGGCGTCTGGAACAGCGGCCCCACGTCGACGTCGAAGCCGAGGTCGACGAACGCGGTGGCGATCACCTTCTGGCCGCGGTCGTGGCCGTCCTGGCCCATCTTGGCCACCAGGATGCGCGGCCGGCGGCCTTCGGCGGCGGCGAAGGCGTCGGCCAGGCGGCGCACCGTGCGTACGGCGTCGTCGTCTCCCATCTCGCGTCCGTAGACTCCGGTGATCGTCCGCACCTGCGCCTGGTGGCGACCCCACACGCGCGCCAGGGCGTCCGAGATCTCCCCTACTGTAGCGCGGGCGCGGGCGGCGTCGACGGCGAGCGCGAGGAGGTTGCCCCCGCCGCTGCCGGCGGCGCCGGCGAGGGCGTCCAGGGCCGCCTCCACGCGCCGCGCGTCGCGGCTCGCGCGCAGCTCGGCGAGGCGGGCGATCTGGGCCTCGCGCACCGCCGTGTTGTCGACCCTCAGCACCTCGACGGGCTCGTCGTCGACGACGCGGTACTTGTTGACGCCCACGATCGTCCGCCGGCCGGCGTCGATCAGCGCCTGGGTGCGCGCCGCCGCCTCCTCGATGCGCATCTTCGGCAGCCCGGTGGCGATCGCCCGCGCCATGCCGCCGAGCGCCTCGATCTCCTCAATGTGGGCGATGGCCCGGCGGGCAAGATCGTGGGTGAGGCGCTCCACGTAGTAGCTGCCGCCCCACGGGTCGATCACCTGGCAGCTCCCGGTCTCGTGCTGGAGGTAGAGCTGGGTGTCGCGGGCGATGCGGGCGGAGAAGTCGGTGGGCAGGGCCAGGGCCTCGTCGAGGGCGTTGGTGTGCAGCGACTGGGTGTGGCCGTGGACGGCCGCCATCGCCTCGACGCAGGTGCGGGTCACGTTGTTGAGCACGTCCTGGGCCGTGAGGCTCCAGCCCGAGGTCTGGCAGTGGGTGCGCAGGGCGAGCGACTTGGGGTCCTCGGGCGCGAACTGGCGCATCGCGCGCGCCCACAGGTAGCGGGCGGCGCGCAGCTTCGCCACCTCCATGAAGTAGTTCATGCCGATCGCCCAGAAGAACGACAGGCGCGGCGCGAAGCGGTCGACGGCGAGGCCGGCGGCGAGGCCGGTGCGCACGTACTCGAGGCCGTCGGCCAGGGTGTAGGCGAGCTCGAGGTCCGCCGTCGCCCCCGCTTCCTGCATGTGGTAGCCCGAGATCGAGATCGAGTTGAAGCGCGGCATGTGCTCGGACGTGTAGGCGAAGACGTCGGCGACGATCCGCATCGAGGGCTCGGGCGGGTAGATGTAGGTGTTGCGGACCATGAACTCTTTGAGGACGTCGTTCTGGATCGTCCCGGCGAGCTGCCCGGGCGCGACGCCCTGCTCCTCGGCGGCGACGACGTAGAGCGCCATCACCGGCAGCACGGCGCCGTTCATCGTCATCGACACGCTCATGCGGTCGAGCGGAATGCCGTCGAAGAGGACGCGCATGTCGAGGATCGAGTCGATGGCGACGCCGGCCATGCCCACGTCGCCGGCGACGCGGGGGTGGTCGGAGTCGTAGCCGCGGTGGGTGGGGAGGTCGAAGGCGATGGAGAGGCCGCGCTGGCCGGCGGCCAGGTTGCGGCGGTAGAAGGCGTTGGACTGCTCGGCGGTGGAGAAGCCGGCGTACTGGCGGATCGTCCACGGGCGGCGCACGTACATGGTGGCGTAGGGGCCGCGCACGTAGGGCGGGAAGCCGGGCATGGTGCCCAGGTGGCCCACGTCCGCGAGGTCGGCGGCCGAGTAGAGCGGGCGGACGGCGATCCGCTCCGGCGTCTTCCAGGCCAGCTCCTCCACGGGACGGCCGACGGCCGCTTCCCAGGCGGCGCGGTCGGCGGCGGGGAAGCTCGCCTCGGGGGCGTCGAAGTCGAGGGCGGCGAAGTCGGGGACCTTGGTCATGCGGTCATTCTCTCGATGCCGGTCGCCGGCCGCCGACGGGGAGCTTGGGCCGCGACGGCGTCAGTCCGCGACCTTGCGGTAGCGTCCCGCCATGATCACCAGGCTCTCGCCGTAGCGGCCCACGCCGTCGATCGCGTAGGTCCGGCCCTCGCCGTCATGGCGGACCGTCTCGCGCGCTCATGACGGCCACACTACCCCAAAGCACGGTGAGTGCCGCCACCCTGAAGGCGCCCTCGCGCTGGCGGCGGTCTCGGTGGGGGCGCTCCACGCCCTCGCTCCCGCTCCGTAGCTCGATCAAGCAACTCAGGATCGGGTAGCTCGTGAGAGTCATCTTCGAACGCCGTCACGACGTCGACGCCGCGAGCTCGCAGGCCCTCCGTGACGGCACGCCGTACGTGCTGGTCCATCAGATAGCGAATCGCCATCAGATCTTACATGCGGTCCCCCGACTCGACGTCCCAGGCGAGGCTCGCCCAGCGCTCGCCCGCGGCCGTGTGCTCGCCGCCGCGCAGGCCGAGCACCGTGACGCAGCCGGGCTTGACGGCGAGGCCGTGGCGCGCGGCCTCGGCCGCCGTCTCCGGGCGCGTCGAGTAGGTGAAGAACCGGCGGCCCTGGCGGCGGGCGCGCGCCGCCAGGGCGGCGAGGGCGCCCGGCCGCTCCTCGCCTTCGGCGGCGAGGAGCTGGAGACGGTCGGTGGCGTCCACCCGCTCGACGACCGCGAGCGCCGCGTCGCCCACCGCGAGCACCTCGGTGGGATGGAGACGCTCGAGGAACTGCGCGCGCCAGTCCTCGACGCGCTCGTACTCGAAGCGGACGGCGCCCGGCGCCGGCCGCCGGGCGCGCAGACGCTCCACGGCGTCGGCCGGCGCCGGCCTGACCGCGGCGGCCGCGCCGCGCTCCCGCGCTCCCTGCGTCACGTACCAGGCGGGGACGTTGACGGCGCCGGCTTTCGCCATGCCCCGGTTGCTCGCGTTGTCCGCCGTCACGAACCCCACCAGCAGGGCGCAGCCCCGGCTGCCGGCGACCCGCGCGGCGGCGGCGACCAGCTCCTGGAAGTAGCCGCGTCCGCGGAGCTCGGGCCGGGTCCAGCCGGCGGTGAGGATCGCGGCCCGCGCCGAAGCGCCGCCGGGAGAGGACAGCCGGCGGTAGTTGAGCCCCATTCCGCTCACCCAGCGGCCGCCCTCGGAGAGCACGAGCACGTCCGGCTCGACGCCGGCGAAGGGCCGGCGGTGGTACCAGTAGCAGGCCCGCCGGTCCCAGCCGCCGAAGCAGGCGTTGAGCGGCTCCAGGTAGCGCTCGTCGTCGCCGGCGGGCAGGAGCTGCGCTTTCAGGCCGCGCGGACGCGTTGCGCGATCGTGCCCATCGAGGTCCACCACAGGGCGTCTCCGTAGCGCCGATCGAGATCGGCGAACAGCAGGTCGAGGTAGTTGCAGTAGAGCTCGTCGAGGCCGTCGAGCATGGTGTGGCCGCCGCCGCGCTTGAAGGCGTGGGCCTTGACCGCCAGCAGGCCGCCGTGCTCGACCACGGCGTAGGCGCGCTCGCGCGGCGACGTCGCCTGGAAGTTGGTCGTGAAATGGACCAGCCGGGAGCCGGGAAGGATCTCGGGATGGATCAGCGAGACCCCGTGAAGGCCGCTCATCGCGGCGCGGGCGTCGGCCGTCACCGGCGTTTGCAGGTCGCGGGCCGAGCTCACGAGCTCGAAGGAGCAGTCGGCCAGGGCCTCCGCCAGCGGCGGCGGCAGGTTCCAGGCCGGCGGCGCGAACCCCCGCACGTATCGCAAGCCGCCGCGGTCGAAGATCGCCAGCGCCTCCCGCAGCTTGCGGCCGCACTCGGCGCGGTCCTGGGCCTGGAACTCGACGGCGAGGCGCGGGCCCGGGTGCAGGTGGTGGAGCCCGTGCACCGCCACCTCGGTCCGCGGCATCGCGTTCAGGAAGGCGACGAAATCGGGATGGCGGTCGACGCGCATGCGCCCCTTGGGATGGACGCTCGCGGCGTGGACCAAGCGGCGCAGCCCGGGGACGCGGGCCGCCAGCCGCGTGGCCACCAGCCCGTTCGGCCGCCAGTCCGGCGTGACGAAGAGCGTGACCGCCAGGCGCGGGTGACGATCGAGCAGCCGCGCGATCCGTCCCAGGGCGCCGCGCTCGAGGTCGCCGCCCGCCTCGTAGGCGCCGGCGGACGTCCCCGGGTGGACGTCGTCGACGCTGAAGCAGACGGCCGCTTCCTTGCCGGGTGGAAGCCAGGTCGGCGTCACGTCCATCGGCGCTCCAGTATAGACGGGTAGGGCGCCGCCGTCCGTCCCGCCGTAATCTCCCTCGTAACGTCTCTGTAGGAAAACCCCTGACAGATCTGCACCGACGTGCGTCGAAGCCCAGATGACGTAGGATCCGTATTCCGGGAGGTGAACGCTCGAGGAGAACCCACCAGATGACGAGCTTCGGTCCGCCATCGTCAGTATGCTGGCCGCGCGTCCTGCTCATCGGCCCCTACGACCCGCACTGCGGCGAGTACACCTTCCTGGCCCCGCCGCTCGGCGTCTGGCGGCTGGCCGGCGTGCTCGAGGCGGCGGGGTGCGAGGCCCGCGTCTTCGATCCCAACATCTGCTCCGGCACGGCCCCCTCGGGGGGGATCGGGGGGGAAAGCGCGGCCCCCTCGGGGGGGATCGGGGGGGGAAACGCGGTCGAGGCCGAGCTCGACCGGGTGCTCGCGTCGCCGTGGGACGTGGTGGGCGTCTCCACCACCGGCATGACGCTGCGCTTCGACCTCGCCCTGGCCCACCAGGCGCGGCGCGCCCTGCCGAAGGCGGTGATGGTGGCCGGCGGCATGGAGGCCACCTTCCGCCCCGAGCTCACGTTCGAGCTCGGACCCTTCGACCTGGTGGGGCTGGGCGAGGGGGAACGGCCGCTGCTCGAGCTGGCGGAGCGGCTGCGCGCCGGCGCGGCGCTGACCGGCATCGCCGGCACCGCGGAGAGGACGCCCGCGGGCGTGGCGCGCCACTACCAGAGCGCGCTGCCCCAGGCCGAGATGGCCGACGCCATCGCCAAGACGCCTTACGAGCGCATGCCCTACCCGGCCTACTGGGAGCGGCTCGAGATGGCCTATCGGGTGGGCGCGCTGCCGTTCAAGGCCGACCGCGAGGCGCGTCTCGCGGAGATCCGCTCGGTGCGGCTCATCACTCTCAACTACTGCCCGATGAACTGCACGTTCTGCTCGTCGACCAACTTCCTGCACGCGGCCCAGGGCTCGATCGCCCGCGTCGGCCGTCTCGACGCCGAGGAGTGCCTGGCCATGATGCGCCGCATCGTGGCGGCGCAGCCCGGCGTGCGCACGGTCATCTTCCAGGACGACATCTTCGTCTTCACCGCCGACGCGCGCATCCTGCCCCTGTGCGAGGCGATCGTGGCGGCCAAGCGCGACGGCTCGCTGCCCGCGGATTTGCAGTTCATCAGCACCAACCGCATCGACGCCATGACTGCCGAGCGCCTCGCCGCCATGCGCCGCGCCGGCTTCCGGGTGCTCGGCTTCGGCGTCGAGAGCTTCTCGGAAAACGTGCTCCGGGAGTTCAACAAGGTCCGCATCTACCCGTACGTCGAGAAGAACCTCGCCCTCGCCCTCGAGCTGGGCGTCACGCCGTTCCTCGACCTCATCCTCACCTCGCCGCGCTCGACCCTGGACGACCTGGCCACCACCGTGCGCCGGGCCTACGGCTGGGTGCTGGCGGGGTGCGAGGTCGGCATGTACCCCTACGTGATCCCGTTCTCGGGCGCCGCCATGGCGGACGACCCGGAGCTGGCGCCGCACACCGTGTACCGCCGCCAGGAGGTGGCCGGCACCGACGTGGCCTGGGACCAGCCGGTCAAGATCCTGCCGGTCGACCCGGAGGTGCGGCGGGCGATCCTCGCCATAGAAGCGGAATTCGAGTACTGGCTGACCGAGCTCGCGCGCGAGGTGACGCACATGCCGTCGCGCCTGCGCTCGCTCTTGTGGGTGGCCTGCGCGACGCCGGTGCTGGCGGCCGCGGGACGGCGGGCGCCGCGGCGCGACGAGGTCGTGCGCGAGCTCCTCGACCGGCTGCCCGGGCTCGACGCCGCCGGCCGCAAAGCCTGGTACCGCCGCCTCAACCAGCAGGTCTCCCCCCTCGGTCCCCCCAGGGGGACGCTACGGCCGGCGTCGACGCGAACGCCGTCCGGCGCCGTCCACGTGGCCGTTCCGGCGTGAGGCCGCGATGACGTTTGCCACGGTACCGTCCATGCACCCGCCCGTCGACGCCCCCGCCTACTGGGAGGCGCGGGCGCGCCGCTTCGCCGCCGAGGGCGAAGGGCTGCGGGCGGTGTGCTCGTACGGGATGCCGGCGTTCTACAACGCCTCCATCCACCTGTGCCAGCGCCGCGCCCTGGGGCCCTGGCTCGATCCCGAGCCGGGCTCGGCGGCGCTGGACGTCGGCTGCGGCGTGGGCCGCTGGAGCCGGCTGCTGGCGCGGCGCGGCGCGCGGGTGACCGGCGTCGACCTGTCGCCGACGATGGCCGCCGAGGCGCGGCGCCGGGCGGCGGCGGCAGGTCTCGCCGGGCGCTGTCGGTTCGAGGTCGCGGACCTCGCCGAGCTCGACCTCGGCGAGCGCTTCCCGCTGATCGTGGGCGTCACGGTGCTGCAGCACGTGCTCGAGCCGGCGCGGCTGGCGTCCGCCGCGGCGCGGCTCGCCGACCACCTGGCCCCCGGCGGACGCGCGGTGCTGCTCGAGGCGGCCCCCACCGCCGCCACGGCGCGCTGCGACAGCGCCGTCTTCCGGGCGCGCACGAGCGGCGAGTACCTGCGGCTCTTCGCGGACGCGGGGCTCCATCCCGCGGCGGTGACCGGCGTCGATCCGGCGCCGTTCAAGGTCCTGCTGCTGCCCTCCTACGACCGCTGGCCTCGTCCGCTGGGCGTCGCGGCCCTGGCCGCGGCCACGGCGCTGGCGTTGCCGGTGGACCTCGCCCTCGGCCGCAGGTGGACGTCGCGGTCGTGGCACAAGGTCTTCGTCCTGCGGAGATCACGGTGAGACCGCGCTTTGCGCGCGGTCCGGTCGCCGCCGTCCTGGCGCTCGGTCTCGGCGCCGGCGCCGGACCCTGGCTCGAGCCGGTGCGGCCGGACCTGGCCGGCGAACGCGCGGCGGCGAGCGAAGTGCTGACGCTCGACGTCACCAGCGGCGCCGACGCCGGACCCGGCTCTCTGCGTGAAGCGCTCTTCGCCGCCGCGGCCTCCGACGCGCCGGCCCTCGTCGTCGTCCATGCCCGGGTGGAGCTGACGACGCCCCTGCCGCCGCTCGCCGCCGTCGGCGGCCTGACGGTCGAGGGCCGGGCCTTCGCGCGGATCGACGCCCGGTGTCTCGCCGGCGCGCCGGCCCTCGACGTGCGCGGCCCCGGCACCGTGCTCAGAGGTCTGCGGATCAGCGGCGCCGGGGAGGCGGTGGCGGTCCGTGCCGACGGCGTCGAGCTCGACGGCCTCACCCTGGAGGGGTGCGGCGTCGGAGTGCGCGTCGCTCCCGGCGTCGTCGGCCTGACGATCGTCCGCGGCGTCTTCGAGGCGAACGAGGTGGGCGTGGAGCTGCCCGCCGACGCGCGGCGGACGCGGCTCGAGGACAACCGCTTCGCCCGTCACCGCAAGGCCGCGGTGTGGGCGGTGGCGTCGGCGCCCGCGGCCGGCGGCGGCGGCGAGGGCTTGGAGCTTCGCCGCAACCGTTTCGCCGGCGACGAGATGGGGATCGTGCTGGCCGACGTGACGGCGACGGTGGAGGACAACGACTTCGCCGCCGCGCGCACCGCGGCGATCTACCTCTCCGGCGCCGGGGCCGTGGTGCGCGGCAACCGCGTGCGCGACGGCGAGGGTCTCGGCATCCACGCCGTCGACGCCCGCGGCGTGGTGATCGCCGGCAACGAGCTGACCGGCAACGGCGCGGTCGCGGTGATGGTGCGCGCGAGCCGTGACACCCGGGTCGAGGACAACCGCCTGCGCGCCAACGCCTACGGCATCGCCACCCTCTTCGGCGCCGGCGACGTGGTGGTCGCCGGCAACGTCCTCGAAGACCATCGCCACGACGCGGTGACGGTGATCGGCGGCGCGCCGTGGCTGCGCGCCAACCGGGTGACGGGCAGCCGCGGCGCCGGCCTGCGCCTGCTCGACTACCTGCCCGTCGCGGGCCCGCGGATCGCCGCGGCGCCGCGCCTCGACGGCAACGTCTTTACCGGCAACCGCCTCGGGGAGCGCCTGGCGGGCGAGTACCGGGAGCGGCGATGAGGAACCTGCGGACGCAGCTTCCGGTGGCCGCCGTGGCCCTCGTCGCGGCGCTCGCGGTCTGGGCCGCGCTGGCCACGGTGCGCCAGCTCGCCGGCGCCTTCAGCCTCGCCGTCTACCTGCTGGCGAGCCTGGCGTTCTTCGTCGACCTCGTCGACCTCCTGGTGCGCCTGGCGATCCACCGGCGGCGGATGGCGGCCGGCGGCCGGCGGCCGACGTGGCGGCTGCTCGCCTCGCCGACCTCGGTGCCGCTGCGCGAGGCGCACCTGACGCCGCGCCAGAAGCGGCTCCACGTCAAGCCCTGGGCGCTCGTCGTCTCGGTCTACGACGCCGAGGACGAGATCGACGACTTCCTCGACCGGATGGAGCCCTTCCTCGACCGCCTGTGGGCGGTCGACGACGCCTCGACCGACGCCACCCGCCTGCGCCTGCTCGACGCCGGCGTGCGCTGCCTGGCCGGCGAGGTCAACCGCAAGAAGCCCGGCGCCCTGCGGGCGCTGCTGGCGACGCTGCCGCCCGACGTCGCCACCGTCGTCGTCCTCGACCCGGACGTGCGCATCCGCGACGGCGGCGATCCGCGCGGCGAGCTCGAGACCGTGCTCTTCGACTTCCAGGCCACCGGCATGGCCGCGGTGAGCCCGCGCATGGCGGTGCGGGAGGACGGTTTCCTGGCCCGCTTCCAGGGCCTCGAGTACGCGATCTGCTGCTCCTTCGGCCGCCGCACGATGGGCCCCGACGGCACCAACTCCGGGGTCTCGATCTATCGCCGCGACGCCCTGGCCACGGCGCTGGCCGCGCACTCGCTCTCGGTCTACGCCGAGGACTTCGAGAACTCGCTGATCCTGCTCGCCGCCGGCGAGGAGATCTATTACGACGAGCGCCTGGTGTTCGAGACCGACGCCAAGCGCACCTGGCGGGGGTGGCTTTCGCAGCGCGTGGGCTGGAGCTACGGCTTCCTCAAAGTCTACAAGGAGCGGCTCGGCGAGCTCCGCCGCATCGGCCGCCGGCGCTTCATGGCCGCCTACCACTACCTCGTCTACACCGGCGGCGTCGGGCTGCTGCTGCACCCGCTGCGGCTGGCGATGGCGGCGGTGCTGGCGGTCAGCTTCGCCAACGGCTGCGACGAGCTGCTGGGGCTCGGCGCGTTGCCCGACAACGCCTTCACCCAGCCCGGCTACTTCCTCGCCGCCTACCTCAAGTACGCGGCGCTCGTGCTGCTGCTGCTCGCCGTCGCCGTGCCGCGCGGCGAGCGCCGGTGGCTGCTCGCCGCGGTGCCCTTCTACCTCTTCTACCAGCTCGCCCACGTCGTGGCCCAGAGCCTCGGCTTCGCCAACTGGATCAGCCTGCGCGTCGCCGGCCGGCGCGTCTACCGCGACCACTACCAGGACGAGGAGTCGCTGAGGAGGCAGCTCCGTGAGGCTTGAAGGCGACGCCGCGACGGCGGCCGCGCTGGCGGCGTTCGCCCTGGTGGCGGCGCTGCCGTGGTGGCTCGGCGACCGGCGCCCGGCGCCGCCCGAGCTCCGGGCGCCGTACGAATTCGTCGTCACCAGCGCCGCCGACGCCGGCCCGGGGAGCCTGCGCGAGGCCCTCCTCGACGCCGACCGGGCGCCGGGCCGCGCCCGCGTCGTGCTCGCCGTGCCGCGCGTGACGCTCGAGGACCCGCTGCCGGCCCTCGTCAATCCCGAGGGCGTGGTGCTCGACGGCGGCGACGCGGGATGCGAGATCGACGCCCGCCGCGCCGGCGACGCGCTGGTGGTGGCGGCCCCCGACTCGGTGGTGCGCGGCGTGACGATCCGCGGCGCCGCCGGCGCCGCGGTCTCGGTGCTGGCCGACCGCGCGCGCCTGGCCGAGGTCGCGATCGAGGGCTGCGGCGAAGGCGTGCGGACGGCTCCCGGCGTGCGCGGCCTGACGATCGAGGACAGCCGCTTTTCCGGAAACGGCGTGGGCGTGCGTCTGGCCGCCGCCGGTCCCGGCACGGCGATCCGCCGCAACCGCTTCGAGCGTCACGACGACGCCGCGGTGTGGGCGGTGGCCGCGCGCTCGGCCGCCGCCGAGGCGGCCGGCGGCCTCGAGGTGCGCGGCAACCGCTTCGTGGAGGACCGGGTGTCGCTGGTGCTCGCCGACGTGCCCGCCACGGTGGAGGACAACGAGCTCGTCGGCGCCTTCGAGGTCGCCGTCTACCTGATCGGCCGCGGCGCCATTGTCCGCGGCAACCGGATCCGCGGCGCGGTCAAGGTGGGCGTCTACGGCGCGCGCCCGATCGACGCCCTGGTGGCCGGCAACGAGCTCGACCGCAACCCGGTGGCGATCCTGATCTCCGGGGCGGAAGGCACGGTGGTGCGCGGCAACCGCCTGCACGCCAACGTCGACGGCATCGCCGCGGTCTTCGACGGCGCCGGCGGCGACAACCTGCTCGCCGGCAACCTGCTGGTGGGCCAGCGCCACGACGCGCTCCTGGTGATCGGGGCGTCTCCGCTGGTGCGCGGCAACCGCGCCCTCTTCAACCAGGGAGCGGGCCTGCGCCTGCTCGACGCGGAGGCCGCCCCCGCGGCGCCGCGGCTCGAGAACAACGTGCTCGCAGGCAACGGCGTCGAAGGTCCCTTGCGAGAGGCGTTCCGCGCCGCCGTCGAGGAGGACGCGCCATGAGCGAGCCCGGCCTCGATCCGCTGGCGCGCCGCGAGCGTAAGCGGGGCCTCGACGCCCTCTGGCTCTTCACCTTCGTGGCGGCGTTCCTGGCGGTGGCGGCGCCCTGGTACGTGCGCAGCCTGGAGATCGACCTGGTGCCGCCCGCGGCGACGCTCTTCGTCGCCGCCGCGGCGTACTTCGCCGTCGCCAAGGTCACCGACCGGCTGCGCCGCGGCGGCGCCGTGGCCGCCGTCACGGCGGCGTCGCAGCTCGTGGGCGTCGGCGTCCTCGCCGTCGTCTGGCACCTGGCCGGAGGCGTCCACTACCCGCTCTTCGTCCTCGTCTTCGCCCTGCCGGTCGCCGGCGCCGGCGTGCTGCTGCCGCGCTGGCAGGTGTGGACGAGCGCCGTCGCCGCCGTCGCCGCCGTCGCCGCGGTGACGTGGATCGAGTCGCCGGACCTGCGCTGGTACGCGTTGCGCGCCGGCTTGCCGGTCGAGACGCTGGTGGGCCTGCTGCCGGAAGCGCCGTCGCGCGCCGGCGACGCCTTCCCCGACGTCCGGCTGCCGCCGGCGTTCCTCTTCGCGGCGCTGGCCGCGTGTGCCGTGCTGCTGCCGGCGCTCGCCGTCCTCACCCGCGCCCTGGCGTCGGCGCGTTCGCAGTCCGCCCGGTCCGACGACGCCGCGGAGCTGCTGGGCGCCGCTTTCCGCGCCTCGCCGGCCTCGCTCGCCCTGGTGGACACGGCGAGCCTGCGCGTCGTCGCGGCCAGCGCGGGCTTCCTGGCGCGGCTGCTCCTCGACGAGCAGGACCTGCGCGAAAAGGACTTCTTCGAGCTCGTCGCCTTCGCCGACCGCGGCGCCGTCGCCGGGCTCCTCGCGGCGGACGGGGGCGAGGTCCCGGCGGCGGTCTACCGCGTGGGTCCCGAGACGCGGACGGCGCGGCTGCGCCTCGACTTGATCGACTCGAACGGTGGCCGCTATGCTTGGTTGTGCCTCGAGGATCAAGAGTGAAGGCTGTCTTCTTCATCCCGTCTGGATGCCATATACCCTCCCGGCTCAACCTCCGACATCATCGAGGCGCCGGCAAGTGTCAATGACTTTGAGACACTTGAGTGCGGTTATTAGTGACGGATCTTCTGAGTCGATGGTACGGCCCGTAGGCCGGAGCTGGGCGGCCTTTCCACCTCGTTCGCCCGCCCTGGCGGGCCTGCGGCCGTGTACCGGCTACTCCATTTAGCGTCTGAGAACGATCTGCCTGGGCCGGGAGCACCTCGCCGATTCCCAGGTCCTCGCCGCGGAGGGAAGAGCAATGGATCGAGCCTCCATGTCGGATCCGGAGATACCACGGAACGGAGCTTTCCGTGTCGTCGTGACGTCGATCGGGACAGCCGGCGGCGCGCTCATGGAGCGCCTCAGCCGGGCTCTGCCCCTGACCGCCGAAGGGCTTGCCGCCCGGGTGCTCCGGGCGCCGTCCGAGCTGCTGGGCGACCTGAGCCGGGAGACGGCGGAGGCGATCGCCGCCCTGCTCCGCCAGGCGGGATTGGAGACGTCGATCCTGGCGCGGGAGGAAACGTTCCAGGCCGGCGACGGGGACCTCGAGGTCGCTCTCGCGCCGACCGATCTGACGCGCCTTCCCGAGGTCGTCGCCGAGATCGTCCGCTTCCTCGGCTGTGACCGCGCGAGAGCGGAGAAGGTCCTGGGGGCCACGCCGGCGATCCTGATCAGCGGCGTCTCGGCGGCGACGGTCGCCGCCCTTCGCCGACGCTTCGAGCCCTTGAGCGTCGAGCTTGTCGTCTCCCGCCCGCAGGAGGCGAGCTACGACGTCTACGTCCGCGCGGCGGACGCCGACGCTCTCCGCCGCCTGCGGCGTCTGCTCGGCTCACGGTGCGCCTCGGCGGCAGGAGATCCTCGCTCGCCGGTGGCGAGCGGCATCTCCTACGGCGAGGCCCGGGCCCTGTGGCGCGACGCCGAACGCTACCGTGTGCCCCTGCGCATCCTCAACCGGGATTTCCTTCCTCACGCCTCCGGCATCGCCGATGCCGCCACCCTGGGAGGTACCTCGCGATGATCGAAAACGCCGACCCGAAACGCGTCCGGCGCCTGCACCTCGGCGTCGCCGAGAAAGGCAAGAGCCACGCCGTCGACGGCGAGCACGTCCTGGCTCTCACCTACTACCGCGAAGCGATGCGGATGGCGGTCCACGCGAAAGAGCCGGAGATCTACTTCCGCCACTACCTCGAGTGTACGCTCGAATCCCTCGAGCTCATGCGCTCCTACGGGGAAGTGCTGGAGTATTGCGACCGCGCCCTCGCGCACTACGAGGAGCACCCGCCGGAGCACCCGCTGGCCCGCCGCGACCTGGCGTCGATCCACGAGCGGCGAGGCGCGGTGCTGATCAAGTCCGGAGAAACGGCGGCGGCCCGCGAAGCGCTGCGCCGCGCCGTCGACCTGGCGCGCCAAGACGGCGGCACCCTGCCGCTCGCCGACAAGCTCCTCGGCTGGGCAGCCCGCGGCCTGCGGGTCGAGGCGGCCCGCGTCACCAGCGAGCAACAGCGTCACGGCTACTTCGCCGTGCGGCCGGACACCGTCGACCGCGGACGCGCCATCGCGCTGCCCGACGCCATGCTGGGCCAGCCCGCGCGCGGTTGAGAAGGGGATGGACGTGGACGAGACGGACGCCACCCTGTCGAGCGAGGCCGAAGTCAGGATCCCGGTCACCGAGCTGATCCGGAAGCTGGGCCTCGCCGTAGCCCACGCCCAGCTCGAGCTGACGAAGATCGGCGTCGAGATCGGCGAGCTCCTGGCGTCGGCGCAGGTCACGTTCCCCGACGAGAACGGGCAGAGCGTCACCCGCTCGCTGCTCGAGCTCGGCTTCCTGCCGAGCTTCTACGAGATCGGCGAGACCGAGATCGACGTGGCCTTGACCCTGGGGCTCGCGGCCCACGGAGAGGACGGCGACGCGAACTCGGCGGACGAGACGGAGCTCTTCGGCGTCGTCCTCTCGCCCGCCTACCACCGCAAGTACGACTTCGATGCCGCCGGCGCCTCGCGTTTGCGCGCCCGGCTGGTCAACGTGCCGCCGCCCGCGGAGTACGTCGCGGCCCTGCGCGGCGGCGACGGCGGCTAGTCAGGGAGGACCGAGATGGCAGTCACCACCATGCTCCAGAACGCGCCCCTTGCCGCAGCTCGTCGAAAACCTCGGCAAGGCGATCGCCGATGCCCAGTTCGCGCTCGACCTGAAGTCGATCGAGATCGCGGTGCTGATGGGCGACCGGGAGAACCACGGCGTCGAAGTGGGCGGGCAGCGCCGCTCGCTGCTCGAGCTCGGCTTCGCCCCGACGTTCTATCACCTGACGGAAGCGACGGTGGAGACCCGGGTGGCGTTCAGCACCTCGACGACGCAGGAGTTCTCGGTCGGCGCCTCGGCGACGGCCCAGTTCGGGGTGGTCGCGGTGAGCGTCGAGGCGTCGTACTCGGCCAAGTATTCCTTCGAGGCGAGCGGCTCGAGCTCGATCGTGGCGCGCTTCGTCTCGATCCCGCCGCCGGCTCTCTTCGAGGAACGCCTGCGGGCCGCCATCGGCGAAGAGGGCGGCAACGGCGAAGGATGATGATCGGAGCTGACCCGTAAACAAGGAGGACGACATGGGATTCAAAGACATTGCAATCGGTCAGGAGCTTCTCAACGTTCCGATGGGCGACATGATCCGTAATATGGCGTTTGCCATCGCCGACGCTCAGTTCGAGCTCGACGAGTCGAGCATTCGCAGTGCCGAGCTGATGAGCGGACAGCTGCCGGAACGCAACTCGGACGGAGACATCGTCTACAGGGAAGCGTTGACCGGGGCGTTGCTCTTCCCCAAGATCAACGAGGACGGCACCATCGCGACCGATACCACCGGCGAGACGCTCTACGTCACCGAGACGGGTGAGGCTGCCAAAGACGCCCAACCTACGTTCATCGATACTCGTGTCTTCTTCGGATATGAATACGTTCCTGTCCCCAACGACACAAACAATCCACCGGCAACCGTTCGCAGACCCAACCGAGTCAGCATGATGGAGCTGGGCTTCACGCCGACGTTCTATCAGTTCATCGATACGATCATCGAGGTGAAGATCGCCATCAAGATCACCCGCGACGAGTCGCTCAGCCTCAAGGCCGGATTCAGCACGACATCGACGACGACCAGCAATGAACAGCGTACCGCCGAGCAGAGACAGGGCCTCTTTCGCCGCTCCAAGCGCACCTCGACGGGGACCGTCGATCGCACGACCGCGGTGACGGCGACCGTTGACGCCGAATACTCCAGCAAGTACAGCTACTCGGCCGAGGGCTCCAGCCTTCCGCGTACAAAGCTCGTACCGGTGCCGCCGCCGGCGGTCCTCGAGGAACGGATTCGTTCCATGATCGAGATTGAGGCCAAGCGAGAAGCGGCCGCGCTGACAGGCTCGTCGGATGGTGGAGGGGGGACGTTGGGTGGTGGAGGGGGGACTTGAGTGGCACGGCCCGCCACGCCGATCTCAAACGTCTGCTGCGCGAGAAGGAGCGCCTGGAGAACCAGCTCCGGCGTCTCGCCGGCGAGGCGCCGCCGGACCCCGACGCGCGCCGTCGCGCGGCTCTCTTCCCGCTCTACGACCCCACGGCCGAGGAGCGGCGGCAGGAACGCCTCGCGCAACGTCGACGGCGTCTTCGGATCCGCAAACGTGCTCTTCAGCGCCAGGGTCAGAGGAAGATCGAGGTGAGTGTCGTGAAGAAGAACCAACGCCGCGAGGAAGCGCTGACGGAGGAGGCGCTGGAGCGCCGAAAGGCCGAGGCCCAGGAGCAGGCCGCGGCCGCCAGACGGGAAGCTGAAAGAAAGCAACGCGTCCGCGAGGATCGCCAGGTCACGCAGGAGGCGGCGAGGCTCGCCGAGGAGCACCGCGCCGGCCAGGCCGAGCAACGCCTCGAGGCACGCCGCCGAGAGTTGATGGAGGCCCGTCGCCGCGACCTGCGCGAAGAGCGCCTCCGCGAGCAGCGGCGCTTCGAGGAACGCGACGACAAACGCCGGCGCCAGCGCGATCGATTCGCCTGAGAGACCGCTTCCCCTGAGAGACGAGCCATGGCCGACGACCAGTTCCTCTCCACGACGATCGACGCCTATCTGCTGAGCCTGGCGAACGGCGTCCGCGCGGCCCAGGAGCAGCTCAACCTGCTGCCCCCCGAGGACGCTCTCGGGCGTCCGCAGGCGACCTATTACCTTCCCCGCCTGGACTTCGAGCTCAGGGTCGCCTTCGAGATCTCCCGGACTTCGGAAGGGCCGTTCGACAATGTCGGACGGGTGCCGGGCGCGGCGGCGCGAGTCGCCGTGGCGACCCTCCTGCTCCGCCCGGTCCAGCCCCAGGACACCACGGTCTCCAACTTCAAGGCCGAAGCGATCAGCACCCTGCGCGGCAGCTTCGTCGCGGTGCCGCCGAACCAGGGACGTCCGCCGCTGGTGCTGGCCAGCGCCGTGCGCCGCGTCGACGCGCGCACGGCCGAGATCACCGCCAGCCTTCGCACCGCCGCCGGCGAGCCGCTTCCCGGCGCCGAGGTCCACTTCAACCTCGACCTCGAGACGACCCGCGCGGTGGGAGCTCCGGACGGGATCAGCCCGCAGTCTTTCGAGTTTCAGCCGGGCACCCGTTTGCTGCAAGGCGTCGTCCCTACCGCCGCCGACGGGACCGCGGCTTCGACCCTCGAGATCGATCCCGCCGAGCCGCCGGGTCTCAGGGTCGCCGTCGCCGTCGACGCCGTGGACCGCTCCGAGTCGTTGCTGATCGGGGCGGAGGTGGCGCCGTGATCGTCACCGCTCGCCTCGTCGACGCCCGGGGCGCCGGGCTCGCCAAGCTGAGGGTCTCCTTGCTCGCCTTGCGGCTCGAGCGCAACGCCTTCAGCGAAGTGCCGCTCGGCGAGGGGACCTCGGCGGCCGACGGGAAGGTCCGCATCAAGGCCGAGTATCCGGTCGACGCGAACTATCCGCGGCTCCAACTGCGCCTGGTGGACCCTTCCGACCCGCAAGCGAGGCGGCCGGTGCTCGCCGAGATTCCGGAGGGCTTCGGCGTCTCGGAGCTCCAGCTTGGCACCGTCGAGGTCGTGACGCCGCCCGCCAGGCACTTCCAGATCGGCCCCTGGATCTTCGCCGGCTTCCACGCCGGCGCCCTGGCCGAGCTTCGCGCGCCCCTGGACATGCTGGTCGAAAAGCTGCGGACTCAGATCCGCGGCCTGAAGGAACGCCTCAAACGGCTCGAAGCAGAAAACCGCGCCCTCGAGGAGCGGGTCAACCAGCTCACCGGAGAGAACGCGGCGCTGGCCGCCACGGTCTCCGAGCTGGATGGACAGGTCGCCACGCTCACCGCCGAGAACGACGCCCTGTCGCGGCAGTACGAGGCCTGCCTGACCCGCAACGCCGAGCTGGTGGTCGAGAACGTCCAGCTCGGCACCGCCAAGCGTGAGCTCGAGCGGCTGATCGGCCAATTGAACACGGAGAAGGCGGACCTCGTGGTGCGTCTCGAGCGGGCGCTGGAACGAGAGCGCGAGCTCGCGGAGGAGGTCGCGCGGCTGGGGACGGAGGGCGGCGAGCTGCGCCGGCAGTTGGACGAGGCCCGCGCGCTGCGCGAGGCTCTCGAGGCGGACGTCGGCCGGCTCGAGGCCAGGATCGCGGACCTCGAGAGCACGTCCGAGACGACGCAGCCGACGAGCGCGATCGTCGAGCGGATCGGCTCGCAGGTGCAAGCCGCCCAGGCGGCACTGGCGCAGAGCGAGAGCCCGTTCCGCATCGGCCGCGTGGCGATGAACATGAAGCTCGTCCCGTGGCAGGGCGGCGACGGCTTTTCCTTCCCTTCCAAGGGAGAGATCGCCGACGGTGCCGCATTGAGCGAGCTGACTTTCGACTTCACGCCGGCCCCCCCGCGGTCGGTCCCGGCGCCGCCGTCGCCCGCTGCTCTGGCGGACGTCGTCGGCCTCACGGAAGTGATGGCGCGGCGCCGGTTGAGCGCCGCCGGCCATACGATGGTGGCGACCTACCAGGCCATCGCCGACGGCGCCGACTTGAAGCAACACGGCCGGGTGCTGCGGCAGGTCCCGGCGGCCGGCGTCGACGTGGCCGGCCTGTCGGAAGTCCTGGTCGTCATCGGCAAGAAGAGCATTCCCTGAGGAGATCCCATGGCCAACGATCCCACCCAATACCTCGACGCCCTCTCGGCGCCCCTCGGCGACTTGATCGCGTCGGTCGGCCGCGGCGTCGCCGAGGCCCAGAGGGCGCTCGATACGAGCACGCTCGAGACGATTCGGGAGATCTACGAGGAGAACCAGGACGACGACGGCTTCCTTCTCACGCTGCGCGGTCTGGGCTATCAACCGACCTGGTACAGCATTCCGGAGGCGACCGGCGAGATCACCGTGGCGGTCACCGTCGGCGGGCACGTCGGGCCGGCCTCGGATCCCGTGCTGCGGCTCGCCGCTCCCGCTCAGCACCAACCGTTGAGGCTTTACGCCAGCCCCGTCGACGCCGGCTACCAGAACCGTTTCCAGTTCGACGTCCGGGCCGCGAGCAAGCTCACGTTCCGTATCGTCCCGGTGCCGCCGTCGACTCTGGCCGAGCAGATCCGGGTGGTGCCGAACCTGGTGGGACTGACGGCCGCCGAAGTCGACACACGCCTCGCGGGACTGGGGATCCTGGCCACCCTGGCGGCAGGCCAGAGCGAGCTGGCCCCGCAGGCCACGGTCGCCTCCCAGCAGCCGGCTGCGGGCGAGCTGATCACTCCGGGCCGGACCGTCGAGCTGACCTTCGAGCCCTTGCCCCCTGCGCCGCCGGAGGAGGCCGGAGCGCGCCGCGAATCCAGGGCGGCGCCGCGTCGCGTCGCCGGCGTCGCTCGCCCAGGCCGGGTTGATCTGTGGCTTGTGACGGCCGATTCCTGCTCCGGCGCTTGATCGCGTCGAACGGCGGCCGTTATGCTTGGCTGCGACCGAGGACCAAGAGTGAAAGCCACCGTGTGAAAGCCGTCTTCTTCATCCTGTCTCTCGCGGCGTTGGGATCCGCGAGCGGCCATGCGCAGGATGCCGGACAGCGGCTCACCGTGGAGCTCGCGGGCACCGCCGTCGAGACCGTGCTGCGGATCTCGGGCGAGGGTGACCTCGCCTACGAGACCCGCCGCCTCGCCGATCCCGAGCGTTTCGAGGTCGATGTCCGGGGCGTCATCCGCAGCTCCGGCGGCCGGCGGCCCAAGGACGGTCCGGTGGCCCAGATGCGCGTCCAGCAGGTCCAGCTCGAGCCGGAGCCGATCTCCCGCGTCACCCTCGACCTGCGCGGACCGGTCGAGCCGACCATCGAGCGCCGGCGCTCCTCCGTCGCGGTGGTGTTCCGCTCCGAAGGCGCGGCGGCGCCGCGCGGCGCGCTCTTCGTGAGCCTCGACCTCTCCGACCTCTCGCCGGGCTCGGGAGGCGACCGCGCGGCCGTGGACTGGGTGGGCCCCTCCGGCGGCCGGCCGACCTGGTTCGCGGGGCTCGCGACGTCGCGCATGGCGGGCACCGAGTGGCACGTCGGCCGTTTCGGCGCCGTGGTCAAGGCCGGCGCCCGGAACACCTTCGAGGGCGAGGCCCAGGTCGGCGGCGGCCGTACCGGCGACGACGACGGCTTCGACTACCGCGTGATCGCGGCGGCGCTGACCCGCGAGCTGGTGCCCGGCCGCCTCTTCCTGCGGCTCGAAGACCGGTACCTCGACGTCGACGCCGTGCGCGGCAACCTGGCGGAGGCGGCTTTCACCTTCGTCCCGAACCCGCGACTTTCCACCCGGCTCGCCTACACGCGGTCGACCGGGGGCAACTTCGAGACCGACTACGTCACCGGCCGCGTCGACGTCTTCCTCGAGAACCGGCTGCGGGTGCTCGGCGGCGTCGCGCTCGGCCGCAGCCGACCGGAGATCTTCGACGTGATCGGCGAAGCGGCCCTGGACTTCGAGGAGGCGTACGTCGGCGTCGCCTTTCCCGTGCGCGGGAGCGAGCTGACCGCCGTCGTCGACCGGCTCGAGCTCGGCGACGTGGAGCGCGGCACCCTCAGCCTGAGCCTGCGCGTGCCCTGGGGATGGGGGGGAGACCGGGAGCGCGTCAAGCCGTGACGGCGCCGCGAGCAGCGGATCCGGAGGACGAAGGAGGCGCGGCGACGTCCGGCCGGCGGCCATGGTTGATGGCGGCCGCGGCGTTCCTCGCGGTGCTCGGCGTCGGCGCCGCCTTCCTCCATCAGCTCGTCGAGCGCCGCGACGAGAGCGCGCGCACCCGCGCCCGCGAGCTCGGCACCGCCCAGGTCCATGACCTGGAGAAGCGACTCGACCTGCTCTTCGCCTCGTCTTCGGCGCTCGCCGCCGTGCTGCGCCAGGACGTCGACGGCTTCGCCGCCGTGGCCGCCGGCGTCCTCGACGGCTCCCCGGGCCTGAGCGCCCTGGTCTTCGTCCCCGCGGGCGGGCCGCCGGTCGTCCATCCCCCCGGCGCCGAGGAGGGCGAGGCGGAGTGGCTCACGACGACGCCGGCGTCCCCGGACTCGCGTCCCGTGGGGCGGCATCTCGAGGGACCGACGCGGTTGCCGAGCGGGGACCTCGTGGTCTTCGGCGTCATCGCGGTCGACGCCGGAGACGGGACCGGCCTGGTGGCGGCGGCCCTGCGCGTGAGCGAGCTGGTGCGGGGCAGCGCCCTCGCGGAGCTGCGCCAGGCGGGCTTCGACTACGAGCTCGCCGGCGTCGATCCGGGCAGCGGCCGGCAGCGCGTGCTCGACCGTTCCACCGAGCTCGCGCTCGCCGACCCCATGAGCTTCCCCATCGCGGTCCCCGGCGGCGGTTGGACGCTGGCGCTGGCGCCGGGCGACGGCTGGCCCACCTGGGCGTCGCTGCGGCTTCCGATGGCGTTGACGGCGATCCTGGCGTTCATCGCGGGGGTCACGGCGCACGAGGTGGCGCAGCAACCCGAACGCCTGCGAGCGCAGGTGGACCGCCGCTCGACGTCGCTGCGCCGGACCAAGCACCGGCTCAACGCCGAGATCCGCCAGCGCGCCCAGGCCGAGGCCCGCGCCGCCTGGCAGGAGCTCGACCGCTTCGCCCGCCTGGCGTTCGTGGCCGCGGGGCGTCCGCGGGACCCCGAGGGAGCCTCGGAGAACGCGCTCGTCGTCGCCGTGGGCGAGGCGCTCGACGCGGTGGGCTCGGAGTACCGCACCGACGAGATCCGCGCCGGCGTCGCCCGCCTCGAGGAGAAGGGCCTGCTCGAGCGCGACGCGGTCGGCGTCATGCGGGTGGCGCGGCCCCTGCTGCTGTCGCTGCCCGAGGCCGGCCGGCCGCTCACCGAGCTGGCGCGCGAAGGGCTCGAGAAGGTGGGGCCTTACCGCCTGGCGCGCCGCATCGGCGGCGGCGGCATGGGCGAGGTCTTCCGTGCCGAGCACGTCGAGACCTGCTCGCGGGTAGCCGTCAAGCTGCTCCACCCGCACGCGCTCGACGACCAGGAGCAGCGCCAGCGATTCGAGCGCGAGGGCGAGCTGGTGTCGCGTCTCGACCACCCCAACATCGTGCGCCTCCTCGACCGCGGCGAGCACCAGGGCCGGCTGTTCATCGCCATGGAGCTGGTCGAGGGCCAGACGGTGGAGTCGATGCTGGAGGAGCGTGGGGTGCTGTCGTCCACCGAGGCCCTGACGATCCTGCGCGACGTGGCCGGCGCGCTGGGGGCCCTGCACGAGCTCGGCGTGGTCCACCGCGACGTCAAGAGCTCGAACGTGATGCGCACCGGCGGCGGCCGCACGGTGCTGCTCGACTTCGGCCTCGCCAGCCGCATGGCGTCGCAGGGCCTGACCCGCAGCGACACCATCCTCGGCACCGTGCCGTACATGGCGCCCGAGCGCCTGCGGGGCGACCGCGGCACGCCGCGGGTGGACGTGTGGGCGGCGGGCCTGCTGCTCTACGAGATGCTGCTCGGCCGGCTGCCGTGGAAGAACCCCAACGACCTCAGCCTGGTCAACGAGATCCTGTCGTCCCAGAGCCTGCCGATCGCGGCGCGGATCCAGCCCGTCGCCGGAGCGGCGCCGGCGCGGCTCGCCGCCGACATGCTCGCTTACCAGCCGCGCGACCGTCCGGCCGACGGCGCCGCCCTCCTCGCGCGTGTGGCGGAGGTGATGGGGGACTCTCCGGCGGCGGACGGCCGAGGCAGGTCGACGACCCCTCCTACCGCACCCGTGGCGCGTCCCGCGGGTGAGTGAAAAACAGGACGCTTCGTGCGGGATTCCGCCGGCGTCCGGCGTCTCCACGCCCGCGGTGCTGGCCAACCGCCTCGAGCCCGAGCTGACGAGCCTCGGCCATTTCGTCGACACGCGCTTCACGGACAACCGGGAGGACGCCGCCATGCGGCTTCTCCGCCAACGGGCCATCGCCGAGTTCGACGAGAACGTGAAAGCGCTGGTCCGCATCGTGCAGGACCCGGCCGGGGGGCTTTTTTATTTGTCCCTGACGGCGGCGGGAAGCCGCCGGCGGCCGGGGCAACTGTCCGCGGGGGCGGCGGGATTCCGCCGGCGGTCGAAGCAAACGTCCACAGTCGGTGGCGGGATTCCGCAATCGGTCGAAGCAAACCCCCACAGTCGATGGCGGGATTCCGCCGGTGGTCGGGACAAATGTCCGCGGGGGCGGCGGGAAGCCGCCAGCGGCCGAAGCAAGTCGCCGCACTCGGTGACGGGAAGCCGCCGGTAGCCGAAGCAAATGTCCGCACCGGTGGCGGGATTCCGCCGGCGGGCGAAGCGAGTTGCCGCACTCGGTGGCGGGATGCCGCCGGTGGCCGAAGCAATTGTCCGCACTCGGTGGCGGGATGCCGCCGGCGGTCGAAGCAATCGTCCGCGGCCGGTCGCGGGATTCCGCCGGTGGCTGGTGCAATTGCCCGCGGCCGGTGGCGGGATGCCGCCGGTGGCTGGTGCAACTGTCCGCGGTCGGTGGCGGGATGCCGCCGGTGTCCGGTGCAAGTGTCGGCAGTCGGTGGCGGGATGCCGCCGGTGTCCGGTGCAATCGTCCGCAGCCGGGGGCCTGCGTCCGCCGCAGGTAGAACCCTCCAGGCCCCGACGCCGACGGGTGGGGCAAGCCGGAGATCTTCATGGCCAAGAGAGTGGTATCCTGTTCGCGATAGTGCTCCTATAATGGAGAATCATCACTGCCTGAAGGAGAACTTGGATGCCTGACTTGACGCTTCGCCTCGAAGGACGCCCGGTGAAGGAGGTCGTCGTCTTCGGCAACGGCAAGGACAGCGAGCTGATCCTCACGGCTGACGACGACGCGCCGGTCTACCGAATCACGGTGCGAGACCCGAAGGTCTCGGTCGACATCGACGGCAAGGTCCTCACCGAGGTCTTCAACGACGGCCACGACCCCTACCTGGGCATCCGTTATCTGCCCCGGGAGCCGTTGGTCTTCGAGGTCTGCCGCATCGAGGGCCCGGGGAAGCGTCCAGATCTCCGGCGGTCGCTCGAGAAGGTCAACGGCCGCGGGGAGATCGAGCCGGCCTGGATGATCGCGCGCGCCACGATTCGCCTGGCCGCCGGAGGGTCCCGGCCATGAGACCGCTGCTGGTGAAGATCTTGGAGGATCACTACCTCAACCTGATCATCACCCTGGACGTCCTGGGATTCCTGCGATTGGTTGCACCCTATCTCCTTTCCGGCCTGCCCGACAAGAGGGACCTGGAGATCACCCCTCTTAGCGGGACCTTCTGGGGCACTGATTCCACCGAGTACCGGGCCGATGGCGTGATCTCGATCCGTCGACGGAAGGATAGGGACGACTTCGGGCTGCCTCTCCTGCACGTCGAGGTCGAGCACGCCTGGTCGGCCCGGCTCGGAGAACGCCTCGAGCCCTGTCGTCGGGCCATGGAGGAATACCATCAGCAGGAGGTCCTGACCGTGGCGATCGTCCTGCGGGGCGACCGCTCCGGGTTCGTCGTCGAAGAAGCTCCCTTCAAATGGCTGCGCTTCGCGCTTCCGGGGTGTGGCGCCAAGGAGTACCTGGCGCGCGCCGAACCGGTCGCGTGGGCGCTTGCCGCCAGGATGGACCCTGGCGAGTGGTCACCCCTGCGGCACAAGCTGGAGTGCTATCGGCGCCTCGACGCCGCGCCCGACCTCGACGACCACCTCCGCGAGTTCCTCGAGCGATGGTTCGAGGTGGCCGTCCCTCTCCCTGGCGAAGAAGAGGACGAGTTGGACAGGCTTTTGGAGAGCGAGTCAGGGTACCGGACGCGGCATTTTGCCTTTTGAGTTCTGAGAGCCGTTGCCAGGCTCGCCCTTCCCAAGGATTCGTAGGCCATCGTAATGCCGGTTCGGCGAACTGCGCCTTCAAGCAACCCCGGTGCTGACCGTGATGTGATGCCCAAGGTCCACCAAGATGTCCGTCGAGATCTCGCTGGCCATCTCACGCAGGGCGATCCTCTGATCTTCATCACTCGGCATCACGATGTTGACCCAAAGGTTGTTCGGGTCCTCAGCGCTGGGCGTCACGTCGATCAGTTTTATCTCCGGGAAGTGCTCTTTCAACCTGTCAAAGAGCATATGGCTCAACTCGATCTGTTTCTCGTTCATTGCTTCTCTATCTCGTGATGAATGGTCTTAACGTACTCCTGGGCGTTTTGGCCGTCGGCCTCGTCTCGTCTGAGGCCCTTGGCCCACATGCCCTGATCGTACCACGGGCTGCCGGTTCGGTCGCCGGGGCGGTCTCACTTCGCCAACCCCCAAGCCCCACGACGCCCGCGCCGTTCCCACTCCCACCGCCCGAGGACGCCTCCCACCGCCCCGAGGAGACGCCCGCGGTCAGCCGCCCGGACTCGATCGCGGACCGCAACGCCTTGAGCGCCGCGAGGCTCTCCGCGTCCGCGGCCAGCGCGCCGGGAACCGGGTGGCGTCGCGAGCCAGGCGGCGCTGCGGCGGCCAGGAGAGCTGGTCGAGGCTGTCGGCCAGCGCCCAGCTCGCCTTCTGGCGCGCGAGCTGGGGCCAGAGTC
>Ga0299906_10000745_pt1 | contig 29118 bp, 35 predicted proteins | sample RVTome_14_FD_200259 | JGI IMG/M metagenome (GOLD analysis project Ga0299906, IMG submission 200259) | Soil microbial communities from uranium-contaminated site in the Upper Colorado River Basin, Wyoming, United States - RVT145D125 (version 2) ...
CGGTGGCGGCAGCGAAGAGCGCCTTTTCGGCGGGCTGCGCTACGGGGGGCAACTCGGTCCGGAGGCCTTCTGGCGAGGCTACGCCAAATACTTCCAGCGGGACGATTCGCACGGGATCGCCGGTCGGAATGCCGCGGACGACTGGGACGCGATCCGCGGCGGTTTCCGCCTCGACTGGCTGCCGAAGGCGGGAGAGTCGCTGACCGTGCAGGGGGATGCCTATACCGGCAGTGCCGGAGTGACGGGCACCCGTTTCGATCCTTCCTCCGCGCTCCCCCGCGTGGTTGAAGATGAGGCGCAGATCGCCGGCGCCAACCTGCTGTCTCGCTGGGAACATGTCGCCCCCCAGGGGGAGAAGACTTCCCTGCAACTTTACTACGACTGGTCCCGGCGCCAGGATTTTTCCTTCGACGAAGATCGGCATGCTGTCGACCTCAGCCTGCAAAACAGGTTGAAGCTTGGTCGTCGGCACGAGTTTGTCTGGGGGGGCGGCTATAACTATACGCTGAGCGAATTCGAGAGCACCCCGACCGTATCGCTCCGGTCGCGCCGCACCGAGCACCTCTACAATCTGTTCATCCAGGACGAGATCACCCTCTTCCCCGACCGGCTGATCCTGACGGTCGGCGCCAGGCTCGAGCATAACAGCTACACCGACTACGAGTTCCAGCCAAACGTGAGGCTGCTCGGGATGCCTGGCGAATACCATTCTCTCTGGGGCGCGATGTCCAGGGTGGCGCGCACCCCGTCGCGCTTCGATCGTGAAATCCGGGTGCTCTCGCCTTTCTCCGCGGGGGAGCCGCCAGCTGTCGTCATTCTCTCCGGCAGCCGGGACTTTGACGCGGAAGAGGTGACGGCCTTCGAGCTGGGGTACCGATATCATCCGGATGTGCCTCTCGGTTTCGACGCAGCGCTCTTCTACAATATCTACGACCGGTTGCGCAGCTTCGAACTCGGGGCACCTTTTCCTGAAACGTCGCCGCCGCCTCTCCACACCGTGCAGCCGGCGACCCTCGACAACAGACTGGAGGGAGAGGCCTACGGTCTGGAACTGGCCGCGGAATGGCAAGCGCTGAAACAGCTGAAGCTGAGCGCCGCCTATACCTGGCTGCAGATTTCCATCCGGCACCGCGACCGCGGGAACGATCCCTTTGCCCGGATCGAGGAAGAGAAGAGCCCCAGCCACCAGGGGTCGTTGCGCGCCGGGATCGATCTGCCCGCCCATCTCGAACTCGATCTGTGGTTGCGCTACGTCGACCGGTTGCGCCGCGACGACATTCCGAGCTATCTTGAACTCGATACCCGGCTCGGCTGGAAACCCCGCCCGAACCTGGAGGTCGCTCTTGTCGGGCAGAACCTTCTCGACAGCCACCATCCCGAGTTCCCCCGGGAAACGCTCTTCAACGTTCTTCCCACCGAGGTGCAGCGTGGCGTTTACGTCAAGTTGACCTGGCGAAACTGATCGGCGAGAGGCATAGCATTGCGCATGTTTGGGCGCACCACGAAAATTCTTGCGGTCGTCCTGCTCGTCGGCATTGTCGCTACGGACGCTCTCGCCCTGGAAGTGGCTTACCAGTACCGGGAATCCCGGGTCAAAGCCGCCTTTCTGTTCAATTTCACCAAGTTCGTGACCTGGCCGGAGACGGCCTTCGGCAATAGCCGCTCCCCGCTGGTGCTTGCGGTGTTCGACCCGGAACTGTATGCGGCTGTCAGCGAATCGCTTGCCGGCCGCCAGGTTGGGGGGCGGGTGCTGGAGGTGTGCAAGGTTGCCGGCATCGATGAGGCGCTCGATTCCCACCTCCTGTTCATCGGCGCCGCCGAGGCGTCCCGCCTGGACAAACTCCTGGCTGCGGTGGCGGACCGGCCGATCCTGACGGTCAGCGATATCGATGGTTTTGCCGCCCGGGGAGGGATGGTCGAGCTGTTCAAGGAGGAACGCAAACTCCGCTTCGGCGTACGACTGGCAGCCGTCCGGAAGGCCGGCCTGAACATCAGTTCCGAAGTGTTGCGCCTGGCGTCGTTCGTCCAGGGCGCCAGCAGAGGTGAAAAACGATGACACGGGGTTTCGGCAAGCTGTCCATCCGGGCCAAGCTGATCGTTCTCATGGTGGCCATCAGCGGTGCCATACTGGCGCTGGCCGTGGCGACCATCCTGGCGATTGAAGTGCGCTCGGAGCGCGGCCAGGTCGAGGCCGAGATTGCGAGTCTGGCAAGCATCATCGGCTTCAACAGCCGGGCAGCGCTTGTCTTCGGCGATCAGGAAGCGGCAGTGAAAACCCTTGAAGCCTTGAAGCTGAAACCGGAGATTGTCGGTGCCTGGATACAGAACAGCCAGGGCGAGGTCTTCGCCCGCTATCTCCGGAATGAGAAGGGGCAGTCCCCCCATTCTTCGGGAGATCCCCCTGTTCCGGCCAGTCTGGGCGCCCCTTTCGGCTCTAGTGTGGATGGCGGACTAAAATATCGCCTCGACGACGGTTCCCTGCTGCTCTTCCACCCGATCACCCTCGACGACGAGCGGGTCGGCGTTCTGCTCCTGCAGGCCGACCTGCGGAAACTGAATGTCCGCATCGCCGCCTTCATGGCCACAGGAGCGATCATTCTGCTCCTTTCCGTCCTGACCGCATTTATCCTGGCTTCCTGGCTGCAGAGCTTCATTTCGCGACCCATTATCGACCTTACCGGCCTCATGGCCCGGGTGACGGAGGAGCAGGATTATGCTCTGCGGATGGAGAGTCGAAGCAGCGACGAGGTCGGTCTGCTGGTCGACGGCTTCAACGCCATGCTGACGCAGATCGAACTGCGCGACCAACAGCTCGCGGAGGCCAACCGGAATCTCGAACAGTGGGTGGCGGATCGGACGCGGAAGTTGACCGGGGCCAACGACGAACTCAACCGCCTGGTGCAGGAATACCGGCAGGCGGAGAATGTGCTTCGGCTGCAGGCCCAGGTTCTGGAGCAGATTCACGATTCCGTGATCATCACCGATGTTGCCGGACATGTTACCAACTGGAACAAGGGGGCCGAACGCTACCTCGGCTACAGTGCCGGGGAGGCGCTGGGAAGGCACATCTCCTTCCTGTATGACATGGAAGATCGGGATTTTCTGCAACACCAGCTCATTGCCCCGCTTCTGCAGAAGGGTCAGCATGAGTTGGAAGTGAGGTGCCGCAAAAAGTCGGGCGAAGTTATCTGGGCGCATCTTTCCCTTTCACTGTTGCGCGACCCGTCCGGGAACGTGACGGGAATGATCGGCTACGCGCTGGATGTCACCGAACGTCGACTGGCCGAGAATGCCCTGCGGGAGAGCGAGGAAAATTACCGTTCGCTTTTCGAGAATTCACCGATTTCCCTCTGGAAGGAGGACTTCTCCCTGTTGCCTGGATATTTCGCCGAACTTCGGGAAGCGGGGGTTGCCGATTTTGCCGACTATTTCGCCAGGCATCCCGCTGAGGTCGCCCGTTGCGCCAGGCTGACCCGTATCCTTGATGTCAACCAGAAGACGCTCAAGCTGTTCGGCGCCGGAAGCAAGGAGGAGTTCTTCGGCGACCTGGGAAAAATATTCACCGAGAGTTCCTTCTCTGCGTTCCGTGAGATACTGGTGTCCCTGGCCGAGGGCCGCACGATATTCGAGACGGAAGGAATCAATCGGACCCTGACCGGCGAGGAGCGGCACTTTCTCATCCGCTATTCCGTCTTGCCCAGTGCACTGAAAAGTCTCGACAGGGTGATCGTCTCGCTGATCGACATCAGCGAGCGCCGGCGGGCCGAAGAAGCCCTGCGCATTTTGGGCAAGGCTCTGGAGACGACCCGGGTGGGGATCACTATCGCCAACCTGCAGGGGGAAATCATTTTTACCAATCCTGCCGAAGCCAGCATGCACGGCTTCGAAATCGGGGAGTTGCTGGGGCAGAAGGTCAATATCCTCGGTCCTCCCGAGTTGCGTTCGGAGTTTCCGGGGGCGAATGTGCAAGCCGGCGAGCGGGAAAGTCTGAACTTGCGCAAGGACGGCAGCGTTTTCCCCGTGCGACTGGTCGGTGACCTCGTTACCGATGCCGCCGGCAACCCTCTGGCGGTCGTCACGGTCTGCGAAGACATAACCGAGCGCAAGGAGACGGAGGGGCGGCTGAAAGCTTCCCTTGTCGAGAAGGACGTCCTGCTCAAGGAAGTCCATCACCGGGTGAAGAATAATCTGCAGATCATCTCCAGCCTGCTCAACCTGCAGATGAAGAAGATCACCGAAGCGAAGACCCGGGCCGAACTTAATGCCACCCGCAACCGAATCCGGTCGATGGCGCTGATTCACGCGAAACTCTATCAGTCGAAAAATCTTTCGCAGATCAATTTTGCCGAGTACATCGAGGAGTTTTCCCGGCAACTGCGCAGCCTCTACAACGTCAGTTCGAAGAAGGTGAAGCTGGTACTCGACATCGATGCGGTTTATCTCGATGTAGACGTGGCAATTCCCTGTGGCATGATTGTCAATGAGTTGTTGACCAATGCCCTGAAGTACGCCTTTCCGGAGGAGCGGAGCGGGGAAATCCGGGTTGTTCTCCGCTCGGAGGCCGCAGCGACGGTGCTGTCGGTCGAGGACAACGGGGTCGGCCTGCCGCCGGAGATCGATCTGGCGCGCGTCGAGACGCTGGGCCTGCAGCTGGTTCGCGGGCTGGCGCAGCAGCTCAAAGGGACCGTGACGGTCGAGCAAAACGGCGGCACCCGCGTGGTCATCCGCTGCCCGGCCGCCGGCAGCGGCATGCAAAAAAGCGTATAGCCCTCCCGGGGGGTGCAGGGAGAATCGATTCCGGTCGAAAACGTGGAGGAGAAGACGAATGAATGCTGTCAGCATCCTGGTTGTCGAAGACGAAAGCATTGTTGCCATGGACATCCGCACCTGCCTGACCGGCCACGGCTACCGCGTGGTGGGGTGTGTCCCCTCCGGCGAAGAGGCGATTGCCAGGGTCGCGGAAAGTCGGCCCGACCTGGTGCTGATGGATATCCGCCTGCAGGGGGAGATGAACGGTATTGAGGCGGCACGGCGAATCATGGAGTCGTTTCAGGTGCCGTCGCTCTTTCTGACCTCTTACGTCGACCGTGAGATGCTGGCACAGGCCAAGGGGCTCAATGCCGTCGGCTATCTGCTCAAACCCTTCGAAGACCGGGATCTGGGTGTCGCCGTGGAGATGGCCCTGCATCGCTGGCAGGTTGAAGCTGGCTTGCGCCAGGCTCTCCGGCAGGCGACCGGCGGCAAGGACCTGGCGGCCCGGGCGCCCAAGACGGAGGTGCCCGTGCTGCAGATACGCACCCTGGGACAGATGGAATTTCTGCTGGGCGATCGGGTGGTGGCCAGGGCCGAGGATTTGAGCCGCTCGCTGCGCAACCTGCTGGGACTGCTGATGACCTCGCCGCAAATGCGGGTCAGCAAGGACGAAATTCAGCTGGCTCTGTGGCCGGAAAGCCGGCCTGAGAAGGCTCGGTCGAGTTTCGACTCGCTGCTGCTGCGGCTGCGAAAAACCGTGGAAAACGTCCTGCAGCCGCATGCGATCGCCAACTATATCGTTTTACAGAGAGGCATCCTCTGCCTGAACAACTGCCGGGTCGATGCCGTCGAGTTTCTGCTGGCCGCGCGGCGGGGCCTGGAGTCGATGAAGAAAAAGAATCCGGCGGCGGCCAGGGCAGCGTTTGCCGAAGCCCTGCAGTGGTGGGGCGGTCCCTTTCTGCCCGGGACATCGGAAATTGAACGGCTGCATGATTTCAAGGAAAAAATTGATCATCTTTATGTCGAGGTCGTTCTCGGCTGGAGCGAACTTCTCCTGGCCGAAGGTGATTATGAAACGGCAAGCCGGATTCTCTCTCAGGCCCTTCCCTATGATCGAACCAACGACGGTCTGGTACGGGCTCTCCATCAAAGCTACCTGGCGGCGCACAACCCCGCGAAGGCAGGCGAAGTGGTCAGGCAGTACGAAGAGTCCCTCTGCCGAGCCGGCTTCAGCCCAAAGGAAATCCGGGATATCCTGAAAAGCTTCATTCCCCGGGATTGATTCGCGGCCAGTTCTGTTCGACCCCTTTGGTTACCCATCTGCCGCTTTTTCTCTGCCAACGGCGCCCGCTTCCTTGTCAACTCCGGAAAGTAAAAAATAAGATATTTGTAAGACGGCCTGTGCTAAACGAATCGGTACCGGCCGGTCTGTATCGGCTCCGGCCGGTTCTGGCTCGACCTCCAGTTGCGGCGGAGGGCCAGGCTTCGCAGCGCCTCGCGGAGAGTCTTTGCAAAGGGAATGACCATGAATGATACCTGTGAATACATCAAGCATTGCGGCTTCTTCCGCAAGTTCGGCGAGCGCAGGAGCAACGTCTGGCGAGGGTTGGTAAGCTTCTATTGCCAGGGAAGAGGATTCAGTCTCTGTGAAAGAAGAAGCAAATACCTGAACAACGTCACCAAAATCAGCGACGACATCCTGCCTTCCGGGCAGGAAGTGTCCAGGGCGTTCCTGTCGCTCAACTGATGGGTACTTATAGTGACTGAATTTTCCACGTCGGCCGGCCAGCCAGACGAGTTTGCGCCGCGCACCGCCCGTGAGCGGGAAAAACCGCCTGATTCAGACCTACGGGTTTATCCTGCCACGGCGGAGAGGAGCAGGACCGCCAGCCCGGCGACCAAATTCACCTTGACCAGGTTTAGAGAGAGCTTTTGCAGGGTTGCCTTCCCCTCCTCCGGCGGGGTCCTGGCGATCCGCGGCGCCAACACCTTGCTGCGGTAGAAGTGCACCGCCGCCATTAGGAGGAAGAGCAGGAGCTTGAAGACCATGGCCGTGTCCCTGCCGCCCCTGAGCACTACCTCAGAGAAGCCTCCAGTGGTCGCCAGGAGGGCGAGGCCGCTCAGAAACAGCAGCAGGATGGAGCCGTTGGCCAGCGGGGTAAACCGCCGAGTAACCTCCCCCATCACCCTTCCGGCGTCGTCACCCAGGGCCTTTCGGGCGGAGGGGAGGGCCACCGACAGGATGAACGCCATCCCGCCCAGCCAGACCACGGTTGCCAGCAGATGAAGCCAGATGAACCCGACCGATAGCAGCTCTTTCATGGTTCGACCTCCTTGAAGTCTTGAGAATGGGAGGCGGACTTTTCACCCGCCTCCCGATGGACCATCCTACTTCTTGACTTGCGGACCGCAGCCGCAGCCGCACTTGCCCTTCGGCTTCTTCGCTTCCTGATCCTGCTTCTCGCCCTTATCCTTTTCGTTTTCGGCCATCCCTGATCACCTCCTTTCTAATTAAGAATATGCGAATATGCTTAAATAAATTGCAAAGAAAAAAAGGCCGTAAAGATCAGCACTTCTTTACTCCGCCACCACAACCGCAGGTACAGACCCGGTTGAGCCGCTGCCGGGCTTTTTCCAAGGCCTCACGGTTCAGGGAGTAGTAGATCCAGTACCCCTGCCGCTCGTCCCGGACCAGCCCCGCCGCCTTCAGCACCCGAAGGTGCTGGGAGACGGCCGACTGCGTCACCCCCAGGGCTTCGGCGAGGGCATTGACGCTCATCGCTTCCTTCTTGAGAAGCTCGATGATCTCGATCCGCCGGTCCACGGAGAGGATTTTGAACAGTTCAGCCGCTTCTTTCATATTGTATCCTTTTAAGTAATTGCTTATAAACTTTTATATTTAGCTGCCGCTTTTGTCAAGAAATATTTTTCAGGTGGATCTTGGGGTCGGATGCAGAAGGTCGCGGCGCGCCCCCCTGCTGCTGGGGCTAGGCGATAAAAATTTGCGGGACTCCGGGCGACAGGGAGGGCGCTGGACGGCCGAGGCGCCCCGAAACTTTGACATCCCGGATGACCCGGTTAACCTGAAAGCATCGGTTTTGATGCAAATCGTTCGAACAGAGGAAATAGGACCGGGAGCAGGTAGACCATGCGGGAATCGTTGATCGTCGGAGCCGCCATCGGGGGCTTCGCCCTGTTGCTGTTTCTGCTGGAGCGCCTCTTCCCCCTGCGCCGTCCCCGCCGTTCGCTCGCCGGCCGGCTTCTGGTCAACCTCACCTTCGCCACCGTCGCCTTCGCCACCGTCGCCCTCACCGTGCGCCCCGCGGCCGAGGCGATGCTCGGCTGGACCGGGCGAAACCACTTCGGCCTGCTGCAGCTGCCGGAAATCCCCGCCGCGGTCCGGCCGGTCCTCGCCTTTTTGCTGATGGACCTCAGCTTCTACTGGTGGCACCGGGCCAATCACCGGATACCGCTGCTGTGGCGCTTCCACAACATCCACCACATCGACCCCGACCTCGACGTCTCCACCGCCTTTCGCTTCCACTTCGGCGAGCTCGCCTTCTCCTCCGCCTTCCGGGTGGCGCAGATCGGCCTGATCGCCCCCTCCCCCTGGGCCTATGCCGCCTACGAGCTCGTCTTCCAGACGGGCACCCTCTTCCACCACAGCAATGTGCGGCTTCCGATCCGGGCCGAGCGCCTGTTCAACCGCTTCCTGGTCACCCCTCGCATGCACGGCATTCACCACTCCCAGGTGGGGGAGGAGACGAACTCCAACTACGGCACCGTCTTCCCCTGGTGGGACCGTCTGCACCGCACCCTGGGGCTCAACATCCCTCAGGACGCGATCGAGATCGGGATTCCGGCCTATGCGGACGCCGGGGACAACCGCCTCGGGAACACGCTGACCACCCCCTTCCGCCGGCAGCGCGACTACTGGCCCAGAGCGGCTGCGATGAGGAATCCGGCGGAGCGGGCCGGAAAACCGACGGTTCTGGCGGAGTAGCGTGCAGGGCGTTTTTCACCATCTCCACGCGTTCGGGAAAGAAAAGGGGGCGGGCGGCTGTCAAACCGGCGCGGGCCATTGCCTCCTTTTGTTTGGGTTTGCCGATAACGATTTCAGGCAGCCTGCCAGGCGATTGAGACCTGTTATTTCGATAAGTTGTGCCGGATCAAGGGGAATGCGGGCGGTTCAGGAGTGATCGGGGAGGTGGTTCAAGAATAACCGGTCTTTCAGTAATCCGGCTTACATTCCTCGGACGGCATCCGAGTTAGGATCAAAGTCAGAAGGGTAGAAAAAAACCTTGCAAGCGTGCCCAACCACAAAGCGAGGAAACACTCGGGAAGGAGAGGACGTATGACGTATTTTCAGCTTGATTGGAAAGCGGCAACCTGGTCGGGAATCATCGCCGGCTTTGTCTTCCTGGCCCTGGAAATGGTCATGGTCCCGGTCTTCGCAGGAGGCAGTCCCTGGGGACCGCCCAGAATGATGGCGGCCATCGTTCTGGGGGAAGGCGTTCTTCCGCCGCCGGCGACATTTGACTTGGGGGTCATTATGGCGGCCATGGGCCTGCACTTCGTGCTGTCCATCGTCTAAGCCGTCATTTTCGCCCTGGTGGTCAACAGGCTGAGCCTCGGACCGGCCCTGACCCTCGGCGGAGTCGGGGGACTGATTCTTTATCTGGTGAACTTCTACGGATTTACCGCCCTGTTCCCCTGGTTCGCCATGGCTAGGAACTGGATCAGCATCTTCGGCCATATCGTCTTCGGCCTGGCTGCGTCCGGCGTGTACGTGGCCGTCAGGAGACACCATGCCCATGAGGATATGCACGGGGGAGCCTCCCTGCGAGAAAGGAAGGCCTGAAATCCAATTACCTATTCATCTAAATATCAATAAGCCCGCAAGGCATTCGGCCTGCGGGCTTTCTGCTGCTCCCGTCACCCCATCTTTGTTCAGGCGCCTTCCCGCTGCCGGGGCGGGCAGGGAGCGTCTCCGTAGGAGCAGAACACACAGCAATCTCCTGGTTTCGGTTTGAGGATTGCCCCGCAGCCGCCGCAGGCATGGAAGAACAGGCAGCTCTCCGTCGGCATCGTCAGCGCCTCGGAAAAGCCGCAGCGCGGGCAGGTTACCGTCGATTGGTTTTTCTCCCGATCCGTCAAGGCTCTTCTCCTATGTGCGTGTCAGAGGTTGGCCGAGACCCGCTGCGCTGGCCGCGGCGGATGAAGCGGATGCGCGCTGCCGTCGGTGGGGGATACGTCCGGTAACCCGAGGCGGGGCGGCTGCTCGATGAGACTCCGGCGCTCGTAGAACTTGACCGTCTCGACCTTCACCCCAGGCTGCCTGGCCACCTGGCCGATCGTGAGTTGTTTCATCATCTTCTTCCTTTTACTAAAAAAATAAGGCCGGTACCATGGTGCCGGGTCAAGCGTATTTCGAATGAGTCATCGCAGGCCGGCAAAAACCGCCTTATCCCGGCCTATGCGATTATTCCGGATTCCGACATGCCTTTTTCCATTTCCAGTAAGAAACCGCAGTCAGGACGAAAAAGACCGCCAGCGCCGGAAAGAGCACGAAGTCGAGGTATGGGGTGAAGGCGGCAAGGCCGACTGCCGATAGCAGGATCACCAGGACGGGGGTGAAGCAGCAGATGGCGATCACGGCCGTTCCCGCCAGCGAGGCGATGAGGCGGTTGAGGTACTTTTTTCTCGGGTCCGACATGTCACCACCTCCTTCCTGATTCTATCGAAAAGGCCGTACCGTCGGTACGGTGTCAAAAGGGAGCGGCAACGTTTATCCGGCAGACAAGCACCATGCCGGCGGAGGGCGGAAAACGGCTACGGTTTTTTCCCGTAAAGGGTAGTTTCCGGGTACATTCCCTTCCAAACCGCCCAGTAGGCAGTGATGAAGGGGATGTCGCTGCCGGCGGCGTCACGGATAGTTAGCTGGTCGGTATCCGGGTCGAAGGTGAAGGTGAACTTTTTGCCGCCCAGAGTGTCGGTCAGCGTCCTCTTCTTCCGGAGGAGGTCGAGGGGGTAAGCCTTGGCCGTCCCGTCCAGCACCACCCCGACGACAAGCGCCTTGGACTCCTCTACCGGGCCGGGCTTGAAAAAAGAGAAGAATCCGCCACCGCGGCGGTCGTAGTAACTCTCGTAGGGCTCGCGGCTGTAGTCGCGCTGGTAACCGGTGTCGAGAGAAAGAACCTCGGTATCCGGGTATCGTTTCCTCCACTTCTTCCAGGTGGTAAGGGAGGAGGGGAGAACCTCCAGCTTTGCGCCGGTCATCGGCCCGGCCACCGCCTCTCGCCGCACCTGCGACCAGAGGGACTCGCTTTGTCGGTCGTACATCAGGACGTTGGCCTTGTAGAGGAGGCCCGAGACGCCGAAGATGAGCTCCTTGCCGTCAACCTGCCGGGAGTACACGACTCCCGCGAAAGAGAGCGGTCACCAGCTCACCAGGACCGGCAGTTCGCCGAAGCGGTCGTTGACCAGTTCGTGCCAGGAGAGGATGCGGGTCGGATAGGCCCGGGCGACGCCGCCCAGGTTAACGCCGAGAACCTGCTCCTCTTCGCGCATGAAGTCGGCCTTGGCCGCCGGCACGTACTTCGGATTCGTCAGCGCCGGGATGCCATCCCTGGGCGGGCCGCCCCCCTTGATTTCGTCGAGGGGGATGGAGTGCTTGGAGAAATCCCATTCCGCGACGGCGGCGAGAGGGAAAAGCATAAGGATCAACAAGAGTGCCGATATCCGCATGAACTCCTCCTGTGCAGGTTGATTCTCTCGTGGAGAAAATATCGTCTTTCCACCTCCGGTCCGTTGATAAATCCCGTCGCCGCTGTTTCGAGCTGGTGCGCGATCTGCTCCGGGGTGTAGAAGCAACGGCCTACAGCTTGTCGTGGCGAAACATCCGCCGGATCGTTTCCGGGGCATGGCGCTCGATCCACGGCGGCAGCAGGAAGAAGAGCGCTACCATCAAGGCCCCGAGCCCGATCGCCATCGTTCGATCGACCACGAAGACCGAGCCGAAGTAGTTGTAAGCGAACGTCAGGGGAAGCATCCCGAGGAACGTAGCGAGACAGAACCGCTTCAGCGAGATTTTCGTCAAGCCGGCCCCGTAGCTCACCAGGTCAAAAGAGACGACCGGCACGAGCCGGGTGAGTAAAATGACCGAGGTCAGCAGCCGGTCGGAGCAGGTGGTGCAGAAGTTGATGTGTCCGCTCAGAAACCGTTCGATGAAGCCCCTGCCGAGAAAGCGGGCGAGCCAGAAACTGATGAGGGCACCTCCCAACGCACCGGTTGCCGAGTAAAGCGTCCCCAGCCAGGGGCCGAAGAAAGCCCCGGCAGCAATGTCCAGGGGGAGGCTCGGCAGCGGTGTGGCTACCGTTAGGGCCATCACCCCCATGAAGAGAAACGGCGCCATCCGGCCGGTGCTCGCCAGCCACGCTGCGATTCGCTGCGGGTCAAACTCAGCCCAGATTTCGCCTCCGAACAGGACAAGAAAGACCACGGCGCCCAAACCCAATAGCGCCAAAGCCCCTTTCAGATAGCTGCTCATTGCCGGTATGAACTGGGAAAAGGGGGACAGCCGGACTGTCCCCCTTGCAGGCCGTTGCGGCAGCCGAGCAGGCTATTTCTTGTCATTGGTGAACAGGAAATCGCCTCCCTGGGCTTTGGCGTGGCAGCCGATGCACATCTCCACCTTCCCCTCGGCCTCGATCTTCCCGTCCGGCGTGTACTTGAGCCAGAAGAAATCTCCCGCATCCGGGTTGAAGCCGGCCTTCTTGTACATGACGGTTACCGCGGCCAGTTTCTTGTCGGGCATGTAGTTCTCCTTGACGACGATGGCGCCGTCCGGGAGCTTGCCCCCCTGCTCCTTGATCCCCTTGAGGGCCGGTTCGTTCACGTAGGTGGTCAGCAGCGCCCCGTGAGGCTCGGTCCCCGGATAGAGCTTCTCCTTGCCCGGCCACATCGACCATTTTTCATAGGGGCTGGCCTTGGTGATGTACTCGTATAAGGCCTTTCCTTCCGCTGCCGGCAGCTTCCCGTGCGACATGGCCAGACCGACGACCGGAATGGCCAGCAGGGAGAACACCACCAAAAAAAACCACATCCCATGCCGTTTTTTCATCTTTGCCTCCCTTGTGGTTTCGGGCGCGCGTGCGCCCCTGTTGAAAATCCGGCAGGCCCTCATGGCTCCTCAACGCCGGACGAAGCGCCCATTCATGGCTGGTTCAAGGACCAATCGTAAGTATAGCCTGCGATACCGCCGGCGCCATTGAGTTTCTCCACCAGAGGAGAGTCGGCGTACCGTGCCAGGTGCTCGATCACCCCCTTCTCCGATCCGCCGAAATCGGCCTGGAACCAGTCGTAGATGGAGGAGACGATAAGCCGTTCCCCCTCGATGCGGGCGCCTCGGGGGTGGTTGACGTACTCCCGCGCCCCCTTCTCCAGCAGTCGCTCGGTGTTCTCGGCGGTAAACGCTTCGGGCTGCAGGTTGGGGCAGCCTATACTAGCGCAGTTGACCGCCTAGTGGACCCGGTTGTCCTTCCAGATGAGGCGCAGGATGCGGTGTTCGATGTCGTTGAGGGAAATCCTCTCCTCCTCGATGGTGAGGAGCTTGGCGTCCCAGGGGCCGACGCTGAAAAGGCCGGAGGAGATGTCGATGTCGCGGATGCTCTTGACCGGGTAGTGGTCGAGGACCACCTTCGCCGTCAGGACGTTGTAGAGGTTGATCCAGTAGGCCTTCTGCTCAGCCCGGTTGAGAGTGGAAACCCGAACCGCCTGCAGCCGGTCGAGGTACTCGGTGAGCGCCCGGCGGTCGGCCGGGGTGACGGCAGCGTAGCGGAGGCGGTATATGCCGGAGGGGTGATCGGTGACCAGGTAGGTCTTCAGGAAACGCTCCCAGGGGGCATGGTCGATCCGCACCGCACTGGCCGGTTCGTGGGTCTGCCAGCGGGGCCAGAGGTCGGGCTTGGGAGCGGCCCTCACGACCGTAGCACAGGCCAGCAGAAGGACGGCCGTCATCAGAGTGGTCAGCAGACGGCCTTTCAAAGCTTTCTTTCGAGCACGGGAAAACTTTCCGTTCATGCGGGGCTCCTCTTCTCTGCAATTACAGCATGACCCCGTCCCGTGTGCGCTTCCAGGCGTCGGCCCTTTCCATTATAACCGGCGAGGAGAAACGACAAGGGATGCCCGACATCAGCAGAAAGCCCGCAAGTCGTCCGGCTTGCGGGCTTTGCGCGGCTTCGGGGCAACGGCTTGTTTCGCCTTGCCTATTCCAGCGCCCCCTTCAGCGCGATGCCCATCTTGTCCATGTTCCGCGGATTGCGGTCGGGGTGGTGGGCGACTTCAATGAGCTGCCATTTGGCAAGGGCCGTTCCCGAGACGGTGGCCGTGTAACGACCGTTCCCCTTGGCGTCGCTCTGGAAGGCGTAATCGCCCTTCCCCAGGCCCGCCATATCCATCTTCGGCTTCATGTTGACCAGCCATACGGTATAGACCTCGTTCGGCTTGAGGCCCTCCGCCGTGATGACCACCTCTTTTTCTCCGGCGCCGAGATCCCGGATGACCGCTTCACCCTGAGCGCCGCGCATGTCCGGGCCGGCCTGCAGGACCACCTTATCGGCGGCAGAGGCCGGTGAGAGTGTCAGCGACAAAAGAAAGATGCCGAAAGTGACGATCGAACCTGCAATTGCTCTCGCTTTCATGACCAGACTCCTTTCTGTGCTTGTTCCTCCTTCTTTCTGTATTTATTCTATCAGTGCAGCCATCAGGGGAATGTGAGCCGGATTACAAAGACCCCGGGTAACTGCTCAAGTCGAAATATTATCCGCAGATTTCGCCGATTAAACCGAACGCGAATCACAGGGCGCGTTCAAAAACCAAGTGCAACATTTTCGGGAGATAATGTTGCATGGGAAAAACATACAAGCAGTTGAGTCTTGAAGAACGAACGATGATCCAAATGCAACTGGAGTTGGGCATCAAACCGGCAGCGATTGCCCTGGGGTTGAATCGTTCGGCATCGACACTTTCTCGCGAACTCCACCGAAACGGCTGGGCCGCCCCCCAGCACCAAAAGGCGCGGCGGCAGCTCGCGCAGCGCCCAGAGGTTGTTCGAGGTCAGGTAGTCGACCTTGTCGAGGCCGGGAATCGGCGGCACCAGGGGGGAGGCGCCTGTGGCCAGGACGATGGCGCGGGTGGTCAGGGAGCGGCCGCCGACCTCCACGGTGTAGGGGGAAGTGATCCTGGCCTCCCCTTCGATGCAGTCGACTCCCAGGCTCGTGTAGCGCTCCGCCGAGTCGTGAGGCTCGACCTTTCCGATCACCCGCTGCACCCGCTCCATGACCTCGGCGAAGTCGAAGTCGACCTCGGCCCTGCGGATGCCGAATTCCCCGGCGCAAGGATGCCGGCGAGGCTATTGATCCGGCCGAGCTGGGTGCCGGCGTTGACGTAGACGGCGGTGCCCGGCAGCATCCCAACTTGGCTGACCCAGCAGAAGGTCACGGTGCGCATGGGGGTGAGTCCCATCACCAGGTTGATGACGAAGAAGGGGAAGATCGGAACCAGGCGCAGACTGAAGAGGTAGAAGGCGCCCTCCCTTGCGATTCCCTGGTTGACCGCCCGCAGGCGGTCGCCGAATCGTGCCTGCACCGAGTCGCGCAGCAGAAAACGGCTGACCCAAAAAGCGAGCGTGGCGCCAATGGTCGAGGCGAAGGAGACGACGACCAGCGCGGGCCAGAAGCCGAAAAGGGCGCCCCCGGCCAGGGTCATCACCGCCGCCCCGGCAGGGAAAGGGCGGTGACGGCGACGTAGAGGAGGAAATAGGCGCCGAGAGTCAGCTCCCGATGGGCCGCGTAGAACGTCTGAAAATCGTGCTGCTGCGCCTTGAGGGCCTCCAGAGTCAGGAAACGGCCGAGATCGAAGGCGAAGAAAGCGGCGACCAGGCCCGCGATCAGGACCAAAAGAATGAGCTTTGTCGTTTTCCCTCTCATCTTGCCGCTCCTGCGATGGCCAACTTCTATTTTATTGTAGGCACACGCGAACAGGCAGAACTGTCATGGACATTACAATCCGGGCAGACTCGGCGCAGGAAGCGGCCGGGACCATCACCGCGCCTTCCTTGCCCTGAGGGCTTCCGGGTCGAGCAGGTGGATGGCGCGATACGAGGTCTCCAGCAACCTTTTCTGCTTCAGCTCTCTCAACTGCTCGGCCACCGCTTCGCGGGTGGCGCCGATCAGGAAGGCCAGGTCGGCCTGGGTCAGCGGCAGGCGGATGGCTCCGTTCTCTTCCGGGATTCCATGCTTTCGCGCCAGATTGCCGAGAGTCAAAAGAAGTCGATCCTGCACGGTCTGGAAGGCCAGATCCTCGATCCTCGATTCCAGTGCCCGGAAGCGAAAGCCGATGAGCTTGATGATGCGGAAGGCGAATTCCGGATGCCGCCGGGCCAGCTCCTCGAACATGCTCCTCGGGATGATGCAGACCAGGCCATCCTCCAGTGCCTCGGCGCTGTGTGAGCGGGTCTGCTCGCCGGCGAGGGCGAGCTCCCCGAAGATCTCCCCCGGGCCGAGGATATCGAGAATGATCTCCCGCCCCTCGGCTGTCGTTCGGAAGAGCTTGATCCTCCCCATTTTGACGAGGTAGACATGCTGGCTCGGTTCGTCGGAGAAGTAGAAGGTCTCCTTCTTCCGGCAGGAAACCATTTCGGCGGTCCGAGCCAGGTCTTCGATCTCCGCCTGGTCCATCCAGGAAAAGAGCTTTGCGTTCTTGAGGTACCAGATTTTGCTGCTCATGGCGTTATTCCCCACGAAAGTGGTCAAGGGCGTGCGGAAGAAAAATGTTGGAGAAACTCTCGCCACGCCTCCTGGTAGGCGCGGCCTCCGGTGAAAAGGAGGTCGTTGTGGTCGGCGCCGGGGATGAGGGCAAAAGTCTTGGGCTCGTTCGCCCGATCGAAGAGGCGCCGGGCCATGGCCGGCGGGACGATGCTGTCCACCTCCCCCTGGATGATGAGGAGGGGGGAGTGGATTCTGCCGATCTTGGCCAGGTTGTCGTAGCGGGCATTGAGCACCCAGCCGAGCAGAAGGTTAAGGAGGGGATAGTGGTGCCGTCCCATGGCGGCGATGGAGGTGAAGGGTGCCTCCAGAACCAGCCCGGCGGGAGGCTGTTCCACGGCCAGTTGCAGGGCGACGGCGGCGCCGAGGGATTCGCCGAAGTAGAGCAGCCGAGAGGGCGTCCAGCCGCGCTGCTGCAGCCAGGCGAGCGCTCCGCGGGCGTCGGCGTAGGTTCCTTCTTCGCTTGGCGTTCCCTCGCTATGTCCGTACCCCCGGTAGTCGAAAATGAAGACGGACAGGTCGAGGCCATGCAGCAGGTGCAGGCTTTCCAGCCGGTGCGAGATATTGCCGGCGTTGCCGTGGCAGAAGACGACCAGGGGGCGGCCCGCCTCACCGGGGAGGTACCAGCCGTGCAGGGCGGTGCCGTCGGCGGCGGCAAAGCGCACCTCCTCGAAGACCAGGTCAACCGCCGCCGGGGTGGCGACCAACTGCCGGTCGGGAAAGTAGATGTAGCGTTGCTCCAGGGCGCCCTCCGTGGTCGCCGGGGCGAACAGGCCCGCCGCTAGAAGCAGGGCGGGGGCCAGTTGCCGGATCACTGTTCGTCGGCTCATGCTCTCCATTATAGCCGGTTCGCGGCAGGTGGGAGGCGGGGGGATTATTTGCGCCAGAAGGAGGGGAAGAAGAGGACCAGGACGGTGAAGAGCTCGAGCCGGCCCATCAGCATGCAGAGGGTGAGCACGATCTTGCCGAAGGCCGAGACGTGGGCGAAGTTGTCCACCGGACCGACTGATCCAAGGCCGGGGCCGATGTTGCTCAGGGTGGCGATGACCGCCGCCCCGGCCGAGGTCAGGTCGAGTCCGGAAGCGGCCATCAGGAAGGAGGCGACGACGAAGATCCCCATGAAGAAGGCGAAGAAGCCGAGGATCGACTGCATCACCTCGCGGTCGACCGGCACCCCGCCGAGCTTCACCAGTCGAACCGCCCGGGGGTGGATGAGGCGGTAGAGCTGCACCTGGGCGTGCTTGAACAACAGCAGCATGCGGGCGACCTTCATGCCGCCGCCGGTGGAACCAGCGCAGCCACCCACGAACATCAGAAATACGAGCAGGTACTGGGCGAGCACCGGCCAGGTTTCGTAGTCGGCGGTGCCGAAGCCGGTGGTGGTGAGGATTGAGACGGTCTGGAAGGAACTGTAGCGCAGGTTTTGAAAAAACGAGTCGTAGACCGTCCCCTGGTTGAGCAGAATGATCAGCCCCATTGCACCGGCGGTGACGAAGAGGTAAAAGCGGAACTCCTCGTTGCGCCAGAACTCGTGCAGGCGGCCGCGCAGGGCCTGGTAGTGGAGAGCGAAGTTGACCCCGGCCAGAAACATGAAAATTGTCACCACCCCATCGATGTAGGCGCTGTCGTAGGCCCCCACCGAGGCGTTGCGGGTGGAAAAACCGCCGGTCGCCAGCGTGGCGAAGGCGTGGCAGAGCGCCTCGTAGAAGTTCATCCCGCCGAGCATCAGCAGCCCCACCTCGGCGAAGGTGAGCAGTACGTAGACCCCCCAGAGGAGCTTGGCGGTGTCCTGGATGCGCGGCTTGAGACGGTCGGCCGTCGGCCCCGGAACCTCGGCCTTGAACAGCTGCATGCCGCCGACCCCCAGCATCGGCAGGATGGCCAGCGACAGCACGATAATCCCCATCCCCCCCAGCCAGTGGGTGAGTGCTCGCCAGAAGAGGATGCTCTCGGGAAGCCCCTCGATCTCGGTGAGGATGGTCGAGCCGGTGGTGGTGAAGCCGCTCATCGTTTCGAAGATGGCATCGACGGGGGAGGCGATGGCGCCGCTGAAGAGATAGGGAAGAGCGCCGAAGAGGGCGAAGAAGCCCCAGCCGAAGGTGACGATGGCGAAACCTTCGCGCACCGACAGCTCGCGTTTGCTCTGGCAACTCTTGTACAGCGTCAGCCCGGCGGCGAGCGAGACCAGGGCGGCGGCAAGAAAGGCGCCGGCGGCGCCGTCGGCGAAGTAGAGCGAGAAGGGGATCGGCGTCAGCAGGGCGGCGGCGAGAAAGAGGAGCAGGGCGCCGAGGATGCGCAGGGTGAGCAGGACGTTCATTTATTCGAAGAACCTCTCGACCTTGGCCAGGGCGCCGGGCAGGGCGAAGACCACCACCCGGTCGCCTTCCTGCAGCAGGCTGTCGCCGGTGGGAATCTCGTAGGTGTCCCGGTGAACGGTGGCGCCGATAATCGCGCCGGGCGGGAAATGCAGGTCCTTGAGGGGAATGCCGACGATGCCGCTCCCCTTCGGTACCAGGATCTCCAGGACCTCGGCGTTGCTCCCTTCGATGGTGGCCAGTGACAGGACCTCGCCGCGCCGTACGTACTTGAGGATGGCGCCGGCGGCGGCCAGCCGTGGCGAGATGCAGGCGTCGACCCCCAGGGTCGGGGCGAGGTTGAGCAGTTCGGGTTTGTTGACCACCGCCAGGGTGCGGCTGGCGCCGTGCTGCCGGCCAAGCAGGGCGCAAAGGATGTTGGTTTCGTCGTTGTCGGTGACGGCGATGAAAACATCGGCCGTTTCCACTCCTTCGTCTACCAAAACGTCGACGTCAGTCCCCTCGGCGTGGATTACCATCGTCCGCTTCAGCTTCGCGGCCAGCTTTTCGCAGCGCGCCTCGTCATGGTCGATCAGTCGCACGTCGAAGCGCATTCGCTCCAACTCCAGAGCTATGCGCAGGCCGATGCGGCCGCCGCCGAGAATGAAGGCGCGGGGGGTGTGCTTTTTCGTTTCCGTCTCCTCCAGTTTGAGCAGGTACTGGATGGCCGGCAGATCCTTCTGGTGGGCGAAGACGAAGATGCTGTCGCCGGCCTGGATGACGTCGTCACCGCGGGGGATGATGGTCCGCCCGCCGCGGGTGATGGCAGTCACCACGAAACGGTACATTCCCCGGATATCCCCCAGCTCCCGCAGGGTCAGATCGCAGACCGGGCTCTCCTCGCCGATGCGGTAGCCGAGAAACTGGATCTGTCCCTCCACGAATTCGGCGACATCGAAGGCGCCGGTGCGGCAGGCGATCTTGACGATCTCGTCGGCGACGGCGTCGTCCGGATTGATCAGCAGATCGATGCCGAGCTTCTCTTTGGAAAGAACCCCCCCCCCGCCGCTGTACTCGATGCTCTTGACCCGCGCCACCCGGGTGCGGACACCGTACTCGCGGGCCAGCAGGCAGGCGAGGATGTTGACCTCGTCGAGGTCGGTGACGGCGATGAAGATGTCGGTCCCCTTGATCCCCGCCTGTTCCAGAGTTTCGGCGCTGGCGCCATTGCCGGCGATGCCGAGCACGTTGAGGCGGTCCTGGGCGCGACGCAGGTTTTCCTGGCTGCGATCGATCAGGGTGACCTCGTGGCCTTCCAGGGAGAGCCGCTCGCAGAGGAAGTAGCCGACCTGGCCGGCGCCGATGATGAGGATTTTCATACGTGTGTCCGCCCTGCCGGATTTGTGGGGATGGCCGCCGTTGCGGCAACGTGCTGAAACATGCCACATTTCAGGCAATTATGCAAGTTGCGGGTGCATTCGACACAGGGAGCGCTTGCTCACCGGGGCTCCCTTCGGGTACAATGCCCCCTCACCGTGCATGGAGGCAGGATGTTCGACTGGCTGGAGGCGAGCGAGGAAGACCTGAAACGCGAACGGGCCAGGGCCCGCGAGCTGCGCCAGAGCCAGTGGTGGAAGAACCGCATCGCCAAGGGGGTCTGCCACTACTGCGGAGCGCAGGTGCCGCCGAAGGAGCTGACCCTCGACCATATCGTCCCGCTGGTGCGCGGCGGCAAGAGCAGCCGCGGCAACTGCGTGCCGGCCTGCAAGGAGTGCAACAGCAAAAAACAGTCGCTCACCCCGGTGGAGTGGATCGAGTATCTGGAAATGCTGGAAAAGAAGGAATGAAAACGGGAGCAAGGGAATTCAGAATACAGAAGACAGAATACAGAAGAGAGTCCGAAAAGACTAAAATCAACGGAGGTCGCAACAGGAAATGAGCAACGAAGGCAACAAGATCATCTACACCATGATGCGGGTGTCGAAGTTTTACGACAAAAAGCCTGTGTTGAAGGACATCTCGCTCTCCTACTTCTACGGCGCCAAGATCGGCGTGCTCGGCCTCAACGGCAGCGGCAAGAGCTCGCTGCTGCGCATCCTGGCCGGCGTCGACAAGGAGTTCAACGGACAGACCATCCTCTCCCCCGGCCACACCGTGGGGTACCTGGAGCAGGAACCGCTGGTCGACTGCCAGAAGACGGTGCGTGAGGTGGTCGAGGAGGGGGTGCAGGAGACCGTCGACCTGCTGAAGGAGTTCGAAGCGATCAACGCCGCCTTTGCCGACCCGGATGCCGACATGGAGAAGCTCTGCGATCGCCAGGCGGTGGTGCAGGAGAAACTCGACCACCTCGACGCCTGGGACCTCGACGCCCGGCTGGAGATGGCGATGGACGCGCTGCGCTGCCCGCCCGGCGAGACTCCCGTCAAGGTCCTCTCCGGCGGCGAGAAACGCCGCGTCGCGCTCTGCCGGCTGCTGCTGCAGAAGCCCGACATCCTGCTCCTCGACGAGCCGACCAACCACCTCGACGCCGAGTCGGTGGCCTGGCTGGAGCATCATCTCCAGCAGTACGCCGGCACCATCATCGCCGTCACCCACGACCGCTACTTCCTCGACAACGTCGCCGGCTGGATTCTCGAGCTCGACCGCGGCGAAGGGATCCCCTGGAAGGGTAACTACTCTTCCTGGCTGGAGCAGAAACAGGAGCGGCTGCGGCGGGAGGAGAAGTCGGAAGGGGGGCGCCAGAAGACCCTGGAGCGGGAGCTGGAGTGGATCCGCATGTCCCCCAAGGGCCGCCACGCCAAAAGCCAGGCGCGCATCAGCGCCTACGAAAAACTGCTCGGCCAGGAGGCGCAGAAGCAGGAGAAGGAGCTGGAAATTTTCATTCCGCCCGGACCGCGGCTCGGCGACATCGTCATCGAGGCCGAAGGTGTTGCCAAGGCCTTCGGCGACCGCCTGCTGGTCGAGGGGATGTCCTTTCGGCTGCCGCCCGGCGGCATCGTCGGCGTCATCGGTCCCAACGGCGCCGGCAAGTCGACCCTCTTCCGGATGATCACCGGGGAGGAGAAGGCGGACGGCGGCAGCATCCGCGTCGGCGAAACGGTCAAGCTCGCCTATGTCGACCAGAGCCGCGAACTCGACGGGGAGAGGAGCATATGGGAAGAGATCACCGGCGGCCAGGAGCAGATCGAGCTCGGCAAGACCCTGGTCAATTCCCGCGCCTACGTGTCGCGCTTCAACTTCTCCGGCAGCGACCAGCAGAAGAAGGTGTCCACCCTCTCCGGCGGCCAACGCAACCGCGTCCACCTGGCCAAGATGCTCAAGGAGGGGGCTAACGTCATTCTCCTCGACGAACCGACCAACGATCTCGACATCAACACCATGCGGGCTCTCGAAGAGGCAATGGAGAACTTCGCCGGCTGCGCCGTGGTCATCAGCCATGACCGTTGGTTCCTCGACCGCATCGCCACCCACATCCTCGCCTTCGAAGGTGACAGCAAGGTGGTCTGGTTCGAGGGGAACTTCTCCGAATACGAAGAGGACAAGAAGAAGCGCCTCGGCGCCGAGGCCGACCGGCCGCACCGGATCAAGTACCGGCAGTTGACGCGGTAAAGACCAGGTGAGGAGTGAGGAGTGAGGAGTGAGGAGTGAGGAGTGAGGAGTGAGGAGTGAGGAGATTCTGCAAGACGAAGTGAGGGGGCAGAAGGCCGCCTGGATCGAGCAGGTCATCCGCGACTTCTGCGCCACCGCGGCCAATTCCCTCGAGAACGGCACCGGCGAGAAGGCCTGGGGGGAGCCGCGGGTCGCCTTCGCCCGCGGCGACGATCCGCTTTATGAGGAGCTCAAGGCCGACATCGGCCCCTTCTTCTGGACCCCGGCCGAGGCCTTCGCCCTCGCTTTTCCCGACGCTCCCCTGCCGGCCGGGCGCCTCGCGGTCATCAGCTACATCCTTCCGCAGACCGAGGCGACCCGCGCCGACCAGCGCCGCGAGAACGAGGTTCCCGCCGAGCGCTGGGCCCGCTCGCGCTTCTTCGGCGAGGCCTTCAACTGCGAGCTGCGCCTGCACCTGGCGGCGGCGCTGACCGCCGCCGGCTTCCCAGCCGTCGCCCCCGAGCGCCTGCCCGGCTTCGCCTACCGGCAGAGCGAGCGCTACGGTCTTGCCTCCAACTGGTCGGAGCGGCACACCGCCTGGATCGCCGGCCACGGCACCTTCGGTCTCTCCGACGGCCTGATCACGGAACTCGGCAAGGCGGTGCGCTTCGGCTCGGTGGTGGCGGCGATCGACCTGGAGCCAACCCCCCGGCCCTATGCCGGCCACCAGGACTGGTGCCTCTGGTACGCCCGCGGCACCTGCGGCGCCTGCATCCGCCGCTGCCCAGCCGACGCCATCACCGAGGCCGGGCACGACAAGCAGAAGTGCTTCGACTACATCCGCAACGTCACCACCCCCTACGCCACCGAACACTACGGCACCGGCGCCACCCCCTGCGGGCTGTGCCAGGTGAAGATTCCGTGCGAGGCGAGGAATCCGTTGTAAATGGCTGGTGCGGAAACTGGTCTGACCTCCTGGCCACAACCAGATAAAGAGAGAGGCGATCTGCATGCAGACCGCCTCTCTCTTTTTTTGCTGGTTCTGCTCCCCGCCCGCTGCCGGTTACTTCTCCTGCGCCAGTTCGGCGGCCTTGGCGAAGGCCGTCGTCATGTCGGGCAGGTGTGAGAGCTCGGGGACGACCTGGATGTAGCGCACCGTTCCCTGTCGGTCGACGAGGATGACCGAACGGGCGAGCAGATAGATCTGGTCGACCAGCAGGCCGGTCGCCTGTCCGAAGTCGGACTTTTGGTAGTCGGAGAGGAAGAGGATGTCCTTGAACCCGGCCTCCTCGGCAAAGCGCTTCTGGGCGAAGGGGAGGTCGCGGCTGATGGTGACAAGCCGGACGCCGGGCGGCAGTTTCGGCCCTTCTTCGCCGAGGAGGTGCGTCTGCTGTTCGCAGACTTGGGTGTCGAGGGACGGGACGACGCTCAGCAGGAGGACTTCACCCTGCATCCCGGCCGGATCGACGCTCTTGAGGTTGCTGTCGACCAGTTTGACCGAGGGCAACTTCTGCCCGACTGCGAGCGGAGTGCCGAGTAGCGGCAGGACGACTTTGCCGCCGCGGGTGACTGTCTCGCCCGGCTGCACCGAGCGGGTGTCGACCGGAATCTGCGGACGGGTGGTGGCACAGGCGGTGAGCAGCAGGGAGAGCAGGAGAACCAGTGATGTCTGGAGGAATCGACGGGTCATGGTGGAAGCTCCTTTTCGCATGAGATGGTTACATTTTACCCCGGCCATGCGCCGGCGGCAAACGACCTGCCCCTAACCCTCCAGTGCGGCGAGTCCCTCCCAGCGAGCATAGGCTGTTTCCAGTTTTCCCTCCAACTGCTGCAAGCGGGCCGTGGCAGCGGCGACCTCTTCGCCCTGCTCGCGGTAGAAGGCCGGGTCGGCCATCCGCTCGTGCAGCGCTGCCAGTTCGGCTTCCAGCGTCTCGATCTGCCGGGGCAGCTCGTCCAGCTCGTGCCGTTCGCGGAAGCTGAGCTTGCGCGGCCGTTCCCGCTCCGGTTTCGGCTTTTCCAATCTTGGTGTCGGGGCGCCTGTCTCCGGCTTCGGTTGCGGCCGCTGGCGCAGCCAGTCGTCGTAGCCACCGACGTAATCGGTGACGAGGCCTTTTCCCTCGAAGGCGAGCGTGGAGGTCACCACCCGGTTGAGAAAGTCGCGGTCGTGGCTGACCAGGAAGAGCGTTCCCTGGAAGTCGGCGAGCAGTTCCTCGAGCAAATCGAGGGTCTCCAGGTCGAGGTCGTTGGTCGGCTCGTCGAGGACCAGCACGTTCGCCTCGCGAGTGAAGAGACGCGCCAGCAGCAGGCGGTTGCGCTCGCCGCCGGAAAGGATGCGCACCGGAGTGCGTGCCCGGTCGGGAGTGAAGAGAAAGTCCTGCAGATAACCATAGACGTGGCGCGCCTGGCCGCCGACCACCACCGTGTCCTGATCGCCGGAGAGGGTCTGCTGCACCGTCTTGTCCGGATCGAGTTGCTCGCGCAACTGGTCGAAGTAGATGACCTGCAGGTTGGTGCCCCGGCGCACCTCGCCCGCCTGTGGCCTGAGATCGCCGAGGAGCAGCTTGAGCAGGGTGGTCTTGCCGGCGCCGTTCGGACCGATGATGCCGAGGCGGTCGCCGCGCAGGACGGTGGTGGAGAGGTTGCGGATGACCGGCTCGCCGCCGTAGCCGAAGCTGACGTCCTTCAGCTCGGCCACCAGCCGGCCGCTGCGCTCGGCCTCCTGCAACTGCAGCCGGGCGGTGCCGGTGCGCTCGCGCCGCTGCCGCCGCTCTTCGCGCATCGCCTTCAGCGCCCGAACCCGCCCCTCGTTGCGGGTGCGCCGGGCCTTGATCCCCTGGCGGACCCAGACCTCCTCCTGCGTCAGCTTTTTGTCGAAGCGGGCCCACTCCAGGGCCTCGGCATGCAGCAGTTCCTCCTTGCGCAGCAGAAAGGTGTCGTAGCCGCCGGCGACGTCGAGCAGGCGGCCGCGGTCGAGCTCGACGATGCGGGTCGCCAGCGCCCGCAGGAAGGCGCGGTCGTGGGTGACGAAAAGCAGGGTGATGCCGGTGCGCAGCAGGTACTCCTCGAGCCAGCCGATCGACTCGATGTCGAGGTGGTTGGTCGGCTCGTCGAGCAGCAGCAGGTCGGGTTCGGCGGCGAGTGCGCGGGCGAGCAGCACGCGCCTTTTCACGCCGCCGGAGAGGCTGGCGAGGGGCGCATCGGCCTCCAGCCTGAGGCGGGTCAGCATCTGCTCGATGCGCTGCTGCAGCGGCCAGCTGCCGGCGGTGTCGAGGGCGTGCTGCACCTCGAGCAGTTCCGGCAGCAGGCTTTGATCGCCGCTCACCTCCAGTTGCCGGCTGAGGGCGTGGTAGCGGCAGAGCGCCTCCCCCGGGGGGCCGAGGCCGCCGGCCACCACTTCGAAGATGCTTCCCTGCAGCTCCTGCGGCACGTCCTGCGGCAGGCTCGCCGTCCGCAGCCCCTGCTGCCGGTCGATGACGCCGGAATCCGGCGCCACTTCGCCTGCCACCAAGGCGAGCAGGGACGACTTGCCGGCGCCGTTGCGCCCCAGCAGGCAGATGCGTTCTCCCCGCTCCACCTGCAGGCTGGCTCCGTCGAGCAGGGGGGCGCCGCCGAAGGCGAGGGTGACGTTGCGAAGACTCAGCAGGGCCATGTTTCAATCGTTCCTTGAATGGTATAGGCGAAAGGTATTATGACAGAAGCGCAGAGATGAAGGAAGGGTCCGGGCTCTAGTCTGCATCGGCCCCTGCCGCCAGGACTTCGACGGCTGTCTCCAGGGTAACCTCGCCGATGTTCAGGTAAAGAGTGCCGTCCGTGACCGTGACGGACCACTCGATGGAGCGCCGCAAAAGGGCGGCCACCTTCTGAACAAAATCGTAGTCTAGCCCCAAAACCTGGAGATTGGGGACGGCGGCGAGCCGCGCCAGGTGGGCGCTTTCCCAGCGCCAGCGGGCGCTGCCGCTGGCGAGCAGGATCACCCGGGCGGCATGGCGGGCGGCCTTGAGCAGTCGATCGGGGTCGGGGAGACCGACCTCCAGCCAGAGCTCCACCCGCCCGTCGCCCCCCTTGCGCCAGAGATCGGGTTCGTCCCCGGCGGCGATCCCTTTGGTGAAGACGAGGTCAGGCTCGTAGCAGAGGGCGTAGGCGAGCAGGCGCGCCACCAGGCGTTCGGCGGTCTCCGAGGGGTGCCGGGCAACGGTCGCCTGCAGGTGCTCGTAGCAGCCGCGGTCGATGTGGGAAAGATGGATGGAGACTCGGTAGATGGTGGGCGTCAGGGCCACGGCGCTTCCTTTCCGGACAGGTGGCGCACAGGATAGCGCCGCTGCTGCGGAAAGGCCAGAAAATTAGACGGTTTCCCGCTGCCGCAAATCTCCGATTTTATCGACACAGCTTGTCCAGCTCGATCTGCAGCCCCTGACGGCTCGACTCCGAAGGCGCCATGCCGCCGACTCCCTTGAACCAGAAGCGGTCGTGGACCCGGCCGCCCGGAGTGTCGATGTGCACCTCGGCCGGGAAAAGGGAAAAGAAAGCGAAGGTCTTCAGCAACGCCACCAGAAAGCCGACGCTGTCCGCGCCCTTGACTTCGACGAAGAGGGAGTCACTCCGCATCTCCAGACTGTAGCTGTCGAGATGGATGGGGACGGCACACCCGGGTCGGCGCCCGCGGCGGTTTGTGCCAGGGCCGGGTAGTCGAGTCCGACAGGCAGTTCGCCGTCTCCGGCCGGAGCGATTTCGAGCGTTGCCTGCCAGCAAGGCAAGCCGAAGTGAAATGCCGTTACTGCAAGCGGTTACCGACTGGGAGGAGGCGGTTGGGGAGGGATGATTGATGAAAAAACAGACAGCTGCTGCCGGTTTGCACTTCATTCGCGAAAAGTCGGCAAGGTAGTAGCCGGTTCCGCCCCATGCATTTTGGCATTGCCATGGCATACCGGAAAAACTAATATCGGACCAAATTCATTAGGCGGCAGCGTGGCCGCAGGGAGGGAACCATGTACGTCACCAATATCGAGACCATTCCGGGCAAGACCATCGTCGAGCATTTCGGCCTCGTCCAGGGTAGCACCGTGCGCGCCAAGCATATCGGCCGCGACCTCATGGCCGGGCTCAAGAACCTGGTCGGGGGAGAACTCAAGGGCTATACCGAACTGCTCAGCGAGTCGCGTGACGAGGCGCTCCAGCGGATGATCCGGGAGGCGAAGGCGATGGGAGCGAACGCCGTGGTTAACGTCCGCTTTGCCACCTCGTCGGTGGCGCAAGGGGCGGCCGAGCTCTTTGCCTACGGCACCGCCGTGCGGGTCGAGTAGGGGGCGGCCATGTTGCGTGTCCTGGCTCAGAATGCCGACCTGGTCATTTTTCTCTTTCTGACCGGCCTCGGTTACACCGCCGGCAGCATCGCCGAACGGCGGCATTACCGCTCGATCAGCCGGCGGGAGGCCGAACTGCTGCATCTGCCTGTGGTGACGTTCAAGAATCCTTATCCGGAGGAGTCGGTGCGCAGCGGGGTGATGATGATGGGGAGTGTGGTGATCTCCATCGACTATTTCAAGCGGCTGCTGGCGATCCTGCGCAACATCTTCGGCGGCCGGGTCACCTCTTACGAGACGCTGGTCGACCGCGCCCGGCGTGAGGCGGTCCTGCGGTTGAAGGAGGCGGCGCGGCAAAAGGGGTGCGACATGGTTGTCAATCTGCGACTGGAAACCTCGACCATCGGCCAGTCGGCCAACAGCAGGAACAGTGTCGGCTGCGTCGAGGTCCTCGCCTACGGGACGGCTATCGCCCTGCGCCGTCTATGAAGTTCACTCCGCGGCCGCTTTCCGAAAACGTCAACGTCTCGAAGACCCATCCGCTTGCCGAACTGGCCTGGATGCTCGGCGGCCTTGCCCTCATCCTGCTTGTGTTTTACCTGCTGGTCGGGCAGGCGGTCGAAGTTGTCGCCGAGCGCCTGCCTGCCGGCGCCGAGCGCTGGCTCGGCCGACAGGCCCTGAAAAATTTTGCCGTCGCCGAAAATCCGGAGCTCGACCGCCGCCTGCAGACGCTGCTCGCCGCCCTGCCGGTTGATTCCCCATTGCGCCGAAGGGATTTTCAGGTATGGGTTGCCGCCACCGACGAGATCAATGCAGTGGCGCTGCCCGGAGAATGCATCGTCGTTTTTCGCGGCTTGTTGGAGGCGGTCGCCTCGGAGAACGAGCTCGACATGGTCCTCGCCCATGAGCTGGGCCACTTTGCTCACCGCGACCAGCTCAAGGGGCTCGGCCGGGGTCTGGTGGCAACCTTCCTGACCATGACGCTGTTCGGCAACGACAGCTCCGCCGCCGGGCTGGTGGCGAGCCTCACTCTCTCCTTCGATGCCCGCTACAGCCAGCGGCAGGAGGCGGCCGCCGACGCCTGGGGCCTTGATCTGCTGGTCGCCCGTTACGGTCATGCCGGTGGCGCCGTCGATTTTTTCGCGCGGCTGAGCCGCCGCGACGACGCGCCCCGACTCGCCTATCTGCGCGCCTCCCATCCCCATCCCGAAGACCGCATCCGCAACCTGGAGCGGCGCATCGCCGAGCGGCAATACCGGTTCGAAACGGTTGTCCCGCTCGACAGCACCAGGTTGCTCGCCGAGCCGCCCCGCCCCTGACCTTCCAAGTTAGTCACACTTCCCGCAGCTTTTCCCCCTC
>Ga0299906_10000746_pt1 | contig 29097 bp, 22 predicted proteins | sample RVTome_14_FD_200259 | JGI IMG/M metagenome (GOLD analysis project Ga0299906, IMG submission 200259) | Soil microbial communities from uranium-contaminated site in the Upper Colorado River Basin, Wyoming, United States - RVT145D125 (version 2) ...
CGGTGTAGACCACCCAGCTCGGCGACGGCCTCGGCGCCGGGGCGAAGCTGCAGGTGGTAGGTATTGGCGAGCAGGATTTGCGCTCCGGCATCTCGTAACACCCGTGGGGTCAGCCCTTTAACCGTCGCCCGAGTCCCCACGGGCATGAAGGCCGGCGTCTCGACCGGTCCATGCGGCGTAACCAGTCGGCCGGTGCGGGCCGCGGTCGACGCGTCCTTCGCCAGGATCATCCACTCGAACATCCGCCCATCCTAGGGCGGACAGAGCGCGTTCGCCACAACATCATCGTGACCGCACTCGCGCTATTCGAGGAACGCAGAGCCGCGGGATTCATACCGCGCGGATGCAACCTACCGACTGGCACGCCACATGCTCCGAAACAACGTTGAGAGAGAGGGGTCAAACCGCTCATGACCCCGAGTGAAGGACGCGGTGGGCCCTCCCGACGCGCCATACGCCCAACGCCTGGGAGACGAGAGAGAGCATTCACATAGCCGTGAGTACCACGCGGCCTGGGGCATTTGCCCCGTCTGGGTGATGTCACCGTCGGGAGGGTTCCACCGTGTTCTATTTGGCGGCCTAGTGTCAAACGTGTCGTAGCGCTCCGGAAGGCAACGTCGGCGTATCCGAGAACAAGCGGCTGTACAACACGCCGGCACCCTGACGCCGCAAATCACCTCGCTTACGCCGTTGTCCGTTCCGGGTCAGCGCATTACCATTCCCGGACGTTGACGTCCTCGCTGATTGAAGAAGGAACAACGTGATGATCATTTCCCTACGCATACGCGTGAACAGAGTTGAGTACCTGGTCATTGCAGCCGGCGTACTGCTTGCGATCGGCTCGGCGGCTCAGGCTGATGATGGCGGGTCGACGGACCGGAACGATGCGATCGTCGCTTATGCCGTGGATCGTCACTGGCCGGCGCGACCCTCGCATGTTGCATGGGGACACATGCCGGGGGTGGCGGTGGACGGCGACGACCGGGTATGGCTGTTCACGCGGGCCGAGCCGTCGGTACAGGTTTATGACGCCGACGGCGCGTTCGTGTATTCGTGGGGCGGCGGCGACGCGATCGGCATGGCCCATCACATCGAGATCGATCCGAAGGGCAACGTCTGGCTGGCGGACGTCGGGCTGCACGTGGTGATGCAATTCACGCCCGAGGGCAAGCTGCTTCAGACGCTCGGCACGCGCGGTGAGGCCGGCCTCGACGACGACCATTTCAATATGCCCACCGACATGGCGATCACGCCGAAAGGCGACGTGTTCATCGCCGACGGGTACGGCAACAGCCGGGTGGTGCACTACGACGCCCGCGGGCGGTTCGTCAAAGCGTGGGGCCGACGGGGTGACGGACCGGGTGAATTCAACGAGCCGCACGCGATCGCGATCGACTCGACCGAGCGCATCTACGTCGCCGATCGCAGCAACGGACGAGTGCAAGTGTTCGATCAAAGCGGGAAGTTCCTCGACCAGTGGCCCAACGTGGTGGTGCCGTGGGGGCTGTGGATCACGCCGAACGACGAGATCTGGGTCTGCGGGTCGACTCCGGCGGCGCATCGCAATCCCACCGGTGAGTTGGGCATCCCGCCCCGCGACCAAGTGTTCATGCGCTTCGATCCGTCGGGGAGGCTGCTTCAAATGTGGGCGGTGCCGAGCGGGACGAACGCCCACGACAAACCCGGCGAACTCAACTGGGTCCACGGCATCGCCCTCGACTCGAAGGGCAACATCTACGCCGGCGACATCATGGGTCAGCGAGCGCAGAAGTTCATCCGGCAGATCGGGAAGTAATTCCTCTGCCCCTACCGGGACAGTGAACCATGTCGCTCCGCCAGCTAGGGGCTCCGCTTCGCTGCGCCCCCGGCTACATTCGTCGGCCAGGGCCGGGCACGACGTACTGCGGCGCACACGCTGCTGATCCGATCCGAATCCGGGTTTTTACTCACTTCGCTTGGTTTGGTATTCTGTAAAGATATCGGCCGGGCTGGCCGACCGGTTCTTGTACCTGACGCGTAATGAATATGATTGGGGTAAGCCACGATGCGTTCTGTAACTGTTTTTGCCGTCGCGGCGGTGGTGCTCTTCCTGCCCTCACTTGCGGCGGGTGATGAATCCATCGACTTCAATCAACAGATCCGCCCGATCCTTGCCGACAACTGCTTCGCCTGTCACGGACCCGACGAGAAGAAGCGCAAGGCCGACCTGCGCCTCGACACCCGACAGGGTGCGTTTGCCGAACTCGACGACCACGTCGCCATCGTTCCCGGCAAGAGCGCCGACAGCGAGTTGTATCAACGGCTGATCGCCGAAGACCCGTCGGACCGCATGCCGCCGAAGAAATTCGGCAAGCAACTGACCGCCGAGCAGATCGAGCTGATCCGGCGCTGGATCGATCAGGGCGCTACCTGGTCCGAGCATTGGGCCTATACCCGACTCGTGCGCCCCGCCGTTCCGGACGTCGACAACGTCGCGGTCGTCCGCAACGCGGTCGACTCTTTCGTACTCGCTAAGCTCGCCGCCAACGACTTACAACCCGCTTCGCCCGCCGACCGTGTGACCCTGATCCGCCGGCTGAGTTTCGACCTTCTCGGCCTGCCCCCTACCGCCGAAGACGTTGAAGCGTTCGCAGCCGATACCGACATCGACGCCTACGCCAAGCTGGTCGACCGGCTCCTCGCTTCGCCACACTACGGCGAGCGCATGGCCATGCGCTGGCTCGACCTGGTGCGTTATGCGGACTCGGTCGGCTATCACGGCGACCAGTCGTACAGCGTCTGGCCCTATCGCGACTACATCATCAACGCGTTCAACGATAACATGCCCTTCGACCGATTCACGCTCGAGCAGATCGCCGGCGACCTGTTACCCGACGCCACCCGCGATCAGCAAGTCGCCTCGGGCTACAACCGGCTCAACATGATCACGGCCGAGGGCGGCGCGCAGGACAAGGAATACCTCGCCAAGTACGCCGCCGACCGCGTGCGAACCATCTCGGGCGTCTGGATGGGGGCGACGGTGGGTTGCGCCGAGTGTCACGACCACAAGTACGACCCCTACACCACGAAGGATTTCTACAGCCTGGCCGCTTTCTTCGCGGACCTGAAGGAGAAGGGTTTTTACGGCGGCGCCCACGTGTCCGGGCAATGGGGTCCGACGCTCATGCTGCCCAATACCCGACAGGACACCAACTTGAAGAAACTCGAAAAGCAACTCGCGACGCTGAACCTGACGATGAACACGTCGACGCCGAAGTTGGTCGCCGCCCAGACGAAATGGGAACAGTCACTGGGCGACCGAAAGATCGACTGGACGATCCTCCACCCGGCCGGCGTCAAAGCGAAAAACGGCGCCACACTGACCATCGCCGACGACGGCACGATCACCGCATCCGGTGAAAACCCGGCTCAAGACGTCTATACGATAACTGTCCCGACCCAGCTCGCGGGCATGACCGCGCTGCGGCTCGAAGTGCTGCCCGACGACGCCTTGCCGGCCAAGGGTCCCGGCCGGGCCGCCAACGGCAACTTCGTCCTCAACGAGTTTGCGGTAGCCGTCGGCGACAAGCCGGTGGCGCTGGCCGCCGCTTCGGCGACGCACGCGCAGGAAGCCTGGGCGGTCGCCGGCGCCGTCGACGGCAAGCCCGATACCGGCTGGGCGATTCTGAACCAGACCGGCCAGGGCAACCACGCCGTCTTCGAAACCAAGACCGACCTGCCCGGCGGCGGTGAAACCACGATGACCATCAACCTGACCCAGAACTACGGCAGCGCGCACACCCTCGGGCGATTCCGTCTCGCCGCGACGAACGCCGCGCGTCCCGTGCGAGCCGAAGGCGATAACGGACAACCCAAGGAGATCGCCGACATTCTCGCCGTCGACGCCGCGACGCGCAGTGACGCGCAAAAGAACAAACTCGCCGCCCACTACCGCTCGATCGCGCCGCAACTCGAATCCGCGCGCAAGCAACTGGCCGACCTCACCAAGCAAAAAGACGCGCTGGTTGCATCCATTCCCACCATGTTGGTCTCGGTCTCGGTCGAGCCCCGGGTCATGAGAATTCTCAACCGCGGCAACTGGATGGACGAGTCGGGCGAGATCGTGCGTCCCGCCGTGCCCGGCTTCGTCGCCCCCCCGTCGATGCAAGGTCGCGAGTTGAATCGCCTCGACCTCGGCAAGTGGCTCGCCTCGGCGGACAACCCGATGTGCGCCCGCACCGTCGTCAATCGCCTGTTCAAGACGTTCTTCGGCACCGGCCTGTCCAAGGTGCTCGACGACCTCGGGGCACAGGGCGAGCTCCCCTCGCACCCCGAGCTGCTCGACTGGCTGGCCGTCGAGTTCATGGAGAGCGGCTGGGATCTCAAGCACGTCATCCGCGTCATCATCAGCAGCGCCACCTACCGCCAGTCGTCGGTCGGCTCGGCGGCGTTGCGCGAGCGCGATCCCTACAACCGCCTGCTCGCCCGGCAATCACGATTCCGGCTCGATGCGGAAATGGTCCGCGACAACGCCTTGACCGTCAGCGGCCTGATCGTGCACAAGCTCGGCGGCCCGAGCGTCAAGCCCTATCAGCCGCCCGGCTACTACGCCCAGTTGAACTTCCCCAAGCGGACTTACCAGCACGATAACGGCGAGAACCAATATCGACGCGGCGTCTATACCCACTGGCAACGGACGTTCCTCCACCCCGCCATGCTCGCCTTCGACGCCCCCAGCCGGGAGGAGTGCACCGCCGAGCGAACCCGATCCAATACGCCGCTGCAAGCGTTGGTCCTGCTCAACGATCCGACCTACGTCGAAGCGGCCCGGGTCTTCGCCCATCGCATCCTGACCCAGGGCGGCGCGACGGTCGCGGATCGGCTCGACTGGGCCTTTCGCCAGGCACTTTCCCGCGCCGTCAAGCCCGAAGAGGCCGAGATCCTGGCCGCGATGCACCGCAAGCACCTCGACCAGTACACCGCCGACCCCGCCGCCGCGCAGCAGCTGGTCGCCACCGGCCTGACGCCGGCCTCGAGCGACGTCAACGTCGCCGATCTGGCGGCCTGGACGTCGATCGCCCGAACCATCCTCAACCTGCACGAAACGATTTCACGAAATTGAACACCAGACGGTAGCAAAAAGGTGTCAGGATGATTTTACATGGGCGAATAATTCTTCCCGACACCTTTTACGTAGATTTCATTCCGGCCGCAGCAACGGCTGACCGAGCGTGTCGCCGTTGGGCTGCCAGCCGTTGTGGTCGATGTCGACGAAGATCGGATTGTTGTAGGCCATCGGGTGCATCTTGGCCTGCCAGCTTTGGCCGTACCCGGTCGCGAGGGTGGCGTCGTCGCTGGTGGCGACCACGATCAGGTGCGCGTCCTCCGACAGCGGCACGCGAATGGTGCGGTTGAACTGCAACACGTCGTCATAGAAATCGTCGCCGTGCGACGCGCGGGTAAACGTCAGGTCCTTCCCCGGCCGGCCGTTGACCAGCACCACCACCTTGTCGACGCGTACCCAGCTCGTACCCTGCACCTTCACGTTCAGATCGACGTGGCCGGCGGCGATGGTCAGCCCGCCCGGCCACGTGCCGTCATCCGCCCGCACGTCGAGGAACGGCCCGTTGGTCACGAACATCTTCCCCGCCTTGGCGTTGCGTATGATCTCCTTGTGGTCGATCTTCGCCGGTGCGTCGGTCGATGACGGCACATACGTGCGCCATCCGCCGACCCCGTTGCCGAACACCGCATGAGCGTCGGAAACCGCGATGCACCACATTCGCCGCCCCTGGTTGAGCATTTGCAACCAGGCGAACGTTCGGTTCTCGACGGTGTTGTTCCGGCCTCTATCCTTCCACTCGTAGCGCACGTCATGATTCAGGATCTCGGTGCTCCACACCTCGGCCGCGTCGACCAGGTCCTCGAGTCCGGCGTAGCCGTCGTCGGGCACACCATCGTCGTCACGATCACCGAAATACCGGCTCACCCGCGGATGGTTCAGGTGAACCCACCGGCTCGGTCCGGCGCCCTCGAGGAACCGTAGCGTCAACGCGCTGATGCGCGGGTCGGGACTCCATTTCGGTGCGCCGTTGTCCTGCCGATACGGCGTGATCACGTGCGGAAACGAATTCAAGTGCGGTCCCGCCCCGGTCAGCTCGATTCCGGTCACGGTGCTGATCTCCTCGGTCAGGCCGAGCCGGTCGATGTGCGGCTGCCAGTCGTACATGCGGTTGTGCTCGGTCGTGGGCGCGAACTCGATATGCTCGGCCGCAAGGTTGGCGATCCGGTCGTCCGTGCCGCAGTAGTTGTCACCCGACGGCGTCGAGTGGTTGTGGAAATCGGTGCTCACCCAGCCGGCGGTGTTTACGAGGCGCTCGAGCTTCGCGTCGACGCGAACGGTCTGCTGCGGCTTGACCTCGACGCGTTGCGCGACGTGACTGAACTCGACACCCCGGGTGACCACCACTTCGTACTTGCCCGGCGGAATCGGTTGAATAAACTGACCGTGGAACGCGTGGTACTGATGGTCGCACCCCGCCGCCCGGATCGCCGGACCCAGGTTCGGCGTGGCCGTGCCCTCGATGCCGTTGAATTGCACCTTGGCGGGAATCACCTTCGCATCGGTGCCGGTCACACGGACCTCGATCGCCGCGGGCCGCTCCATCTCCACCGCCGCCGTCGTGATTGCGTCGGCACGGACCTGCACGGACTGCTCGAGGTCGGGACTCCCGATGGTGCGCGCCCGTAGCCTGTAGCTACCGGCGGGTAATCGTAAGGAGCACCGACCTCCGTTGTTGGTGTAGGCGTTCATCGTCTTGTCGCCGACGGGTATCGCGACGGCTACGTTGCGCAGCGTCGCCTGACCGCTTGTGACGCGCAAGTTCAACGTGCCGGTCGCACCGCGCGCCGCCACGACCACGCCGTACGCTTCGGCGGGACTCGTACCGACCGCCAACGCGACCGCGACGCGCTTCGTCTGATTCGGTTCGAGATCGAACGGCGCGAGTGACGACAGCGTCCCGTCCTGCGGAATCGTGCCGTAGGCGTATCCCTGCCGATCGAACGGGTCCTGTGCATCGCCGGTGGTGATGTCGCCGGCGACGGTTTCGGCAACCAACCCTTTCCATGCCGGCTTGGGCTTGACGTTGATCGTGTCGGCACTGTGATTGCTGAACGTCGACAGCACGAGTACGTACCGCCATCCGTCGCGCAGCGTGTAATCGTGGGTGACTTCCAGTCCGTCGTTGCTCTCGGCGGAACGGTAGCAGCGTACAACCGCCGCACCGTCGGCACCGTCGGATGCGATACGCACGTGGGACACGTCGCGGCGCTGATCCGCCGGACCGAAATAGGTGATCTGGTCATTGTTCGCGCCGCGAAACGTCAAGTCGTAGAGACAACCGGGCGTGATGTTCCCCGCCCCGTAGAAGGTGCTCATGTTCGCCCGACGATCGGGCAAGTCGCCCGAGACCACCGCGACCACGCTATCGTTCCGCAGCACGAAATCGCCGATGATTCCGTCGGCCTCCTTGCCCCCGGGGAGCTCGGCCGTGTTCGCCGGACCGATCTCGAACGCCTCGGGACGCGCCGATGCCTGCATCGTGATCCCAAACGACAGTATCAGAGACGACATGCCAACGATGCGGTATGTGCACACGAGATGCCTCCTTTCGCGCCTGGTGAAACGGAGAAACACTGTAGCGGTTTTCAGACCGGGTTCCAGCATGGCGACTACGGTTTCGGCCAATCGGGCAGGTCGAACTTGAGGACCGCCTTGGTGGTGTGGTTGTGGTAATGACCCACCATGAGCTTCGACAGCGACGACACCGAAAAGCGCGTGCCCTCGATTCTCATGTCGGCGGGCGTGTCGGCGAGCAGGTAGCTGAACCGCTCGGTGAACGCGGCCACCCGCCGAACGTGGCGCACCATCTCGGCCGTTCCCCAGGTCGGCTCGCGAGCGGCGTAATCCGGCGGCATCTGCGGCGGGTTCCAGTTGATGACCGGAATCTCGTCGTCCAACGCGTGATACACCTGACTGAAGAAGCCCAGCTCCCGGCCGGTGGTGTGCTCGAAGTTCCAGCGAATCGTATGCGTGCCGTTCGACGGCTTGTGGTCGAGCTGCGTCTTCGTGACCTTGCCCAAATCGTCGACCAACGCCCGGCGATCCCCGCGCATCGCCGCCAGCGCTTCGGACACGTCGCTCCGCAGCGCGACCGGCGCGTATGCACTGAGAATCACACCCGGAGACGATCCTTCTGTCGCCGAGCGCGTGATCGCAATCGCATTACCTTTGACCTGGCGGGCGGGAAACCCGGCCTGCTCAGCCGCGGTCACGAAATCATCGCGCGGCGCCAACGGCAATTGCCCCACTCCGGCGTGGTAGTGAATCGGCCAGACCCACCGCCGTGGTCTGAGCTGCTGGGTTACCTCGAGCGCCGCAGCCGCATCGACGGTGAATTTTCCCCCGACCGGCACGAGCAACAGATCGATCGGACCGATGGTCGCAACCTGCTCGTCGGTAAGCACGTGCCCGAGATCGCCGCAGTGGGCGATGCGCACCCCGGCGACCTCGATCACGAACGCCGTGTTGCGACCGCGTTGATTGCCGCCCTGTGCATCATGATGCACGCCGACCCCGCGCACGTGAACGGCATGCGACGAGAGGTTCTGTGCTTCAGTCTGAGTCATGAGCGCCGGCTCGAACTGGTTCGGCGGTCGATCCAGATAGTGGTCGATCTTAAACCAGTCGCCGTCATCGGTCAGGCCGCGCAGCACTTTCGGGTCGCCGCCGACCGCATCGACGGCGGCGTGGTCCGGATGGTTGTGGGTCACGAGCACCAGATCCGCGGTCAGGTCGAGCGGCGGAAAACCGATGCGCTCTTGGCCCGGATGGGGATCGATCACGATGGTCAGGCCCCAGAACGTCTCGATCGAGACGCACGCCTGACCCCACCACGAAACCTTCAGCGGCAGCGGACCGTCCTTGGGGCTGACCGGGATCGCGGTCTTGCCCAGTTCGTCGGCGCGGTTGGATGGCGGGCTTGAATCGGCGCTGTTCATCCCGCGTTCCGGCGCCTCGCAGGCGCCGAGTGCGAGACACATCGCGGCGACCGCTGGTGAACGCACGGCACAATGTCGCATGGTGTTACCCTTCTTTTGACGCACCATCGGAGGCACTACTGATACGTAATGTTTCCGTCGGCTTCGGTGAGAGCCGGTCGTCGCCACGGCTTGGGCGGGTGACCGCTGAACGCCTTTTCGTTGAGTTCGATGCCCAGACCGGGGGCGGTGGGAATCTGCACGTGACCGTCGACGAGTTTCATGGGCTCGAGCAGCAGGTCTCGGGACGGTCCGCGGCTGTCGATTCGATATTCGAGGATGATGAAGTTCGGCGTCGAGGCGGCGAAGTGGGTCGACACCGCCGTCGACACCGGTCCCATCGGATTGTGCGGCGCGACGGTGACGTATTCCGCCTCGGCCATGGCGGCGATCTTCTTGGCTTCGAGCAACCCGCCGCAAATCAGAATGTCCGGCTGAACGATGTCCGCCGCCTTGGCGGCCAGGATGTCCCGGAACTCGTACTTCGTGTAGAGCATCTCACCGGTTGCGATGGGTATGCCGATCTTCTCGCGCAGCGCGCCCATCGCCTCGATGTTCTCCGGCCTCAAAGGCTCCTCGAAGAACATGGGGTCATAGGGCCTGACCGCCTCGGCCATCTGCAACGCCCGCACCGGCTCGAAGATCTGCGCGTGCGGGTCGAGCCCGATGTCGACCTCGTCCCCCACCGCTTTGCGCACCGCCTCGACCCGTTTGGCGGTCTCGGACAGCACCTTGCCCCAGCGCATCTTGTGCATGTTCGACGGCTGCGGGCCCATTTTGACCGCGGTGAACCCTTCGGTCTCGACCGCGTTCCGGGCGCTGTCGGCACACTGCTGCGGCGTACCGCCCCCGATGCCGATGTACGCACGAATCTTGTCGCGGCAACGCCCGCCGATCAGTTCATAGACCGGCACGCCCAACACGCGGCCCTTGAGATCCCACAGGGCGATCTCGATCCCGCTGATGGCCGCGTTGATCAGCGATCCGCCGGGAAAACGCGACCCGTTGTACATCAGCCGCCACAGATGCTCGATGCGCATCGGGTCCTCGCCGATCAGCCAGTCCTTGAAGTACAGCACCGTCTGCTCGGTCGCTTCGTGCGGACCGACACGATAGGCCTCGCCGATGCCGTACAGGTGCTCGTCGGTGAGGACCTTGATGAACAGGTGGTTCATGTCGCCGAGGTTCACGGAAATGGTCTGGATGTCGATGATCTTCATGACGTAGCTCCCGCTAGGCTTCCGGCCGGTAGGCTGCTTTGCCGGGGATGCGCGTGCGCATGCTCAACAGCATCTTGCCGCAGGTGACGTACAGGGTCCGCAGGTCCGGCCCGCCGAACGTGCAGTTGGTGATCGTGTCCTCCGGCGTCTCGACGAAGGCAAGCAGCTTGCCCGCCGGCGAGATCACGTGCATGCCCGGTCGGGTGTCGAGCGTCTCGCTCGATCCGCGCCGCCGGTGCAACCCCGCCGCGACGTATAGATTGCTCTCGGCGTCAATCGCCATGCCGTCACCGCTCCGCCCGGGATAGAAATCGTAGAGCAGTCGTTCGTCGCCGGTCGTGCCGTCGGGTTTGAGCGCATACGCGCGAACGCGGCGGGCCCGGTCCGCCGCGCCGTCGGCATCGATCAGGTAGAGCGTCGTGTCGTCCGGCGCGGTCACGATGCCGTTGGGCATGTCGATGTCCGGCCAGGCCAATACGCGAACAATGCTGCCGTCGGGATCGATACGGTAGACGGCGTTGACGTTGCCCTTGGCCGGATCGCGATTGGACAGCCGCGACGTGAAGTAGATGCGCCCGCGACTGTCGGCGGTTAAATCGTTCGGGCCGCCGAGCGGGTGACCCTTGTAGGCGTCGGCCAGGACGCTGATCCGGCCGGTCGCCATGTCGGTCCGCGTGACCCGCCCGTCACCCTCGCACGCCAGCAGACGACCCTGCCGATCGAACAGCAGGCCGTTGGCCGCGTTGCTGTTCTCGCGAAAGACGCTCAGTTTGCCTTCGGAAACATCCCATTTGAGAATGCGCTGGGCGGGGATGTTCGTGAAAAACACGTTGCCGGCGCGATCCACGGCCGGTCCTTCGAGAAACGTCACCCGCGGCAACGCGCGAACGCTTTGCGGCTCGATGAAGCGCTCGGTATTCAGTCCCGCATAGCGCCCGACGGCGCCGGTCGGTGCGGGGCGATCGGTATGGATCTTCGATCGCAGAAAACCGACGACGCGGGGAATGGCCGTGCGCAGGTCGTCACCGCCGTGGCGCGAGGGCTCGTAGACGATGTCGACGAAGCTCTCGTAATGCACGCTGCGGAGAATATTGAACACCTGGTCGTAGTCGATGCCCGGCTCGGAACCGTCGGCCCGCGGCGCGTAGAACTTGACCCGTACGTACCGGGCGATTGAAGCGGTCTTGCGGATGCTGTCCAGGTAATCGGCGTCGCGCAGCTCGGCCGGCGCCTCGCCGCTCGCGCCCGGGGAACCGGCGAACTGACCGCTGTCGAGGATGAAGGTCAGGTTGGGATGATCGACCTGCTTGATGAAGCGAAGCACGTCGTCGCCGGTTCGGCACAACGCGCCGTGGTTGTGGTTCTGCAAGCCGATCGGCAAGCCGACCTCGGCCGCTTCGACGCACACCCGCCGCACCGACGCGACCGAGCGATCGAACGCCGCCTGACGTTCGGGTTCGGTCGGCGGTGAACCGGCGAATACCCGCAGCAACGGAGCGCCGAGAAACGTCGCCACCCGAATCGCCTCACGCGCCTTGGCCAGCTCCGCCTCGTGCTGATCGACCGGGCGTCCGAAGTTCGTGCTCACCGAGAACATCGAAATCGACAGCCCCTGGTCGAGATAGGCCCGACGCAACCGTTTCAAGAACGACGTCCCCGTCTCGGGCAGGTTGTTGACGTGCAGGCTCGCGCCGTCGGTATCCATCTCCCGACACAGCGTAAGAAACTCGAACAGGTCCATCTGTCCCTTGGCGAGCAGACTCGAATAGTTGAGGGAGTAGTTACTGATCTTCATCGACAGGCCCTCGGTAAGTGACCGGGTTTTGCACGAACGGTGCTGAAAGGATAATGTCCATAGCCCACAGAGCAAGGGGGCGTCGCGAATGGGGTACGCATGAACATGAAATCGCCGATTCCCGCTGTTGTTTTCGCGCTGCTCGTGGCGGCTCCGAATCGTGCCGACGACGCCGATTCGGGGCGTACGCTGCGTCAGCAATACACGATCCCCGACCCGAGCTTCTGTGCCGCCCAGGTCTGCGTCGACTTCGACAACGACGGCGATCTCGAGATTATCTTCGCGTCCCGTGCGGACAACACGCTTCAGATGCGCAACGCCGCCGACGGGGCGCTCGTCTGGCAGGTCATGCTTCCCGGCCAACAGCAGTCGGTCAGCGCCTACGACCTCGACGGCGACGGAACCTTCGAGATTCTGTACGGGACGTCCAACCCCGGACGGCTGCATGTCGTGGACCGGACCGGTCGCGTCCTCCGCTCCTGGGATTCGGGCGACAGCAAGCTGGGTAACGCCCCGGTGATCGTCGACGGGGACGGCGACGGCGTGCTCGACGGCTACTTCGGTTCGCGCAACCAGCATCTCGTACGCTTGGGCATGAGCCGCTTTGCGCCGCTTCAACGACGGGACGGCTGGGTGCAGTGCGGGTGCTATACCAGCGCGATCGACGTCGAGCATGACGGGCGCTGGGACCTCTTCGCCGGTTCCGGCGACGACGCCGACGCGACGCGCAAGGGTATTCTTCATCGCTTCGACCCGGTCTCACTGGCCGACATCTGGTCGTTCCGTACCGACGACAATGCCTCGAGCGCCGATGCCGTGCTCGTCGACCTCGACTCAGACGGGCGCGTCGAGATCCTTAAATCGGTCGACAACTACGCCGGCGACGACGCCCATGACGCCGTCTACGCCTTCAACGCCGACGGCACGGTGCGCTGGAAAGTTGCGGGCCTCTCCAGCGAGGACTCGCCCAACGCCGCCGACCTGGACGGCGACAGCAGCATCGAGATCGTGGGCATGACTTTCGGCGGTGAGGTGTATTGCCTCGATGCCGCCGGCCACGTCACCTGGCGCAAAGACCTCCGGCCCGAGCTCGACGACACGGCCCACGCCTACATGGCGCCGATTCTCTGCGACGTCAACGGCGACAAGGCCCTCGAGATCCTCGCCATGACCAACGGCGGCTATTTCGGTCCGAACCATCCCGGCGGGCAAACCGTTGCCGACGGTGTGATCTTCACGCTGTCGGCCGACGGCGAGATTCTCGATCGACTCGAGGTCGGCAGACCCCGCTACTGGGGCCACGCGTTCGTCGCCGACGTCGACGACGATCCCTACAACGAACTGATCGTCAGCGGCTCGGGCGGACTCGACTGCATCGAGATCCGCGGACTCGGTCCGCGAACGGAAGTTTATCAACGACGACGCACCTACCAACGCCTGAACGTCATTCCCTGGGCCTATGAAGACAGCTACTTCATCCGGCGCGGCGCCAAGACCGGCGTGAAAAACCGCACCGATGATCTCGTCCTGGCCAAGGAGAACGACGGCTATCGTTCGCAGGGCGCGTTCACGACCGAACTGCTTGCGCCGCCGTCCGGGTGTGCGTTTCGGGAGTTGCGCTACCAGACGGATATACCCGCCGACACGAACATCGTGGTGGATCTACTTGACGCCGACGGCCGGTTGAAACAGTCGCGCGTCACCTCCGGCGAAACTCTCGGGATTGCCGAGCCCGTCCGCATCCGATTCCGATTCTCCACCGAGGATCGAACTGTGACACCGCGGCTGGACGCGTATTCGCTCAGCTTCGACCGCCTTGAAGCGATCCCGGACAAGCTGGTCGTGCTCACGTTCGACGATTCGGTGGCGTCCCACTACACCGTCGTGCGCCCGATCCTCAAGCGTTACGGCTTCGGCGCATCCTTCTACATCACCGAAGGCTTCTCCTTCGCGACGAACAAGAAAGACTACATGACCTGGGCGCAGATCGCCGAGCTCCACGGCGACGGGTTCGAGATCGGCAACCACACCCGCGACCACATGGGCGTGCGTGCCGACTCGATTGCACGCCTGGCCGAACAGGTCGAAGCGATCAACGCGCAGTGTGCCAAGCACGGCATTCCGCGCCCCGTCACCTTCGCCTACCCTGGCAACGCCATCGACCCGACCGGCATCGGTGCGTTGAAGCGGCTCGGGTTTCGGTTCGCCCGTCGCGGCGGTTCGCCGGAGTATCCGTACGACCATGGACGCGGTGTCGCCTATGAACCCGGGCGCGATCACCCGTTGCTCATACCGTCAGCCGGCGACGCCCGACCCGATTGGACGCTCGAGGATTTCAAGCGCGCGGTCAGCCAGGCCCGTGACGGCCGCATCGCCGTACTCCAATTTCACGGCGTGCCCGACCTCGATCACCCCTGGGTCCACACCCCGCCCGAGAAGTTTGAGCAGTACATGAAGTATCTGCACGACAACCAGTTCAAGGTCATCGCCCTGCGTGATGTAAGCGGGTATGCCGCCACCACCGCCGAGCCGGACGACGCATGGGCCGTCATCCACGCCCGCAAGCAAGTGCTCGAGAAAAAGTAATCCGGTTACGGCGTTGAAGCACCCTCGCGAACGTAAATCGGATTGGTGAGAACCCACGGCAACTGTCGGCCGGCCAGGGTCTGATGAGCTTCCATCCGGTAGACACCCGGCTGAACGTCGTCGAGGGTTACACGGTCCGCTTTGGTTTCGAGGATGCACGTCCCGTTGCGGATGATCCGTATTTCGGCCTCGGTCGGTAACGCGCAGCGCAAAGTTGTCGCGTGAGACCACGCCACCTGATCGCCGACCGTACCGATCGGTTTGCCCTCGCGTTCGATCCAGAATCCCACCTGCGGCAACGGCGCGACGATCTCGAACCCCAGGCAGATCCGCCCGGTTCGCAGCGCGTTACGGACGCTGCGCTCGTTGATCTCGGATAGCTGTAGGAAAGTGCCCACGTGCCGCATGCTGATCGCGTAGGGGTCGAGCTGGAAATCAACCAGCACCGCGGGCTCGTTCGGCACCGCCTTCAGCTTGAACGCGGTACGAAAGACGGCGGCAGGAACGCCGCCGCCCTTCCAGATCCGCTCATGATCCGCGTTAAAAGCTTCCACGTCGCCGTCCGGCAGCGCCACCAGTTTGATCCGCTGGTTCTGATGCGAATCGTTCGCGGCCAAGCCGGCAAACGGCGACTCCCGCGTGAGCCGATCGAACCGCGATAAGAACGCGCGCGGCGTCTCGAGCAACGCGCAAAACGCCGCCTCGGGATGTTGAACCGCCGCCGGCAACGACAGGACCGCCGCCGCGATCAACTGACGGATCGGTTCGTCAATGGCGTCCGAATGCGTGTTGTAGATCTCCATGCCCGTGTACCGGGTACGATCGACCGTCTCGACCTCTTCCGGATGGGCGACGAACCGCAAGCTCGGGGTCCCGTCCCGGCCGGGCCAGTACAGCTCGTTGTTCTGCTCGGTGCCGGCCAGGAAATAGACGCCGTCACGCCAGCCCTTGACGTTCTCGGCCACCACGTCCACCTCGCGGCTGGGATGTTCGGTCAGCCCGATGATGCGCGTGGAGGTCGCCTTGGCGGCGGCGACGATCTCGTCGATCGTTCCCCGGCTGTCATGCGACAGGCGGCTGTGGGCATGGAACACACCGCGCACGAACGGATAGGGGACGTCGATCTTCCTGATCTTCGCCGCCAACGCGGCGCGGTCGCGATCGAACCGAGCCAGTTGCGCCGGCGCGAGGCGTTGGAAGATCGTCGGCCGGTCGGGCTGCGTGGCCGGCGCATCGCCGCGCGCGAGCGTCACCGGCGAACAAAAACCTACGACAACCAGCAACATTCTCTTCGTTATCGGACGGGACATGCCCTACAGCTTACCCGAGATGGCGTCGCCGAGCATATTCGGACGTACTTGACCAACAATGCTAATGACTTTGCCCTCCGCGCGGCCTATGCTTGATCGGTAGTAGAGGAGGAGGAGCCGGAGTCATGGAGATTCCCCAAACCGGCCCGGTCACGCCGGGGTCGTCCGCCCCCGGTCCCGTCGAGGCCATGACACCACTGGAGCTGCGCGAGATCTTCAAGCGCATGGTGCTTGAAGAGACGCAAGCCGGTACGCTCACCTACAGTCGCCGCAACCGACTGCTCACTTACGCTCGACAAATCGGGCTCGGTCCGGTCCAGGCCAACCTGTTGATCTACGAAGCCCGTCGCGAAGTCGGCGTCGAGTTGCTCGACGACCCGCCGACCCTGACCGAGCAACGCTCGGGATTCGGCATCCTGCGATGGTTGATCTGGTTCCAACTGGCGATGGCGCTCGCGGCGGTGTGCTTTCTGCACATGCTGCTGCGTCGCATCTTTTAGTGTAGTGTTTCAAAATGGCGCTGTATGACAATCCGAGCCCCAAGCGATAGCGCGGGGGATTTGAACCCGCTCGCTGGCGCTCGCGGCTCGGATAAAACATCATCAGCATGCAACACTACACTAGCGTCGTCCCGGGTATATGTACGATTGCACCGGCGAGGAAACCTCAGCTACCAACCATGTCACGCATTGCCGCCGAGATCGTCGACGTCTACGTCTTCCGCCGTCGCGGCGAACGGGGGGAATATCTGCAGGTTCGCCGCGCGGCGCACGAAATGCTGCCCGGCACCTGGCAGGCGATCCATGGCCGAATCGAGCCGTCGGAAAAAGCCTTTCAAACCGCGCTCCGTGAATTGCGCGAAGAGACGCAACTGGTACCGCTCAACCTCTACCAGATCGACCACGTCAACACGTTCTACATGGCCCGGGATGATACGGTGCACCATTGCCCCTGCTTCGCCGCGGAGGTCGCCGACGACGCCGAGCCGCAACTCAACGCCGAGCACGACGCCTGGCGGTGGCTCGCGTTCGACGAGGCCCGCGAATCCTTCCTCTGGCCCGGCCAACGCCGCGCCCTCGACGAAATTCGGCAGGAGATCGTCGGCAACGGACCCGCCGTCGCGTATCTCCGAATCGACCTGCCGGATGTCTTGCGTCCGTGACGGTGTGCCACAACGATGATTCCGGTGGTCGGAATATGGATCGTTTGCTTTTTCCCACGGGGTGCAACCCGTGGGCTTGGCGCACGGTGCGGATGGGTTACCCATCATCGGGTTGATCTTGGTCGTCGGCTCTGCTAGGGTCCCGCCAACGCCGACCGCGGCGCGGTGGGTTCGGCAGAAACCAATCGACGCATGACAGGCACGGTATGCTCGCGGAAGCCCAAACCTTAGGCGGCATCGATACCGCCATCATCATGATCTACATGGCCGGCGTGCTCTTCATCGGCACGTACCTCGGCAAGTACGTCAAGTCCGGTTCGGACCTGTTCATCGCGGGTAAATCGCTGCCCTTTTGGGCCATCGGCATGTCCATCGTCGTGTCCGACATCGGCGCGACCGACTTCGTCGCCACCGCCGGCGGCGGCTATACCTACGGCCTGACCCAGGCCAACTACGACTGGCTCGGGTCCATGCCCGCCATGATCCTGGCCGCGTTCATCTTCATCCCCTTCTACTGGCGCGCCGGCGCCTTCACCATCCCCGAGTTCCTCGGCAAACGCTACAACGCCGGCGTGCAGGTCATCGAAGCGGCGATCTGGCTGGTGTTTCTGAGCATCATGCTCGCCCTCATGCTCTGGGTCACCGCCATCCTGATGCGCGAGGTGCTGGGCTGGGACACGAGTGCCGCCATCTGGATCACCGCGACCATCGTCGGCATCTATACCGTCTCGGGAGGCTTGACCGCGGTGGTCATGACCGACGTGATGCAGACGGTGGTCATGTTCATCGGCGGCGCGGCGCTGGTCATTCTGAGCGTGATCCAAGCCGGCGGTTTCAGCGGTATTCAGGAAACCATCCTCGCCTACGGTGATGTCTTTCAACGTCATTTCAGTCTGATGCTGGAACACGACACACGGACCGCTTTTCCATGGGCCGGGGTCGTGCTGGGACTCGGCATCGTCTTGTCCACCGGCTACATGGCGGGCAATCAGGCGGTCGTGCAACGGGCGCTGGGCGCCCGGAGCGAATGGGACGCCAAGGCGGCCATGCTCTTCGCCGCCTTTCTCAAGCTGCTCATTCCGCTGCTCGTCGTCCTGCCCGGATTGGCGGCGCTGACGCTCAATCCGACCCTGGAAAAGGAGGCGTTTGACGTACCTCGTGAAGTCCAAGCGAGCGTCCGGGCGAGCCTCGATGCGGGTATCATCCCGGGATCCCTGGCCACGGAGTTCGCGAACGAGGATCAACGACTCAGCCACCGAAGCATCGCCAAGGTGGTGATTCCGGGCGAGCAGTGGTCGGTCGAGGATGTCGAGATCCGGTACACCGTCCGATTGGGTGAGGGCAAAGAGGGCCTGCTCAGTGTCTACCATGGCGTGGACAACGACAAAGAGAAGCAAGCCTTCGGTCTTTCTCGGGATCTGCCGGCAACGCTGGACCAAGGCATTGTTTCGGACGATCTGAAAAAAGCGTTCGCATCGAACGAGCGAGCGCTCGCGGACGGTTTGAAGATCGAGGTCGAGCATCCGGGCGAGGTGTGGGTGCTGCGCAGTAAGGATACGAGTTACACCGTCGCATTGGAACTCAATGTCTACCATCCCGACGGCGAAGCGGCGGTGCCGTGGATCATCGCCCAGGTGCTCCCGCCGGGTTTGAAGGGGTTGATGTTCGCGGCTTTCTTCGCCGCGCTCATGTCGTCCGTCGACTCGTACCTGAATTCATGCTCGACCATTTTCGTGCAGGATATCTACGGGACGATCGCCAAGCGCACCGGTCACGTACCCACGCCGCGATTCGCGTTGAATCTCGGGCGGTGCGTGACGGTGGTTCTCATACTCGGCGGTGCGATCTTCGCTCCCGAGATCGAGCGCGTGCAGGGACTGTACATCTTCATCCAAACCTTGCTGAGTTATTTTCAGGGTCCGACGCTCACCATCCTCCTGTTGGGCATTCTCTGGTCGCGTACCACAGGATGGGGCGCCCTGGCCGGCCTGGTCACCGGCGTCGGGCTCTCGGCACTCATGTTCGAGTACAAGGGCGTCCTGTTCATGTGGAACGAGCCGAATCTGTTCGTCGCCTGGTGGACCTTCCTCGCGTCCATGATCGTCACCGTGGTGGTCAGTCTGCTTACACCGCCCGAGAAACCCGAAAAGCTGCGCGGCATGGTTTGGGGATACGTCATGCAAGACGCCCAAGCCCAGGCTGCGCTGCGAGAGAGAACTGCGTCATGATACTGTCCGCACTGACAACCGGCCTCGCGCCCGCAGTGTTGCTCGCGGCAACATCACAGCCGACCGATCCGCAACACTGGCACGCCTTCATCGACGCCTGGTTCATGGCGATCCCGATGTCGATCGCCCGGCTCGCTCCGGTGGCGCTGCTGGTGACGGCCGGCATCGGGACCCTGTTCGTCAAGCGTTCGTTCGTCTATCTCGGGGCGCCCGATCAGGCCTGGTGGCGCGACCTACGACTCTGGTCGATTTTCTGCCTGATCCCGTATGTGGTAATCTACGTGTGGTTCAGTTGACCCGAGGGTACATCGATGACATCACCGGCACAGGACAACCACGACGCGACCGGACCCGATCACGATACCGGTCCTGATCACAACACCGGTCCTGATCATGGGGCCGACCACCGCCGAGACGGCGACGCGGTCCGCATCATGGGGATCTTCTTTGCCGTGCTCGGCGCCGCGGTCCTGTCCGCCACGCAATGGGGCGAATTGCGTGACTCCGCCCAAATACTCAACATCGCCGCCGCCGCTGCGCTTATACTCACCGGGGGCGGATTCTTTATTTCGGGCCAATGGCTCCGACGCCGCTCCACTTCGCAAGATCACGCTGAATCGTCGTGATGTTCGTCCAACCGACGATCACCCACCAAGTCGCCCGCAAGACGCTGGAATTTCGCTGGTGGCATCGCTTTCGATTTCGCCGACGCAAAACCGTCGATCCCACCGCGCTGCCCCGACTCGAAATCGTCTATCTGCCCTACTACCTCTTCACGATTGACGCGCACTACCGCGACGAGGTGCGGCAAGCAACCGCCACCGTCGAGGCCCACTCCGGCTCGTTCTCTCTGTTCGACGAAAAGAGCTACACCATCACGCCGAACGCGGAGCACCCCAGCTTTCCGCCCGCCCTGCCCGCAGAGGAAGCCGCCGAGATCGCCCGCAACGGCGTCGCCATGGCCTTGCTGCGCAGCCGGGGCAAGTACCGAAGGTCCCAGGTCGGCCGGATTCAAAAAACCGACCTCCTGGGCTACCCGTTCTGGGTCTACTACTACGAAAGACGGCGCAAGCGGCTCGATTTCAAGGTCCTCGACGCGGTCACCGGCCGACCGCCGGGCACCAAAGTGAAACCGTCGTTGCTGGCCGCGTTCATCGCCGCCCGACAAAAGCAGTAGACGTGATTTTCTGACGGGATCAGGAAGCTTGTATCGTCTCGTACGACGTACCAAAATACCAGCGCATGAATTAGGAGTCTCGTGACCGTGTTTCCAAAATCCGCTTTGTTCGTAACCGGTGCGGCCCTGCTGATCGGCACCACGGCCTCGGCCGATTCGGTCTCGCGACGTACTCCGGTGGTCAAGGCCGTCGAGTCGGTCCGTGACGCCGTCGTGAGCATCGCCGCGACGCAATACGTCACCGTCGTCCACCGTTCGCCGCACGGGTTCGACTCGATGTTCGAGGAGATGTTCAATCTCCCCAGCCAAAAGCGAACCGCCAAGCGCACCAGCGCCGGCAGCGGATTCGTCATTCACCGTGACGGATACATCGTCACCAACGCCCACGTGGTCCGCCGCACCGCCGAGCGCAAGGTCGTCTTCGCCGACGGCCGGCAGCTCGACGCCAAGATCGTGGCCATCGACACCGAGCATGACCTCGCCGTGCTCGCCGTCAGCAGCCCGACGCCGCTCGACGCCATCCAGCTCGGTCGCAGCGACGACCTTATGATCGGCGAAACCGTCATCGCGGTCGGCAATCCGCTCGGGTATCAAAACACGGTCACCACCGGGGTGGTCTCGGCCCTGAACCGCGAACTCGAGTTCTCCAACGAGGTCGCCTACGGCGGACTGATTCAGACCGACGCCTCGATCAACCCGGGCAACTCGGGCGGTCCGCTTTTGAACATCAACGGCGAGCTGATCGGCATCAACACCGCCATCCGCGGCGACGCCCAGAACATCGGGTTCGCCATTCCCGTAGACCACCTCCGCAAATTGCTACCCGAGATGCTCGATCTCGAACGGCTCAAGCGTGCCTACCTGGGTATGCGGGTGGCCGGCGGTAACCAAGCCCGTGTCACCGAATTGACCGACGACGGACCGGCCGAACAGGCCGGCATTCGGATCGACGACCGCATTCTCGCCGTCGACGGCGTCAAGACGCCGCGCGACATCGACGTGCATTTCGAACTCCTCAGCAAACGCCCCGCACAAACGGTAACCTTCGCCCTCGGCCGGGACGGATCGAAGCGCACCGTGCGGGTCTCGATCGCCGAGGTCCCGAAGATCCCGGTCGACAAGCTGGCCATGCAGAAGTTCGGCCTGGAGTTCAAAGACCTTACTCCCGCCGTGGCGGAACGGCTCGGGCTGCGTCCGGTCGAAGCGGTCTACGTCAGCGGGGTCGAGCGGAACGGTCCGGGCAACCGGATCGGCATCGTGCCGGGCGATATTCTCGACTCGCTCGCTCGGGTCCAGGTCCACAAACTCGACGAGGTCGGCCAGGTGCTGAGCCAGATCAAAGCGGACCACGTAGTCGAGATCTCCATCCACCGCGTGTCACGCCGCGGCGTCGAGCGCCAGTGGGGCAGCATGGTGAGCCGATAACCGAACCGCAGTGCAAACAGGAAGGCATCAAAAGCCCACGGGTAGCATCCCGTGGGAACCGAGGTATCCCCCGTGGGATTTCCGAAATCCGTAGAATATCAACCGCCCCGATTCGTTTATCCTACAAGTGAATGGAACAGGCGCAACTGGAACAGTGGGCGGAGGCAGCCGCCGGCGGAGATCAAGCCGCCCTCGAACGCCTTTACGAGGCGCTCGCACCGCGTCTGTACGGATTTCTCGTGGGTTTGACCGGACGGCCGGCGCTGGCCGAAGACTTGCTCCAGCAGACGTTCCTCCGAGCCATGGAAAGCCTCGGCCGGCGTCGACCCGGCAATGTGCGGGCCTGGCTGTTTTCCATCGCCCGCAACCTTACTATCGACGCGGCACGGGCGAGTAAGCGTTTGGCGGTCGCGCCGATTCCGGACGACCCCGACCCGGCGCCGAACCCGTCACGTCAGGCGGAGATCGACGAAATGACCGAGCAGATTCGCCGCGAGGTCACCCGGCTTCCCGACAACCAGCGCGAGGTGATCCTGTTGCGGTATTATGCGGAAATGTCGTTCAAGGAAATCGCGAACCTGCTGGGCTGTCCGCTCAACACCGCGTTGACCCGAGCCCACTACGCAATCAAGAAGCTCAAGAAGGTGATGCTCTGTGAAGCCGAACATTGACGACATGTCGACCCGACACAAACTCTTCGACGAGGTCGCCGACGCTCCGGTTGACGATGGCCTGTCGCGCGATGAAGTGCGCGAGGTCGCCGCGCTGCTGAGCCGCGTCGTCACGGCGTCGGAGACCGATCGGGCGTGCGGTCGCGTACGTGTGCGGTTGTTCGCCGACAGACGAGTCGGAAGCGTACGTCCGCGCGCGGTGCTGCCCAACTGGCTCGCCGTCGCCGCGGTTCTCGCCGTGTTCATCACCGGGCTCGCGTTGTTCAGCGGTTCGTCCACGTTGTCGCGCAACGGTCTCGTTGCCGAGGAAGAAACGGCGCTCACGTTTCCCGGCGAAGCGGTGCTCGATTCGCAACTCGCCCGGCTCGAGATCGAGATGGCCGCAGCGACCGACGATGGTTTTTGGTACTCGGATTCAACGCTGTTTGAAGGAAGCTCACGATGAATCGTTCATGCTTGGCGCTCGGATTGATCACGGTTCTGCTTGGGGCGTCGTCGACGCTTGCCCAGGAGCGCCCTCCCCGACGTCCGGACGGCCCGGAACAAGTGCGTGGCCGCGATCGTTCACGTGGACCGGGGGAGCGTACAGCCGGACCGGATCGATTGGCTGGCGGACCGCATCGATTGGCTGGCGGACCGGATCGATTGGCTGGCGGACCGGATCGATTGGCTGGCGGACCGCATCGATTGGCTGGGGAACTTCGCGCGATTCAGGAAATGGTCGAACGCCTGGAAGCCGAAGACGGTTCGGCCAAGCGTGAGATCATCGACCGACTCGAGCGGATTCGCGGTTTCCTGTCCCGCGATGCCGGCCGGCGGCCTGAACACCCCGAACGCCATGGGGACCCCGGCGAACACGCTCGTGGGGATCGAAGGCAGAGAGATCACGACCCAAGAGAGGCCGAACGCCTCGGCGACGAAATGGCCAAGATCGAAACGGCCATCGCCGAACATCAAGCGTCCGGTCGAGACGCACCGCCGGAACTGCTGCGAGCGCAAAAGCGGCTCGCGCATCGTCTTGGCGAGCTACGTGAGGGCCTTGGCGAGCTACGTGAGGGCGGCGACCGGGATTCGCGTCACCGCGGTGCGGGGGGGCCGCGTTGGCGCGGTCGTGCCGGCCGATCGGGACCGCCGCCCGACCGCAAAACGATCGAAGAGGCGTTCGAAATCTTCGCGCAGATCGCACCCGAACAAGCCCAAGAAGCCCGCGAACATTGGAAGAATAATCCCGACGCGATCCCGTACCCGATGTTTTCGGAAATGCGGAAACTTCATCACCTGCGCGAGCATGATCCCGAAGCCTTCGAACGCGCGGTGGCGGGACGCAAACTCGAATCCGAGGCACGTCACATGGCCGAGCGCGCTCGCCACGTAAAGGGCGAGGAACGCGAACGACTCGCCAACGAGCTGCGTGGTCATCTCAATGAGCTGTTCGAGATTCGCATGCGCAACCGCGATGCGAAAATCAGTCGGATGCAGAGCGAGTTGGAGAAGTTGCGCCACGATCAGGAGCAGCGTCGTGAGCAGCGTGATGAGCTGATTCAGCGCCGATTCGAGGAGATGCTCGGTGAGGCGCTGTTCTAACGGGGTCCATCCGTGAAAGTCGATCACCAGGCGACCCACTCTTCCGCACCGAATCACCCATCCGCACCGACGTCGTTGACGCATCGGGCAACAGCAGGATCGGCGCGACCAGCTCGCGAATGAACGCCTTGCTCGTCGTGCCGGCGTGGTTGAACTTGACCACCTTGTCCACCATGTTCCGCGGTGGGCCGGGATACCAGCGTACGTTGTGCACCTTGCGGTAGCGCTCGCGTATCCGTTCCGGCGTCCCCGGGGGCAAGCGCATCCCGAACGTGCCCGCCGACTGCGCCCCGAACCCGGCCCGGTCGACGGTCCCGACGATCGGCACCACCCCTCGCAGGATCGGATCATCCGGCGACCAGAAGACGTAGACGCCGCCATCGACCCGGTCCAACGCCGGGGCCATCGGATAGGCCGCCGACAGGCTCGAGCTGAGCAGCACCACGTTGTCGACGTGAGTCCCCTGCCGAATCTCTTCGAGTGCGAACACCGCGATCCCCGTCCCCGCGCTGAGGGCGACGATGTTTACCGGCCGATCCGGCCATCGACTCTTGTACCGTTCGATCCGACGGGCGAGGGACCGGGCCTCACGACGGTTGTGCTCGAGGTACATCTGATCGACCAGCGGCCCCATGTACGTGGTCCAGATGAAATGTTCGACCCTGCCCAGGTAACCGCCCTCGGCCAGCCCGAGGGGGATCGACTCCTTGCCCACTCCGAAATTCCCAGCCCCGTCCAGGTAGAAGGTCTTGCCCTCTGATTCGGAGCCATAAACGGAAAAATCGGGCCGATTGCCCGCCACGCAACCGACCATCGGTACGACCAGGAACCCGGTGAACAACCTCCATGTCTTCACATCGCTCATCGACATCTCCGTACGCTTCCGTATCTCCGAATCCAACCACCGTCCAACCGCGGCTATCGTATTATAACCTGCGAGTGATCCCAAAGTTTCGTCGTCCGCCCGGGCTGTCCGTTGCACATCTCCGTATGTCATCGACAGAAACCGAGTGCTTTCTTGCGAGCCGCTTTCGCTCGCGGGCGTTACCATGTCGGGATGGCCCGATCTTCCCGCCACAAGTCACCCGACGTTTCCAAGGGCCTGTTCGTCACCGGCACCGACACCGAGGTGGGTAAGACCGTCATTGCCGGCGGGCTGGCGCGGGTCCTGCACGACGCCGGCCGACGCGTCGGGGTGATGAAACCGATCGCTACCGGGTGTCCCCGCCGGCCACGGGTCGGGCTGGTCAGCCCCGACGCGGAGTTCCTCGCCCACTGCGCCGACGCCCCCGAAACGCTCGACGAGATCAATCCGATCCGCTACGCCCAGCCGCTCGCTCCGTCGGTGGCCGCCCGGCGCACACGCAAACCGGTCGACCACGCCGCTATTCGACGCGCCGGCGACCGCATCCGCCGACGTGCCGACCTCATGATCGTCGAGGGCATCGGCGGACTGCTGGTCCCGATCGACGACGCGACCTGCGTGGCCGACCTCGCCGCCGAGTTCGCGCTCCCGCTCGTCATCGTCGCCCGAGCCGGCCTGGGCACGATCAACCACACCCTGCTGACCATCGAAGCCGCGCGATCTCGCGATCTGCCCATCGCCGGCATCATCCTCAACGGCTACCGACCCGACACCGCCACCCTCGCCGAGGAAACCAACCCCGAAGTCATCGCACGACATAGCCGCCTACCCTTGCCGACCATCGTTCCCCACGACCCAGCCACCGATCCCGCCCGAGGTCGCATCGGCCCGGCCGTACTACACCCGCTGCGGCAATTCCTAAGCAACCTAAAAATGATCTAATCAACATCCGAGCCGCGAGCGCAAGCGAGCGGGTTCTCGCACTCGCAAATCAGCGCTGTGACCCGTAAAGTGGGCACCGGTTCCTGAACGTGCCGGGATATGCTGGGACGAGATTCCCATCTCGTCCCTGTTGTTCGCAGGAATCCTTTCCTGCGTGGTTTCGCGGGAAAGGATTCCCACAGGGGTCGGTGCGAGAAAGGATTCTCGCACCAGCAAGCCAACGCCTTCATGCGCGCAGGAGTCCATCGGATGCATACAACGAATCTCCTTCCATGGCTCATTACGTTGCTGCCCGCGATCGCGCTGGGGGCGAACCCCACGAACGGTCCCGGTCACTCGGTCACGTACAACATCGAAGCCGAGCTGCCCACGTTCAGCGAGCGCATCTCCGCCGACTTGCGCTACCCCCTGTCCTTCGTCGACGGCCAGTTCGACGATTTCGCCGCATGGAAGTCCCGGGCCCGACAGCGCATCGTCGAGCGCATGCTCAAACCTCCGCCCGCAGCACCGTTTGACGCGAAGGTGCTCGCCAAGCAGGACAACGGCACCTACGTCACCCGCCGCATCGCGTTCAACATCTCCGGATTGAACCGCATCGTGGGTTTGCTGCTGGTGCCCAAGACTGCCGGCCCAAAACCGGGCATGGTCATCCTGCACGATCACGGGGCCGAGTTCCGCTGGGGTAAGGAGAAAGTCGCTCGCACCGACAAGGCAACCGACCCGCACCTCCGCGCGTTCGTCGACCGGCACTACGGCGGCCGGTACATCGCCGACGTGCTCGCCCGTCGCGGCTACGTCTGCCTGACTTACGACGCGTTCTTCTGGGGCGACCGCAGCCGCAAGGAGGGCGCCAAAGACGCCTACCACACCCAGCAATCCGTGGGCATGAACCTGATGCAGCTCGGCATGACCTTCGCCGGCCTGATCGCCCATGAGGACATCCGAGCGGCCGAGTTCCTCGCCGCGCACCCGTCGGTCGACGCGAACCGCATCGGATGCGTGGGTCTGTCGATGGGGTGTTACCGTTCGTGGCACCTCGCCGCCCTGTCCGACCGCATCAAAGCCTGCATCGGCGTGGGCTGGATGTGCACCAACGCCGTGCTCATGACCCCGGGCAACAACCAGACCCGCGGTCACTCGGCCATGTCCATGCTGATCCCGGGCATCCGGCTCGACCTCGACTATCCCGACGAGGCTTCGGTCGCCTGTCCCACCCCGATGCTGCTCTATAACGGCACGAAAGACGGTCTGTTTCCGGTGCGCGGGGTCGAGCCGGCGTTCGACAAGATTCGCAACGTCTACGCCTCACAGGGTGTCAACGACCGACTCGAAACCAGACTCTGGCCCGTGCCGCACGAGTTCAACCGAGAGATGCAAGAGGCCGCGTTCGACTGGCTTGACCGCTGGCTCGAGAAGTGAAAGCCACGGACAATACCCAGGTCCGTGCATGGGTTCAGTTGAATCATTCCGAGCCCCAAGCGCCGGCGCGGGGGTTCTGAACCCGCTCGCTCGCGCTCGCGGCTCGGATACAAGGCCGCCAACAGGAAACGCGATCTCAGGAGGCCGCTTATGTTCCCCACGACCCTGCTCACCATTTCACTGCTCGTCGGCATGCTGTCGATGGAGACGCGAGCCGACGAGATGAAGCTGACCATGAACACGCACGTTTACAAAACCGTCGACGGAATCGACATACACGCCGACGTATACCGCACCGACAGCGCCGCGAAAAAACCGGTGCTGGTCTGGATTCACGGCGGGGCGCTCATCAACGGCAGTCGCAACAACGCGCCGAAGCGCATGCAGGCCCTCTGCGAGAATGAGGACTTCGTGCTCGTCTCGATCGACTACCGCCTCGCCCCCGAGGTCAAGGTGCCGTCGATCATCGAGGACGTGCAGGACGCCTTTCGCTGGATACGCGCCAAGGGCCCTGCTCTCTTTGACGCCGATCCAAGCCGCATCGTCGTCGCCGGCGGATCGGCGGGCGGCTATCTCACCATGATGACCGGCATCTGCATCGAGCCGCGTCCTATTGCATTGCTCGCCTATTACGGATACGGCGACATCGACGGCGCCTGGTACCGCTACCCGTCGACGCACTATCGCAAGACCCGCCCGCTGTACGAACTCGAAGAAGTGCTACCCGCGGTCAGCGGCAAGGTGCAGACCGGCGTGGGATTCAGTCGCGATCTCGCACGAGCACGAGGGCGATACTATCTCTACCTGCGGCAGAACGGTTTATGGACCCGCGAGATCAGCGGCTTCGACCCCAACACCGAGCGCGACAAGCTCGACCCCTACTGCCCGGTACGCAACATCACCGCCGACTACCCGCCGATCCTGATGATCCACGGCAACCGCGACACCGACGTGCCGTACCATTTGTCGGTCGACATGGCCCGCGAACTCGCCCGCCACAACGTCGCCCACGAGCTGATCACCATCGAAAACGGCGAACACGGCTTCGGCGGCGGTGATCCCGAAGCCATAGCCGACGCCCACGCGCGCGGCATGGCGTTCATCAAGCGACACCTTCGGGGGGAATGACCGGGGAGGAGAGGCGAATGACGAATGACGAAATCCCAATGACGAGAGAATGCCGAATTCCGAATCACTAAAAGCGCGTATGAAAACGTGGTGTCCTAGCCCCGGAAGGGGCGCAAGATCATAGCCCAGGGCGCAAGCCCTGGGTTGGCGGCGTCCATTCCAATACAGCCCCTGCGCTCTCGCATTACGCAGTTATGATGAGGTCATTCGCGTCGCCAGGATCTCGGCTCACACACTTCAGGACACTACGGGTCCGTGACAGTTTGGGCGGGGCTGGGTGTGCCACTGCTGTGTCAGCAGTGCTCCTACCAAGCGTCATTGCCCTGTTATCCACTGCTGACACAGCAGTGGCACACGGAACCTTCGGTTTTTCCGGGCCGGTTGCGGTAGGACCGCCGGTTGCCCGGCGGCCCCCGCACAGATCCCGGCGTGCGGAACTACCGCACCGGGCTCTTGCCTCAGATCAGACGCACAGTCGCTCCGCGGGATAGGGATGCTAGTTAC
>Ga0299906_10000747_pt1 | contig 29072 bp, 27 predicted proteins | sample RVTome_14_FD_200259 | JGI IMG/M metagenome (GOLD analysis project Ga0299906, IMG submission 200259) | Soil microbial communities from uranium-contaminated site in the Upper Colorado River Basin, Wyoming, United States - RVT145D125 (version 2) ...
CAAACCCGGGAAGACGACTGGACAGCGGAGGACCACCAAGGCAGCTTGAACCCCGTCACGCGACCCCGGCACCCCGGGGGGGATAGCTCGTGAGAAACCGGGGGGGAAAGGTCGTGAGAGCCGACAGCAGGCAGCCTGGTGTTTGCTGAGGATTCAACCGCTCATCGCATCCCGAACACTCGGACAGGCTGACTTGGGATGGAGTGGGGTGAGGATCCCCTCACTGCCAGAATCAGTGAGACACTCACCCCCAGGTAGGTTTGTGTAGAGGGCGAGACCGAAAGGCATCATGGCCGGGGAGACTGCGGTAGCCACCACCGGGACACGACAAGCAAGGCTTCCGCAAGTCGCGCGGTCTGTTCTACCCGGGGGCAGGGCGCTGGCCCTTGCAGTGCTCCTGACGACCACCTTGAATGCCGGTGCGTGCCAGGAGCCTGACGCCGGGACCCTGGAGGTCTCATTCAACATGACTCAAGACTACCCCCTTTCGACAGCCGGATTCCTCGCCGGACTGCTCCAGGAGCCGCTCCTCACCAGCGCCGACTTTGTCGCAACAGCCTCGACCAGGGCTGAAGCAGGCCCGGTCTCGGTCCCGGCAAACGGCGTCTTCTCTATCGTGGCCGCCGAGCCAGCCCGCCGACGCCGAGCTCGACGGTGGGGTCCGCGTCGCCGACGCGCTCAACGCCCTCGCGACCGCGCTCGACCTTCAAGGCAAGCCCGCCGCCGCGGAGAGCGCCTACGCCGAGACCCTGGCGCTACGGCGCCGGCTCCTTGGCCCGGCCCATCCGGACTACACCTTCACAGCGTTCAACTACGCCGGTTTCTCGTTCGACCAGGGCCGCTGGGATCAGGCGGTGCGCTTGAGTCGGGAGATTGTCGCGCTCCGGGGCACCGCCCTCCCCGAGAGCCATCCCGCGGTGGCGGGCGCGCTCCAGACCCTGGGCAAATGCCTGGACCAGCTCGGCGACCACGCCGGGGCGGTGACGGCGCTGCGGGAGAGCCTGGAGCTGCGGAAGCGCCACCTGGCGGTCGACAGCTGGCTGATCGCCAGTTCCGAAGGCGTCCTGGGCGAGCACTACACGATCATCGCGGACTACGCCCGGGCCGAGGCCCTGCTGGTGGGGGCCGATCGCAAGCTCACCGCGGCGCAGGGCGCCGACAGCCCGCGCACGCTGGCCAATGTGCGGCGATTGGTGGACCTGGGAAGCCGGAACGGCACCTACCTCAACGGCCGCCGGCTGGAGCGGCCTGCCCCGCTCCACCACGGCGACCGCATGCGGTTGGGCGAGCGGGGGCCGGTAATGGTGGTGGGCTTCGAGGCCTGCGCCCGCCTCTGACCCAGCCCCACCTACCGGCCTCCAAGTCCACCTCCGCCTGGCAGCGCGTCCGCCGGCCGAAACTCCGCGACCACACCTGCGCGGCCCTCGGCGAAGACGCCGCCAGGCTGGAGCGGCACTCGGATGCCATCCTCTTCATCGGCCAGGTCAACACCTTGTGAGGACGATGCAGGACGATGCAGGACGATGCAGGGCGATGCAGGACGATGCAGGACGATGCAACCCTGGCCCCCTCCGATCCGTCCTATATAATTGTGCCCAGCGATCCAACCCCCGCCCCGGCCCGATTGAGTGCCGGGGCCGTTGTCCCACTGTCCGAGGTGCCCATGCGATCCCGACTGCTCCCGCTGCTGGCTGCCGGCCTGCTGAGTGCGGGCGGGCTTCAGGCCCAGACCCGGCTCTCCGTTCCCTTCGCGATGGACACCCTGCCCAACGGGCTCCGGGTGATCATCCACGAGGACCATTCGGTCCCCACGGTCGCCGTGAACGTGTGGTACCACGTCGGCTCCGGGGACGAGAAGCCGGGCCGGACCGGGTTCGCCCACCTCTTCGAGCACCTGATGTTCATGGGCTCCGAGAACGCGCCGTATCCGGCCTTCGACCGGATGCTGGAGGCGGCGGGGGCCAACAACAACGGCTCCACCAGCACGGACCGCACCAATTATTACGAATCGGGCCCGGCCAACGCGCTCCCGCTGATGCTCTGGCTGGAGGCCGACCGGATGGGCTGGATGCTGCCCACGATGGACTCCGCCAAGGTGGACCTGCAGCGCGACGTGGTGAAGAACGAGCGGCGCCAGAGTTACGAGAACCAGCCCTATGGACTCGCCTTCGAGCACATCGTGAAGACGGTCTACCCCGCCGGCCACCCGTATTCCTGGTCTACCATCGGCTCCATGGACGATCTTTCGGCCGCCTCGCTGGAGGACGTGAAGGACTTCTTCCGCACCTACTACGCGCCGAACAACGCGGTGCTGTCGATCGCCGGGGCGGTGCAGACCGACGAGGTGCGCCGCCTGGTGCGCCGCTACTTCGGCGAGATCCCGCGGGGGCCCGCGATCGGCCGGCCCAGCGCTCCGGCCTTCAACCTCGCGCGGGACACGGCCGTCGTGCTGGAGGATCGGGTCCAGCTTCCCCGTGTCTACTACACCTGGCACACGGTGAAAGGCACGGACGCGGACGACGCCGCCCTGAGCATCGCGGCCTACCTGCTCACCGGGGCGCGGAACAGCCGCCTGACCCAGCGCCTCGTCTATGACGATCAGCTGGCCTCCTCCGTCAGCGCCTACCAGAGCGGCAAGCGGCTCGACGGCGACTACACCATCGTGGCGACCGCGCGGCCCGGGAAGAGCCTGCCCGAGCTTCAGACCGTCATCGACGAGGAGTTGGCCCGCCTGCTCGGCGAGGGGCCGACGGCGCGGGAGCTGGACCAGGCCAAGAACGCGATCGAGTCGGCGTTCCTCAACCGCCTGGAGCGGGTGCTGGCCAAGGCCGACCAACTCAACGCCTACTATTACGAGACCGGACGGCCCGACGGCTTTCAGCAGGAGCTGGATCGGCTGCGTGCCGTCGGCGCCGCGGACGTGCAGCGGGTACTCGGCACCCATCTGGCACAGCCCAAGGTCGTGCTCAGCGTCGTGCCGCAAGGCAGGCCTGAGCTGGCGGCGCAACTGCGGGGGGTGACCCCATGAACCGCCGCGCCGGGCTCGCCCTGCTCTTGCTGGCGCCGGCCCCGCTGGCCGCGCAGGGCCTCGACCGCGGCAAGGCGCCGGAGCTGACCGATCCCCCGGCGTTCCGCGCGCCCAGCGTCGGGACCGCCACGCTGCCCAACGGGATCCGGCTCTATGTGGTGGAATTGCGCGAGGTGCCGCTGGTGCAGGTGAGCGTCGCCGTCGAGGGCGGCAGCCGCCTGGACGGCGAGGTTCCCGGTCTGGCGAGCTTCACTGCCGGCATGCTGGACGAGGGGGCAGGGTCGCGCGATGCCGTCGGCATCGCCTCGGAAGTGGCCTACCTCGGCGCGAGCCTCTTCTCCGGCGCGTCGTGGGACGCGAACAGCGTGAGCCTCCGGGCGCCCAAGCGGACCCTGGAGCCCGCGCTGGATCTGCTGGCCGACGTGCTGTTCCGGCCCACGTTTCCCGCCGCGGAAGTGGCCCGGCAGCGCGACCTCCGCATCGCCCAGATCATCCAGCAGCGCGACCAGCCGGGCGCGGTCGCGAATCTCGCGTTCAACAGCCTGGTGTTCCCCGCAGGCCATCCCTACCACCGTCCGTCCAGCGGGGATTCGTCGTCGGTGGCGTCGTTCGATTCGGCGATGGTGCGCGGCTTCTACGAGCGGTCTTATCGTCCCGACCGGACACGGATCATCGTTACCGGAGACATTACCCTGGCCGAGGCGGAGGCGGCGCTGAGCCGCCGGCTGGGCGGCTGGCGCGGGGCAAGCGTTCCCGCGGCCGTGGCCCGGGGCGGGACCGCGGCGGCCGGACCGTCGCGGATCTATCTGATCGACAAGCCCGGCGCGGCGCAGTCGGTGATCATCATCGGCAATCCGGGGATCGAGCGCTCGGACCCCGACTACTTCGCCATCGAGGTGATGAACACGATCCTGGGCGGCTCGTTCTCCAGCCGGCTCAACACCATCCTGCGGGAGACCAAGGGCTACAGCTACGGCGCCCGTTCGGGCTTCAGCTATCGGAGGCTCCCGGGACCGTTCACGGCGTCTTCCCAGGTACGGACCGACGTCACCGACAGCTCCCTGGTGGAGTTTTTCCGCGAGTTCCGCCGCATCCGCGACGAGCCGGTGGGCGCGGATGAGCTGGCGCGCGCGAAGGCGTATCTCGCCCTGGGTCTTGCGGCGGACTTCGAGACCACGGGCCAGGTAGCAGGGCAGCTCGGGGAGCTATTGGCCTACGACCTGCCGCTCGACTGGCACAACACCTATGTGCAACGGGTGATGGCGGTGACCGCGGCGGATGTGCAGCGCGTCGCGCAGCGGCTGATTCGTCCGGAGCAGATGACCATCACGGTGGTGGGCGACGTCGCGGCGATCCGCGAAGGCGTGGAGCGGCTGGGTCTCGCTCCCCTGGAGCTCTACACACCCTAGCGGCAGTGCGGGGATGGAGGGCGATGCGGGGCGACAGCGTCTTGCATCGTCCTGCATTATCCTGCATCGTCCTCCAATGCCCTGGTACGTCGCCGGCCCGATCATCGGCCTGATGGTCCCCGCCCTGCTGCTGCTGGGCAACCGGATGTTCGGCTTCTCCAGCAACCTCCGCCACGTCTGCGCGGCGCTCGCGCCCGGCCGGGTGCATTTCTTCAGCTACGACTGGAAGTCCGTCGGCGGGTGGAACCTGACGTTCCTGCTGGGAAACCTGCTGGGCGCGGTCCTCGCGGCCCGGTGGCTGGGCGTGCCCGAGGTCGGGATCTCCGACGCGACCGTCGAATCGTTGCTCGGGCTCGGCGTCACCGATTTCTCGGGCCTGGTCCCGGCGCAGGCGTTCGCCTGGTCCGAACTGCTCAGCGCGCGCGGGCTGGTCATGCTGGCGCTGGGCGGCTTCCTGGTCGGGTTCGGCACCGCGTACGCGGGCGGCTGCACCTCGGGCCACGCGATCACCGGCCTCGCGTCGCTGGAGCTCGCCTCGCTGCTCGCGGTAGTGGGCTTCTTTGCGGGCGGCCTGATCGCCACCCACCTCATCCTGCCGCTGCTCTGGTGAGCGCCCCATGACCCCGCTCGCCACCAGAGGGGCCACGACCGCCAGGACGCAGCCCTCCGCGAGCGGCCTCGCGGCCTACCTGGCGCTCGGCATGGTCTTCGGGATCGTGCTGGTCAAGTCGGAGGTGATCTCCTGGTTCCGGATCCAGGAGATGTTCCGCTTCCAGGGCTTCCACATGTACGGCATCATCCTCACCGCCGTGCTCACCGCCGGGATCTCGCTCTCCCTGCTCAAGCGGCTCGGCGCGAAGGCCATCACCGGCGACCCGATCGCCGTGCCGCGCAAGACGATGGGCGGCGGGTACCGCTACTGGATCGGCGGAACCGTGTTCGGGCTCGGCTGGGGTCTCACCGGGACCTGCCCGGGTCCGATGGTGGCCTTGCTGGGCGCGGGGGTCTCGGTGATGGTGGTGGCGATCCTGAGCGCGCTCGCGGGGACCTGGCTCTATGGCTATCTGAGGCCAAGGCTACCGCATTAGCCCTTCCCTGATCCTCAGGTTGCGGTAGCGAATCGCCCCATGGTCCCCCTGGAGCATGATCGGCCCCGGCGCGGCCTCGTCGCTGTCCAGCGCGCCGCCGGTGATGCCGGGGATCTCCCGATCGTCGATGATGGTGACGCCGTTCAGCGCCACGGTCACCCGGCGTCCGTAGAACGTGATGTCGAAGGTCTGCCACCCTGCCGCCGGTTTCGCCGGATTGATGGTGGGCGTGACCTGGCCGTAGATCCCGCCCATGCGCCGGTTGTGGGGCTCCTGGCCGTGGTCGTCCTGGACCTGAATCTCGTAGCGGCCCCGCAGGTAGATCCCGCTGTTGCCCCGCGGCGGCACGTTCACCTCGACGTGCAGCTGGAAGTCGGTGAACGTCGCCTTGCTGATCAGGTTGCTGGAGGGCGGCGCGTTCACCAGCTCGCCGTCGGCGACGCGCCATCCGTTGCGCGCGGGGTCCTCCGTGGTCCAGGCCTCGATCCCACCCGCGAGCAGATCGATCTCCGGGCCCCATGAGGACGGCCTGGGACGGTCGAGCGCCGGGGCCCGCGTGCCGGTGAGCCGAGTGGGACCCGCGTCCACGTGCACAACGCCTTCCAGCCCGTCGCCGCTCACGGTCAGTTCGACCCGGCCGTTGGGCTGGTTGTACTCGCGCGGCAGGGGGAAGCTCACGCGGTTGCCGTCCACCCGCACGTTCATGATCTCGAGGGCGTGGCCCCCGGGCGGCTGCAGCCGTCCGGTCACCGGCTCGCCGGCCACCAGTTCCAGCCACATGGCCCTGGGGCGGTCGGACGCGTGGAAGGTGAGATCCCAGCGGCCGAACGGCCCCTGCTGCCCGGCCAGGGGACCTGCGGCAAGCACGCTCGCGAGCGCGGCAAGAATCATGGGATCCGGAAGCTGCATCGGTGACACTCTGGCGGAGGGCAATGGAGTATAGCCCTCGCGGCCCGCGCCGACGAGGCGCATATTCCGCGGTCCCCATCTGCCTTCTCCGACACGGAGCCCGCGCGCTGCCCGCGATCCGTCCCTGTCCGCGCCGTCCTCTGGCCTGGTGCCTGGCGGCGACGGCGCTGCTCTCCTGCCGCCCGCCCGAGGGCATGCGCGGCGTGGAATGCCTGGCGCCGGCCAACGCGGGCGGGGGGTGGGACCTGACCTGCCGCGCGGCCGGCCGCGTCATGAGCGAGCTGGGCCTGGTGCGCGGCGCGGTGCGGGTCAGCAACATGCCCGGCGCCGGTGGGGCCCTGGCCTATGCGCACGTGGTGGCGCAGCGCCGGGGCGATGCTTTCCTGCTGATCGCCGCCAGTCCCGCCACCACGCTCCGGATCGCGCAGGGCCAGTTCGGCCGGTTCAGCGAAAACGACGTCCGCTGGGTGGGCGCGGTGGCCGCCGATTACGGCGTCGTCGCGGTCCGCCCCGATGCTCCGTGGCAGACGCTGGACCAGCTGATCGCCGCGTGGCGCGCCAACCCGCGCCGAGTGGTGGTGGGCGGCGGGAGCGCCGCGGGCGGCCAGGATCACATGAAGATTCTGGTCCTGGCCAAGGCCGCCGGACTGGACCCCCGGAGCATCCGCTACGTCCCGTTCGACGGCGGCGGCGAGGCGATGACCGCGCTGCTCGGCGGGTTCATCCAGGTTTTCTCGGGCGACGCCACCGAGGTGCGGGGCCAGCTCCAGGACGGCGCCATCCGCGCGCTCGCGTCGTTCGCCGAGCAGCGTCCGCCCGGCCTGCTCGCCAACGTTCCCACCGCGCGCGAGCTGGGCTTTGACGTCGAGTGGATCGTGTGGCGCGGATTCTACGCGCCGGCCGGCCTGGCCGACACGGTGTACCGCGCCTGGGCGGACCGTCTGGAGCAGGTGGCCGCGTCGCCCACGTGGGAGCGGACGCGCACGGAGACCGGCCTCGCGACGTTCGTGCTGACCGGCGGCGAGTTCGAAGCCCTGGTCAACGAGCAGGTGGCGACCTTCCGCACGCTCTCCCGCGAGCTGGGACTGATTCCATGAGCCGCCGCGCCGACCGGATCGCCGCGGCCGCCCTCGCGCTGCTGGCGCTGGCGGCGGCGTTCGAGGCACGCGGCTTCCGGGTATCCTTTCTCACCGACCCGGTCGGCCCCCGGGCGTTGCCCTGGCTGGCGGCGGGATTGCTCGCACTGGGCGGCGCCCTGTTGCTGCTGCGGCCCGACGAGGACGGACCCTGGCCGCCCTGGCCGGGCGCCCGACGGGTGGCCGCGGCGGTGGGCGCATCCCTGCTCTACGCCGGTCTGCTGCAGCCGATCGGGTTCATTGCCGCCACGACCCTGCTGGTGACGCTGCTGAGCCGGATGTTCGGCGGCCGTCTGCTGCCGAGCGCGCTCACCGCCCTGGCTCTGGCGGGCGGGCTGTACGCCCTGTTCGCGCTGTTGCTCGGCGTGCCGCTGCCGATCGGCGCGCTTTTCCTGCGGCGGGGCTGAGTGGAGGTCCTCACCAACCTGGGGCAGGGCTTCGCGGTGGCGCTGGAGCCGGTGAATCTGCTGCTCGCGTTCGCCGGCGTGCTGGTCGGCACCATCGTGGGCATGCTGCCGGGCATCGGGCCGATCAACGCGATCGCGGTGCTGATCCCGGTGGTCTTTGCCGCGGGCGCCTCCCCGACCTCGGCCCTGATCCTGCTCGCGGGGATCTACTACGGCTCGCAGTACGGCAACTCGATCAGCACCATCCTGCTCAACGTGCCCGGGACGGCCAGCGCGGTCATGACCGCGCTCGACGGCCATGCGCTGACCCGGCAGGGGAAGGCGGGGACCGCCCTGGCCGCCTCCGCGATCTCGTCCTTCGTAGGCGGGACGGTCAGCATCTTCGGCCTGGTGTTCTTTGCCCCGCTGCTGGCCCGCTGGGCGATCCGCTTCGGGCCCGCGGAGTACTTCGCGCTGATGGTGTTCGCGTTCGCGGCGCTCTCGAGCCTGGCGGGCAAACATCTGGGCAAGGGCCTCGCGGCGACTGGGCTGGGACTGCTGCTGGGCACCGTGGGGCTCGACCCGCACAGCGCGATCCCCCGCTTCACCTTCGGCCAGGTCCGCCTGCTGGACGGAATGGATTTCGTCGTCCTCACCATCGGACTGTTCGCGGTGAGCGAAGTGCTGGGCATGCTGGAGGAAACCACCCCCGGCCGGACGACGGTGCACGCGATCGGCCGCGTCATGGGCATGGTGCGCGAGGTGATGACGACCCGGTGGTCGATGCTCCGGGGGAGCGTGGTGGGCTTTCTGGTCGGCGTCCTGCCGGGCGCGGGCGGGACCATCGCGAGTTTCCTGGCCTACGCCACCGAACGGCAGGCCGCTTCGGATCCGAGCCGGTTCGGCAAAGGGGACCTGCGGGGCGTGGTGGCGCCCGAAGCCGCGAACAACGCGGCGGCCAACGGGGCCATGATCCCGCTGCTGACGCTGGGGGTTCCGGGGAGCGCCACGACGGCGGTGCTGCTCGGGGCCCTGCTGGGCATGAACATCACGCCGGGTCCGCTGCTGATCCAGCGCCATCCCGATGTCTTCTGGGGCCTGGTGGCGTCGATGTACGTGGGCAACGTGCTGCTGCTGCTGCTCAATCTGCCGCTGGTCCGGGTCTTCGCGGCGGTGCTGCGCCTGCCGCGCTGGGTGCTGATGCCCGGGGTCGCGGCAATCGGCTACGTCGCGGTGTATGCGGTCAACACCAGCGCGTTCGACCTGGTGCTGGTGACCGGGTTCGGTGTGCTGGGCTGGGCACTACGAAAACTCGACATCCCGCTGGCTCCGATCCTCCTTGGCGTGGTGCTGGGGCCGCTGATGGAGAAGAACCTGCGACGGGCGATGGCCCTGGGCGACGGGGACTGGGGCATCCTGCTGTCCAGCCCGCTTGCCGTCGTGCTCTACCTTGCCGCGCTCGGCAGCCTGATGGCGCCCTGGCTGGTGGCCCGGATGCGGGCCCGGGCCGCGCCCGGGCTCGATACGCCGGAGTTGCCGTGAGCGCAGGGCGACGCAGGACGATGCAGGGCGATGCAGGGCGATGCCTACCCTTGACGCGGAGGCGCGCGGGGAGTCGTTTCCGGAGGGACGGGACGGCCCGTGCGGCCCCGGCCTTCAACCCTCACCCCCTACCGGAGCATCTCGCCATGACTCGCCGGACGATCACGCGCTTGCTGGCGCTGGGCCTGTGCCTGGTCGCGCTGCCGGGGCTCGGGGCCCCCGCCGCCGCCCAGTCGAGCGGCCTGCTGGGCGATCTCGCCTGGCGCAACATCGGCCCCGCGAACATGTCCGGCCGCATCACGGACATCGATGCGGTCGAGGCCAACCCGGCGATCGTCTACGTCGCCGCGGCCTCGGGCGGCCTGTGGAAATCGGAGAACGCGGGGACCACGTGGATGCCGATCTTCACCAGCTACGGCACCCCCAACATGGGCGACATCGCGATCTTCCAGCCCAATCCCGACATCGTCTGGGTCGGGACCGGCGAATCGTGTACCCGGAACAGCGTGGGCTGGGGCGACGGGGTCTACAAGTCCACCGACGGCGGCAAGAGCTTCGTCAACGTGGGCCTCAAGGAGACCCACCACATCAGCGAGGTGGTGACCCATCCGTCCGACCCCGACATCGCGTACGTCGCGGCCCAGGGTCACCTGTGGGGCCACACCGGGGAGCGGGGGATCTTCAAGACCAGCGACGGCGGGCGCACCTGGCGCCGGCTCACCCGCGGGCTGCCGGACGACAGCCGGACGGGCGCGAGCGAGCTCCAGATGGATCCCTCCAATCCGGACGTGCTCTACGCCGGGATGTGGGAGCGGCTGCGTCAGCCCCATACCTTCAAGAGCGGCGGTCCCAACGGCGGCATTTTCAAGTCGAGCGACGGCGGCGAGACCTGGACCCGGCTTGGCAACGGCCTGCCGCCGGGCGAGACGGGCAAGATTGGCCTCACCATCTCGCGCAGCGATCCGCGGATCGTGATGGCCATCGTCGAGCACGGCTACCAGCCGGCCCGCATCGTGAACGGCCGGCCCAATCCCGAATACGCGGACCTGACCCGGCTGGGATCCGGGATCTATCGTTCGGAAGACGGCGGGCAGAGCTGGACCTACGTCAACCGGTTCAACAACCGGCCCTTCTACTACAGCCACATCTACCTCGACCCGAACGAGCCGAACCGGCTCTACGTCCTGGCCACGAATGCGCAGGTCTCCGAGGACGGGGGGCGCACGTTCAGCCGCACCCTGAACGGGATCGCCGGCGACTTCCACGCCCTGTGGATCGACCCGCGCAACAGCGACCGCTTCTACGTCGGCGACGACAAGGGTCCCTCCGTGACGTACGACCGCGGGCACCATTTCATCATGTTCGACAACATGGACCTGGGCCAGTTCTATGCCGTCACGGTGGACAACCGGGAGCCGTACTGGGTCTATGGCGGGCTCCAGGACAACGGCAACTGGGGCGGGCCCAGCAACAGCCGCGACGTGAACGGCATCTTTACCGACCATTGGTTCAAGTTCCACTCGGGCGACGGGTTCCATACCACCGTGGATCCGGACGACTGGCGCACGGTGTACACCGAGTCGCAGGGCGGCAACATCCGGCGCCTGGACGCGGTCTACCGGCAGCAGGGCACCAGCATCACCCCCAATCCGCGGAATGTCCTCAATCTGGACGTGGTGGCACCGCAGGCCAGCGGCCAGCAGAATCGGCTGCCGTCCCCGCAGTTCCGCTTCAACTGGAGCACGCCGATCATCCTGTCGCCGCACGACTCGAAGACGATCTACTACGCGGGCAACCATCTCTTCAAGAGCGTCGACCGCGGCAACACCTGGACCATCATCAGCCCCGACCTGTCCAGCAACGACCCGGTGCTGACCGACCGCGAGAGCGGCGGGCTGACGCGCGACGTGACCGGCGCCGAGACCCACGGGACCGCGATCACGATCTCCGAATCGCCGATCGCGCCCGGCGTGATCTGGGTCGGTACCGACGACGGCAACGTGCAACTCACCCGGGACGGGGGCGCCGGCTGGACCAACGTGCGGCCGAACGTTGCGGGCGTGCCCGAGCGCACCTGGGTGAGCCGGGTTACCGCGTCGCGCTTCGACGCGGGCGCCGCGTACCTCGCGTTCGACGGGCACCGCGGCGACGACTTCAAGCCCTACGTCTTCAAGACCACGGACTACGGGCGCAGCTGGACCCCGATCGCGGCGAACCTGCCCGCGACCGAGCCGGTCTACGTGATCACCGAGGACGTCCGGAACCCCCGGCTGCTCTTCGTGGGGACCGAGGTGGCGGCCTACGTGACGACGGACGCCGGCGGCAGCTGGACCCGGATGGCCGGGCTGCCCACCGTGCCGGTACACGACCTGGTGATTCATCCGCGGGAGGGCGACCTGATCGCCGCGACGCACGGGCGCAGCATCTGGATCCTCGACAACCTCGGTCCGCTCCAGCAGTTGAGCGACCAGGTCCTCGCGGCCAACGTCCACCTTTTCGAGAACAAGACGGCGACCCGCTGGCGCGGGGTGAGCCGGGGCGCCACCCGGGGCCACAAGTTGTTCGCCGGGCGCAACCCGCTCAGCATTCAGCAGGTGCCGCCGTCCAACTCGCCGCCCGAGCTTCAGAACTCCGCGGGGGTCGACTTCTACCTCAAGTCGCGGCCGAGCGGGAAGGTCCGGATCGAGATCAGCGCGCTGACCGGCGGCCAGACGCACACGGCCGAGCTCGACGGGCATGAGGGAATCAACCGCTACTACTGGAACATGCGCTTCGACCTGCCCGGCGGCGGCCAGGTGGCCCAGGGCGGGCCCGGCGGAGGGGGCGGCGGATTCGGGGGATTCCAGCGCCGCGGGCCCGAAGCGCCCGCCGGCACCTACACCGTGACGGTGACCGTCAACGGAACGGCCTACAGCGGCAAGGTCACGATCAGAGAGGACCCCGCCACGACCGGGATCGGCGGGTGAGCGGGAGGGGAGCGCGTTGCTGCCCTGATCGGGCTTGCCAAGCGAGGCCGCTCCCCGGCATGATCGGGGCGACCTCTTTCCGGGCAACCCCATGCTGCTCTTGCTCCTCACCCTCGTCACGGCCCCGGTCGATACCTGCCGCTTCGATCTTCCCGGCGTCATCCGGCAGAGCCCGGACGGCAGGATGCGCGCCGCTCCCATGTATTCGCGCGAGGCGGTGGACTCCATCGGCGCCTACGCGGGATGGCTGTTTCTCGCACCGGGCACCGTCGTCGCGGAGCACGAGCACGACGGCGACGAGATGGTCTTTGCGGTCTGCGGCTCGGCGCGCTTCCGCGTGGGCGGCGAAGAGGTCGCCCTGGGTCAGGGCGTTTCCGTGAGGATTCCCAGGGGCGCCAGGCATGCCGCGCTGGTCGGAGCCGAGGGACTTGTCCTGGTCCAGTTCTATCGGCCAGGGGGCGCAGGCCTGCGGTTCTATGAGTGGGAGATCGCCATCGCCCCACCCAACCCGCCGCCCCGACAATAAGCGCAGGACGATTCAGGGCGATGCAGGGCGATGCAGGACGATCCATCCCCCCCTGGACCCTCCTCATCCTGGCGGCCGGCGTGGGCCGGCGGTTCGGCGGGGACAAACAGCTCCAGCAGGTCGGCCCAGGGGGTGAAACGCTCGCCGACTACTCGATCTGGGACGCGTGGCGCGCGGGCGCGACGTCCATCGTCGTCGTCACCCGGCAGGAGCTCCAGGAGGAGTTCAGCGCCCGGACCCGGCGCTGGGCCGGCCGGCTCGCGGCCCGTGTCGTGGTGCAGCGGCTCGACGACGTTCCCGGAGGGACGGTCCCCAAGGGCCGTCAGGTTCCCTGGGGGACCCTCCACGCGGCGCTCGCCGCTCGGGCCGCGATCCCGGGTCCATTCGTGGTGGTCAACGCGGACGACTTCTACGGGCCGCGGGCCTTCACGCTCTGCGCCGAGTTTCTCCGGGACGCCCCCGCGGGAAGCCCGTCGTTCGCCGCGGTCGGTTACGAGCTGACGGCGACGCTTTCCGCCCACGGCGGGGTTTCCCGCGCGCTGCTGCTGCACGGGGACGACGCCAGACTTGCCGGCATCGTGGAAGTGGCCGAGGTCGCAGCAACCGCCCGGGGGATCACCGGCCGGTCCGGGGGAGGCGAGGTGCGCTTGTCGGGGACCGCGCTGGTCTCGATGAACTGCTGGGCCCTCACACCCGGCATGCTGCCGGCGCTCTTCGACGAGCTGGTCCGCTTCCTCGAGGCGCACGGCGAATCGTTGGACGCGGAGGCGCGGCTTCCCGACGCGTTGCACCGGTTGGTGGTGGAGGGTCGCGCCGAGGGCCGGGTGCTGCCCGGCGGCGGCGGCTGGCTCGGGATGACCCATCCCGCCGACCGGGAGCCCGTGGCCGCCGGCCTGCGCGCCCGGGTGGCGCGGGGCGACTATCCCGCCGATCTTTTCGCCGTACCCTCCGCGCCCTGACCCGCGTTGGGCGCCGCGTTCCCGACGGACGAGGCTTGCGATGCAGCTGACGACGCTCGATTGGGCCATGGTGACGGTGTACGCCGCGCTGACGCTCGGGATCGGGCTGGCCGTGGTCCGGCGGGCGGGCAGCGGCCGTCAGGAGTTCTTCCTCTCCGGCCGGACGCTGCCCTGGTGGCTGCTCGGGGTCTCGCTGGTCGCCACCACCTTCTCCACCGACACGCCGAATCTGGTCACCGACCTGGTGCGCAGCGGCGGCGTCAGCCAGAACTGGGTCTGGTGGGCGTTCCTGATCACCGGCATGTGCACCGTGTTCTTCTACGCGCGGCTCTGGCGGCGGTCGGACGCGCTGACCGACGTCGCCTTCTACGAGCTGCGCTACTCGGGCCGTCCGGCGGCCTTCCTGCGCGGGTTCCGCGCGGTGTACCTCGGCCTCTTTTTCAACGCGATGATCATGGCGTCGGTCAATCTCGCGGCGATCAAGATCTCCGGGGTGCTTCTGGGCGTCGACAAGTACACCACCGTGCTCGCCGCAAGCGCCGTGACGGCGCTCTACGCGGCGGGCGCGGGGCTGCGGGGCGTGGTGCTGACCGACGCGCTGCAATTCGGGATCGCGATGATCGGCTCCTTCGCCGCCGCCTACTACGCGGTGTCGCTGCCCGAGGTGGGCGGGCTCCAGGGCCTGTTCGCCCACCCCGAGATCGCGGGCCGGCTCAGCCTGCTGCCCGATTTCGGCGACTGGCGCACCGCCGCGGCGGTGTTCCTGGTCCCGGTGGCGGTGCAGTGGTGGAGCACCTGGTACCCCGGCGCCGAGCCCGGCGGGGGCGGGTACGTGGCGCAGCGCATGCTGGCGGCCAGAAACGAGAAGGAGTCCCTGCTCTCGACGCTGCTCTTCAACGTGCTGCACTACGGGCTCCGGCCCTGGCCCTGGATCATCGTCGCCCTGGCATCCCTGATCGTCTATCCCGATCTGGCCGCGATCCAGGCGAGGTTTCCGGACCTCGACCCGTCGATTCTCCGCAACGACCTGGCCTATCCCGCGATGCTGATCTATCTGCCGCACGGGATGCTGGGGCTGATGGTGGCGTCCCTGGCGGCGGCCTACATGTCCACGATCAGCACCCAGATCAACTGGGGGGCCTCGTATCTGGTGGACGATTTCTATCGCCGCTTCCTGGCCCCGGACCGGAGCGAGCGGCACTACGTCACCGCCGCGCGGGTGGCCACCGTCGCGCTCGTCGCCTGCGGCGCCGCCCTGTCGCTCTGGCTGGAGAACGCCTTTCAGGCCTTCCAGATCATGCTCCAGGTGGGCGCGGGGACCGGGCTGATCTACCTGCTGCGCTGGTTCTGGTGGCGGGTCAACGCCTGGAGCGAGATCAGCGGCATGGCGATCTCGTTCGTGGTGGCTATCTACTTCCAGTTCGGACACACTCGTCTGGGATTCGCCCCGCTCGATCCGTCCCTGGCGCTGGTGCTGGGCGTCCTGATCACCACGATCGGATGGCTCAGCGTCACCTGGCTCACGCCCCCCACGGACCCTGGGACGCTCCAGGCGTATTACGACAAGATCCGTCCCATGGGCGCGGGCTGGCGCCGCGTGGTCCAGGTCCGGGACGCGCGGCCGGACCACGATGTCAGCGCGGCCCTGCTTGCCTGGTTCCTCGGCTGCACGGTGGTCTATGGCGCGCTGTTCGCCACCGGTTCCCTGCTCTACGGCCGGATGGGCTCGGGCCTGTTCGCCGTGGCGGTCGCGGGTGGCGCGGCCGCGTGGCTGCTGCGGACCCTCCCCCGCGTCGGCGTGACGAGGTAAACCGGCATGGAAGGCACCGACTTCTCGATTCCCACCGCGCTGCTCGGCCAGGCGTTTCTCTTCCTGTTGTTCATCATCATCGTCAACGCGGTTCTCAAGGAGACGGCCCGCATCGTGGTGCGGGTGGCCCTGGTGGTCGGGCTGGGACTCGCCGTGGCGGTGATCGCAGGCTGGCTGGAGAAATCGCTGGTGCTGGCCTGGCTGGAGCAGGTCGGCGAATGGCTGATCATCGGCATTCGCGCGGTGGTGCTCTGGCTGCGGGACGCCTGGGTGGCGGTCACGGCGGATTGACCGCGCCTCCCGGAACTCAGCCCTCCACCGCCAGGATCCGGGCGGCTTCGGACGGCACCGTACTGAAGACGAGATCCTTTCGCGACGCTTCGGGGACCCCCCGCGGCCCATAGTAGCCCCGCCAGAGCGCGTCCTCCACGCGCCCCGTGGTTTCCTTCGTCGCGACCGCAACGATGCAGCCCCCAAGACCGGCCCCGGTAAGCCGGGCGCCCGCGGCCCCGCCCGCCAACGCTAGCGCTACCAGCCGGTCGAGCTCGCCCGTGCTGACCTCGCAGTCATCGCGCAGGCTGGCGTGCGAGGCGGAGAGCAGCTCGCCAAACCGCTCCAGGTCGGCCGCCCGCAGGGCGGGCACCGCATGCCCCACGCGCCCCGCCTCGGTGAGAATGTGCCGGTATCGCCGCTGCGGGGCCCCCTCGAGCGCCCGGTCGCCCATGGCGAGCGCATCCTCCATCGCGGTCGTTTCGAGCAGCTCCACGTAGTCGCGAAGTTGGCCCGCCCGGCCCAGGAGTCCCGCCACCGTGTCCAGGGCGGTTCGGCCCTCGGCCACGCGCGTGTTGTACGCGGCCCTCGCGCCGCCACTCTTGGCGGCCTCGGACATCGAAGACGCCACGACGAGCCTCCAATCGGACGGGAACGGCACGTCGGTCACCCGCAGCCGGGGGCGGAAGGCGATGTGGGCGGCATGTCCCCGCCGCGCAGCCAGGCAGACCGCCTGGTCCATTCCACCGCCCTGGAGCCCCACGTAGCGTTCCCCGCGCGCCAGCAGCTCGGCGAGCGCAAGGCGGTCGAGCGGCGCCGGGCGATCGTGCAGGAGGGCCAGGGCGACCGCGACCACCAGGGCCGACGACGAGCTGAGACCCGCGGCCGGCGGAAGGGTCGAACCGACCAGACCATCGATGCCCCTGAGGGGGCCGGCCTGCGCTTCCAGCGCCTGGGCTGCCGCGCGGGAATAATCGCCCCAGGCCCCTCGACCTTCCGCGGGAATCCGGGTCCCGACGGCGAATTCCACCGGGGGATAGCGAGGTTCGAGGTTGCGCAGGTTGACCCGCCGGTCATCCCGGCGGCGGAAGGCGAGGGCGACGACCCGATCGATGGTTGCCGGCAGGACGGGAAGGCCGTGGTAGTCGATATGTTCGCCGACAAGGTTCACCCGGCCCGGCGCGACGACTACGGCTTCGGCCGGCCCGGCAAAGGTCCGCTCGAAGCTCTGGGTGAGCTGGTGCAGGAGGGGATTCATGGGGCCTTCAGGGCCCAAGTTGACGCAGGGCGGCGAACGGTTCATGCTACCGGGACCGCCGCAGCCCCACAGCCGGGAGTGTCCCCATGTATCGCTATGCAGCCGTCCTCGTCGCCTGCTCCATCGCCTGGGCCGGTCTGGCCCCGGACCTGGCCGGCCAGAACACCGATCGCAACAAGCTTACCGCCGAGGAAATCGCGGAGAAGCCCGAATACAGGAACGCGCTCGAGGTGATCCGGATGATGCGGGCCAACTGGCTCCGGCCGCGCCCCAGCGGCAACTTCGGATCGTCAGCGTCCGACCGCTACGCGAGCGGCCGGGCCGAGCCCGCCGTCTACATCGACAACAACCGGATCCACACCGGGGTGCTGGAACTGGGCAACGTCCGCACGTCGGAGATCCTCGAGATCCGCTACCTCTCCGGCAACAACGCCCTGGCGAGGTACGGCAACGGGCACGAGTATGGCGCCATTTTCGTCGAGACGACGAGGGTGATCAGGGACTAGGACCGGGGCCTCAGTCTTTCTTCAACACGAAGCTTCCGGTGGCGACCGGGGTGCCCGCCTGAAAGGCCTCGACCGTCCCGCGCAGCATGCCGTCCGCCTCGACGGTGCCGCGGAAGAACGACTCGAACTCCGCGAAGGTCTGCCAGAAGCTGAGGACCGTCCCTTCCACCTTGATCTCGCGCGGGGCGCTGCCGTCCGGAATGCCCTCGCCGAGGACGTTGTTGGTGACCTTCCAGACGTCGTTCTCGTACCCGATGACCAGCGTCATGGTTCCGCTGGGTCCGTCCGTCACGATATCGCCCCGCCAGGCCCCGGTCAGGCTGGAGTTGGGGGCCGCCTGGGCGACGGCGGGCAGCGCGACCAGCGTCAGGGCGGCCAAGGTCATAACCGCGCGCGCGGCAAGACGTCGAGAGAGGGTTGCCATCGATTCCATCCTTCGGTGAGGTCCCGGTAGTATTGGGCGCCCGGGACACGACCCAGGCGAGCGGAGAGGACGAAAGCGTCTACGAGGGCCCCTGTCAATCGGTTTCGCCGGGCACGGCGACCGATTCCCGGACGGCACCGGGCACCCCGCGGCGGAGGAAGGCACCCCCCATGGCTGATATCGCGTTGCTCGGCGTGCCGTACGACGGTTCGTCATCCCACCTGCGGGGCGCGGCCCGGGCGCCGGCCATGATCCGGCGGGAGCTGGCCCGGGTCGCCGAGTTCTCCAACCTTTTCACCGAGTCGGGTCTGGACCTGGAAGGGCCGGGGGCCCTGCGGGATGCCGGGGACCTCCCAGTGGAGGATCCCGAGCAGACCCGCGGAGCGATCGAGCGCGGTGTCTCGGACATCCTGCTGGCCGGCGAGCGGCCGTTGTTGCTGGGCGGCGACCACTCGATCACCTACCCCGCCCTGCGGGGGGTCCACGGGGTGCTGGGACAGGTCGACGTGCTCCATCTGGACGCCCACCCGGATCTGTATCCCGAGTTTCAGGGCGACCGGTTCAGCCACGCGTGTCCGTTTGCCCGGGCCCTCGAGGCCGGGCTGGTCAGCCGCCTGGTGCAGGTGGGGATCCGGGCGGCCACCCCGCCGCAGCTTCAGGTGGCGGAGCGCCATGGGGTGGAGATGCTCCCGATGCGGGACTGGGGGAAGCCGGCCGGGTATTTCTTCGACCGGCCGCTCTACATCTCGCTCGATCTGGACGTCCTGGACCCGGCCTTCGCGCCGGGTGTGGCCCACCCCGAGCCGGGCGGCCTCTCGGTGCGCGAAGTGATCGCCCTGCTCCAGCGGGTCCACGGCAAGGTGGTCGCGGCGGATCTGGTCGAGTACAACCCCGACGCCGACCGGGACGGCCAGACCGCCACGGTGTGCGTCAAACTGCTGAAGGAGCTGGCAGGGCTGCTCGCCGCGGAATAGGACCGCCGCCCGGTGAGCTACCCACTGGGACCCGCAGCCTCAGGGCGCGGGATCCAGACGATAGATCCGCACATGGTGGACGTCGTCCTCATCCAGCCAGCGGCCGAGCACGTGGTCGTCGCCGATCTGGAACGGGGTATACCGGGCCGGGAGCACCACATCCCCCACCCAGTGGCCTTCCGGGTTGAAGACCGACCAGGTTCGTGGCGTCCTGTCCTCCCCCGGCACGGCGTATTCGGAAACCCAAAGGTCACCGGTGTTCGCCAGGAGCACCGGGCCGTACGCCGGCATCGTTTCGGGCCGCGGTGCCTCACGGTTCATACGCACCAGCCGGTCGCGCGTCTCGGGCCGCATGGTCGGGCTGCTCGTGATGGTGTTGATGTAGGCCTCGACATCCTCCTCCGTCACCGGGCGGAGGGTGTGGGCCCGGCGGACGATCCGGTGCAGCTCCCCGGTCTGGGAGTGGATCCGCAACTCGTAGGAGTCCGTGGTGGCCACCACGAACCGGTCGGGGCCGACCGCGACGTTCGTGCTCCGCCCGAACGGCAGCGAGGACACGGTCATGCCGCGCCGGTCGCCACTGCTGAACACGCTCACGTAGGTCTCCGGCCCAGGGAATCGCGCAATGGTATCGCCGGGAACGCCGTCCCGCGAGTAACTGAGCAGGGTGCTGGTGTCCCGGACCATGCCGCTCTCGGCCCCAGGACCGAAGGAACGGCCGATCAGCATCGCCAGGCCTCCATCGGCGAACCGTCCACCCGGCTGGAGAAAGCTCGTTTCGCCCGGCTGGAGGGTGGTCTCGCGGACCAAGGTGCCGTCGGGCAGAAAGAGCGAAAGCCGCCGGTGCTGAAAGTCATAGGTGGCGAGGGTGTCGTCCGCTGCCAGGTACAGGCCCGCGAGCCCCTGGAACTCTCCCGGCCCGCCGCCGCGCCGCCCGATGTTCCGGAGCCAGGTGCCGTCGGGGCCGAAGACCCGGATCACCTGGTCACCGGCATCGCCCACCGCGACCGTCCCGTCGCTGAAGCGCACCGCGTCGTTGACGCGATTGAACTCGTCGTGGATGTCGCCCGACCCGCCGAGGTCGAACAGCGGCTCTTCCGCCACGACCCGATACGGACCGGCCGGAGTCTGGATGTTCTCCACGATGGTGATTCCCGCGCTGTCGCGGACGGCGGGCCCACGGGCCTCGGCGCCGGCGCAGGCGGCCAGCGCGGGCAGGACGAGAAGCAGAGGGGGGCGCATGGCGGCTACCTCGGTGTGTCGGGGGAGGAACCTCTCAACGATAGCCCCGCCGCGCGGAGTCGCCAGTGGAGCGCCGCGGTTACCGGAGGAGCTCCTCCAACCGGGTCGCGGTGTCGGTCTTGTCGTCGCGGTACTTGACGATCACCGGCGCGTAGAGCGCGATGCCGTGCGCTTTCCCGGGACCGTGCTTGACCGGGCGGGTGCCGGGCACCACCACCGCGCCGGCCGGGATTTCCAGGGGCCGGTCGCCGTCGCGACGGTAGCTCCGGTCGTGCACCAGATCGTAGACCACGGTTCCGCCGGTGAGCAGCGTCCCCGGCGCGAGCACGGCGCGCTCCCGCACGATGGTTCCTTCGTAGACCCCGCAATTGCCACCGATCAGGACCTCGTCCTCCACGATCACGGGCATGGCCCCCGCCGGCTCCAGCACCCCGCCGATCTGGGCGGCGGCCGAGAGGTGCACCCGCTTCCCCACCTGGGCGCAGGATCCCACCAGGGCGTGGGAGTCGATCATGGTGCCCTCGCCGACCCAGGCGCCCACATTGACGTACATCGGCGGCATGCAGATCACGCCCGGGGCCAGGTAGGCGCCTTGCCGCACCGACGATCCGCCCGGGACCAGGCGCACGCCATCCTCCGGGCCGAAGCGGCGCACGCCGTAGGTCTCCTTGTCCACGTAGGTGAACGGTCCCGCGTCGGGGAGCTTGGTCATTCCGCCGAGCCGGAAGCCGAGCAGAATGCCCGCCTTGACCCAGGTGTTGACCCGCCAGGCGCCGTCGCGGCCCCGCTCGGCGGCGCGGATCTCTCCGCGCTCCAGGGCATCGCGCAGGGCGAAAAACGCTGCCAGGGCCTCCCCGCCCTCGCCCGGTGCGGCGGCGGCGTGGCGCTGAATGCTCGACCGCAGCGCGTCGATCGCGGCCATGGCTAGCGCGCCGCCACCGGCGCGCGGGCGCGCTCCATCGCGTCGCCCAGGGCCCGGATCGTCGCGGAGGACGCGGGCAGCAGCGGCAGCCGGAGCACGTTCTGGAGGCGTCCCAGCAGGTGCAGCGCGGCCTTGATGGGGATCGGATTGGTTTCCCGGAAGAGCGCATCGATCAGCGGCAGCAGCCGAAGCTGGATCTCGCGGGCGCCGGTGAAGTCCCCCGCGCGGCCGGCCTGCACCAGCAGGGCGACCTGGTCCGGCACCACGTTCGACGCCACGGAGACGATGCCGTGCCCGCCGCAGGCGAGGTGGGGCAACAGCAGGCCGTCTTCGCCCGACAGCACGCTGAAGTCGGCCGGCCGTTCGCGCAGCACCGCCATGGCCCAGCCCAGATCGCCGGTGGCGTCCTTGACGGCGACGATGGTGGGATGCTTGGCGAGCTCGAGCACGGTGGCCGGCAGCATGTGGACCGCCGTGCGTCCCGGCACGGTGTACATCATCAGCGGCACCCGCGACGCCTCGGCCGCCGCGCTGAAGTGCGCAACCAGCCCGGCCTGGGTCGGCTTGTTGTAATACGGCACGACGACCATCACCGCGTCGACGCCCAGCGCCGAAACCTCCCGCACTTCGTCGGCCACGGCCCTGGTGTCGTTGCCCGACACGCCGCCGACCACCGGCACCCGCCCCGCGGCGGTCTTCACCGTCAGGGCGATGACCTGCGCCCGCTCGTCCTCGCGAAGGGTCTGCGCTTCGCCGGTGGAGCCGCAGGCCACCAGAAAATCGATTCCCTGTTCGATCTGCCATTCCACGAGGGCGGCGAAGGCTTCGCCATCGACCTCACCGGCGGCGGTAAACGGGGTCACCAGCGCGGTCCCCGCGCCCCGGAGTGTCAGGGTCATGATGCCTCTCCCGAGAGAAGGTCCTCGAAGGTGTACACTCCCCGGCGCCCCGGAAGCCACTCGGCGGCCAGGACGGCCCCCTCCGCGAAGACCGCGCGGTCGCGCACGGTGTGCGTGAGGGTCAGGGATTCGTGGCGCCCCTCCAACTCCAGGGCATGGGTCCCGGGCACCCAACCGGAGCGAACCGAAGTGACCGGCCAGTCGCGGTCGGGGTCGATGGCGCGGAGGCGCTGCACGAGCGCGAGGGCGGTGCCCGAGGGCGCGTCGCGTTTCTCCTTGTGATGGCGCTCCAGCAGATGGGCCTCGAACTCCGGGCGGCCGCGTAGCGCACGCGCCAGCTCGGCGGCGGCGCGGTACAGCAGCTGGATGCCCAGGGAGAAATTGGCGGCGTGGAGCAGGGCCGCGCCGCGGCTTTCCACCATCCCGCGCACCTCGTCGAGCCGTCCGGACCAGCCGGTGGTGCCGGTGACGACCGGCACGCCCAGGGCGCTCAGCCGGTCGAGATTCGCCATCACGGCTTCGGGCCGGGTGAACTCCACGGCGACCTCGGCGCCGGCAAGTCGTTCCGCCGTCAGGGCGCGCCCGTCCGCGTTCTCCCGGCCGGCCACGACCGTGACGATCTCGTGCCCGCGCGACAGCGCCGTGGCGCGGACCGCCCGGCCCATCCTGCCGTCGCCCACGATCGCGATGCGCATTACCCCTGCTCCACCGCGCCGAAGAACTCGTGATGCAGCCGGCGGACCGCCTCGGCGCCGTCCTGCTCGCGCACCACGAAGGTCACGTTGATCGCGGAGGCGCCCTGCGAGATCACCTCGACGTTGATGTCGCGCACCGCGTCGAAGATTCGCGCCGCGAGGCCGTTGGTCCCGCGCAGGTCGATCCCGATCACGGCCACGATCGCCCGGCCCGGATAGGCCGTCACCTCCCCCAAGGGGGCGAGGTCGTGCAGCACCGCGTCGAGGGGCACCGGGTCGTCCACCGTCAGCGAGAGACTCACCTCGCTGGTGGCGAGCACGTCGACCGAGACGCCGAGGCGCTCGAACACTTCGAACACGCGGCGCAGGAACCCGCTCGCGCCGAGCATCCGGGGCGAGCGGATATTGAGCACCGTCACCCCGCGTTTCCAGGAGATCGCGCGCACCGGCGAGGACCCGACCGGCTCGGGATGGACTCCGGTGACGATCGTGGTTCCGGGCCGGTCCGGGGCGAAGGAGTTGAGCACCACGCAGGGGATCAGTGCGTCGACCAGCGGGGCCTGGGTGGCCGGGTGGAGCACCCTGGCGCCGAAGGCCGCCAGCTCGGCGGCCTCCAGGTGGCTGGCCACCGGCAGCACGCGGGCGTTGGCCACCAGGCGCGGGTCGGCCGTCATGATGCCGTCCACGTCGGTCCAGATCTCCACGCGATCGACGTCCAGGGCGGCGCCAAGCAGGGTGGCGGTGTAGTCGGAGCCGCCGCGGCCCAGGGTGGTGGGTCTGCCGTCGCCGGTGGATCCGAGGAAGCCCTGGGTTACGGGCACGCGACCCTCCTCCTGCGCCGGAGCCAGCGCCGCGCGCGCCCGCGCCGGCAGTGCTTCGCGATCCGGGACGGCGCGGGTGAAGCGCGCGTCGGTCCGCATGACCGGCCGGATGTCGATCCAGGCGGCGGGGACCCCGCCCGCCTCGAGCGCCTCCGTGACCAGGCGCGAGCTCCAGAGCTCGCCGTGCATCGCGATGTAATCGAGCAGCGCCCCGTCAGGGCCCGCCGCGCCGAGCTGTTCCAGCCGGCGCGCCAGGCAGGCCGCCTCGGCGTGGATGGACTCGAGCGCACCGTCCCTCAGCCGCAGCCCCGCGGCCAGAGCGGCGTGCCGGTGGATCAGGGCGGCCAGGGCGGCGTGCCGCAGGTCGGGCGCCAGCCCCGGCAGCCCGAGCAGCCCGTCGGTCACCTGGGCCAGCGCCGAGACCACCACCACCGGCTGCTGTGCCCGGCGGCCCCTCACAATGTCCACCAGACGGCGGACCGCCTCCGCATCGCCCACCGAGGTTCCGCCGAACTTGCAGACGATCATCGGGCTACTTCGCCGGTGGCCACCAGCAGCTCCGCATTCTGCACGGCGGCCCCCGCGGCGCCCCGCACCGTGTTGTGCCCCAGCACCACAAGCCGCAGATCGAGCAGATGGCAGCGTCGGACCCGGCCGACCGTGACGGACATCCCGGCTCCGCGCTCCGAATCGAGCCGGGGCTGCGGACGATCCGGACGCTGGTCGACTTCGATCGGCCGCTCCGGCGTCGAGGGGAGCGCCGCGACCTGCGCATTTCCGCGCCAGCTCTCCAGGGCGGCGAAGGCCTGCTCCGGAGTGGCGGGCCGGGCCAACCCCAGCGACACCGCGGCCAGGTGCCCGTCGATCGAGGGCACACGGTTGGCGTGGGCGCTGATGACGATCGGCGCCTCCGCCACCCGGTCGCCGGTCAGACTCCCGAGCAGCTTCCGGGTCTCCCGCTCGATCTTTTCCTCCTCGCCGCTGATGTACGGAATCACGTTGCCCAGAATGTCGAGCGAGGCGACGCCCGGGTACCCGGCCCCCGACACCGCCTGCATCGACGAGACGACCATGCGATCGATCCCGAACGCCGCGTGCAGCGGCGCCACGCCAAGCACCAGGGCGGCCGCAAGACAATTGGGATTGGCGACGATGCCGCCGCTCCATCCATACTCGCTGCGCTGCCGCCCGAGCAGTCCCAGGTGACCCGCGTTGACCTCGGGAATCAGCAGCGGAACCAGCGGGTCCATCCGGTGCGCGCTGGCGTTGCTCACCACGTGCACCCCGGCGGCCGCGAGCTTGCGCTCCAGCGGCCCGGCCACCACGGCGTCCAGCGCGCTGAACGCCAGCGGCACGTCGAGCCTCTCATCCACGTTCCGCACCACCAGGGACGCGGCCGAGTCGGGGAGCGGCGTGGGCTCGCGCCAGCGGACCGCCTCCGCGTAGGCCCGGCCGGCGCTCTGCGCCGACGCGGCCACGACGGCGACTTCGAACCACGGGTGCCCGGCAAGCAGGCGAACAAACTTCTGCCCAACCGTGCCCGTCGCTCCGAGCACGGCGACAGGAATGCGCGCGGGGGTCATGCCGCGTTGCGGGCGAGCAGCTGGTTGGCCAGGCGGACGTAGGCGTCGACCCCCGCCAGGAGGTCGGCCTTCGCGATGCGCTCCTCGTCGGTGTGGGCGACGCGGATGGAGCCCGGCCCCAGCAGGTAGCCCTCCCCCCACTCCTTCAGCAACGGCAGGTCGGTCGTGAACCGCACGGTGGTGCAGTCCCATCCCGGCAGGGGCTCCGAGTGGAACGGCGGGATCTCGACCGGGAAGGAGACCTCGACCGACGGGCCCGCCGCCGTCTCGATGGAGGTTCGAATACCCTCGGCGGGGGCGACGATCCGGTAGAGCAGGTCGGCGCTGGCCGTGGGGGCCAGAACGTTGGCGGCGACGCCCCCCTCGATCCGCCCGATGTTCACCGTGGTGGCCCCAAGCTGGGAATCGCTGGGAAGCGGCCGGCCGCGGATGCGGTAGATGGCGTCGAGCAGGAGGTGGATCGCCGAGCGGCCTTTTTCGACATAGGCGGAGTGCGCGGCGCGGCCCGTGGCGTGGAGCCGGACCCGCAGGGCGCCGGGATGCCCGATCACCAGCCGGTTGTCGGTCGGCTCGCCGTTGATCAGGAAGCGCCCTTTGGGCTGCAGCGCCGCGGCGGCGCGGGCGCCATCGGAGCCGTCCTCCTCTCCGGCCAGGAACAGCAGGCCCAGCCGGCGCTCGCCACCGTCGCGCAGACGGGTGGCGGCCGCGATCATCGCGGCCGCCACCCCCTTGGCGTCGGCGCTTCCCCGTCCGTGGATCCACTCGGCGTCCTCGCTGACCGGCAGCTCGGGCGGGACCACGTCGAGGTGGGTGGAAAAGACGATCACAGGCGGGTCCAGCACGGCGTAGACGTTGCGCCGGCCATCGCCCAGCTCCTGACGCGTCACCTGCCACCCTTCCCCAGCGAGCAGGTCGGCGACGTGGTTGGCCACGGCGCCTTCCTGTCCGGTCGGGGACGGAATCCGGATCAGGTCGAGGGTAAGGGCTATGGGATCCATGAATGCGAAGCGCCCCGCGCACCGGGCGTCGAGGCGGGGCGACGTGGCCAAACCTAGGAGGCGGCGGGGGGCGGGACAAGGCCGAGCCCCGCGGACGCGCCCTCCACCCGCGACACGTGGCCGAGGGTCGGTCGGGGTCTACCGCAGGCCGGGCTCGATGCGGAGCCGCAGGAGTGCCGGGAGCCCATCCGCGTCCCGCCCGAGCGCCCAGACGACGTCGCCATCGGCGTCCACCAGGGTGGTGCGGCGGGGAAACTCGACCCGGCCGAGGAAGCGGCCCTCAGGGGCGAACACCTCATAGATCACCGCCTCGGAGCGGAAGGTGATGGTGGGACGGTCCGGCTCGCGCAGGGGCACCCGTTCTGCTTCGGGAATCCGCTCGGACGCGGTCGCGACTCGCGCCCAGATCCTCCCATCGCGCGTGACCGCGATGTTGCTGAGCGGCGCCTTGGTCTCCGGCAGGGGCGGCCCGGAGAACGACCAGCCGGGGTCGGTCTGGCGCATGTTCCAGGTGATGAACGCCCGTTCCTCGCTGATTTCCTCCTGGGGCACCGGGACGGGCGGCGCGTTGCGGCGGATCACGACCGGCTTGCCCGCCGGGTTGGCGTTGATGATCTCGTAGCGCCCGCCGTGGGCCACCACGAAGTGGCCGTCGGGGTGCCAGTCCCAGCGGTACCCGGGCTGATAGCGCGCGTTGGTCGAGCTGGTGGAGACGTTGTCCCCTTCTCCCCGCCGCTGCGCGACATACGGCTCGCGCGGGACCTCGAGGTCGGGCGGCGCCAGGGAATCCCTGAAGCCGCCGTCCTCCTGGTTGAGCCGGACCAGCCCCATGCGGCCCAGGATCTCGCCCTCGCGCGGAGGGGTGACCGGACGCCGCAGGTACAGCGTCCCGGCCCGGTCGGCGTAGAGCGCGTTGCTGGTGCTGAATCCGGCCGGGGTCGGCCAGCCGCCCTCCAATTGCCCCTCGGCGGAAAAGAACGAGATCCTGGCGTTCCGGCTGTCCCACACGGCGATCCCCCCGTTCGGCAGGGCGATCATTCCCCCGTTCTGCTGGAACTCTCCGGGCCCGCCTCCCTGCCGCCCGATCCGCCGGATCAAGGACCCGTCCGCTCCGAACACAAAGATCGAGCGGGTCGGCTGATCGAACACCCAGAGCCTCCCCGCCTGGTCCACGTCGAACTCGAACACTTCGGTGAACAACGACGTGTCGTCCACTCCCGGGGCGATGCGCAGCTCCTCCACGAGATGGCGGATGGATCCCACGGGCACCGCGCCGTCGACCCGGGCGATCACCGAGTCGGCGGTCGAGTCGATCACGGTGGCGAGGCCGGCAGGGCCGGCGCCACCGGCGGACGCGCCGGCGCCGCCACAGGCGAGCAGTGCCAGAAAGCACGAGGGAAGCGCCACGACAGGGGAGCGCAGAAGGGACATGAGGCCGGGACCGGTCACGGGATACTCCATCAGACGACGGGCAGTTCGAGAACGTTTCGTGACCGCCGCCTCGCCGGTCTCTCTCTCGGGCGTCCGAGGCCGCGCCCGCCAGGTTCCGGCCGGGACTCGACGACTCCCCCGGAAGGTTACACCTTAGCAGGCCACCCCTGACCGCCCGAGTTCGCCCGAGGGTCGATGCCCGACGAAGCCGTCCTGGAGGACCTGCTCTCCCGTCCCACGCCGCCGCTGGTCGAGGCCATGGCGCGGGTGCGGGGGGACTTGGTCATTCTGGGCGCCGGCGGCAAGATGGGTCCCAGCCTTGCGCGGCTGGCCCGGCGCGCCTCGGAGGCGGCGGCCGTCCGGCGAACGGTTACCGCCGTTTCCCGGTTCGCCGACGCTGCGCTACGGGGGGCGTTGGAGGCGGACGGCATCGCCACCGTGGCCTGCGACCTCTTCGAGCGGACCCAGGTAGATGCCCTGCCCGATGCGGCGAACGTGATCTACATGGTGGGCCAGAAGTTCGGCACCAGCGACCACCCGCCGCGGACCTGGGCGGTCAATACCGTCCTGCCCGCCCTGGCGGCGGAGCGCTATCGGGCCGCGAATCTTGTCGCCTTCTCCACCGGCAACGTCTATCCCCTCTGGCCGCTGGCGAGCGCGGGCCCGGCGGAGAGCGACCCGGTCGGCCCCGTCGGGGAGTATGCCCAGTCGGCGCTGGCGCGCGAGCGGATTCTGGAGTTCTGGTCGCGCGAACGGGGAACCCCCATGGCCCTGCTGCGCCTCAACTATGCGGTGGAGCCGCGCTACGGCGTGCTGCGGGACATCGCCGACGCCGTGCGCGAGGGTCGCGGCGTGGATCTGGCGATGGGCGCGATCAATCTCATCTGGCAGCGCGATGCCAACGCCATCGCGCTCCGCATGCTCGAACATTGCGCCTCCCCGCCCGTTGTGCTCAACGTCACTGGACGCCCGGCGCATGGGGTGCGCTGGATCGCGTCGGAATTCGGACGCCGCCTGGGGGCCGAGCCCCTGTTCCAGGGCGTGGAGCGGCCGACGGCCCTGCTCAGCGATGCCGCCCGGTGCGAAGAGTTGCTGGGCACGCCCGAGACCGGGATCGCCGAAATGATCGATCGCGTCGCACGGTGGGTGAAGGACGGCGGCCGGTCGCTCGGCAAGCCGACGCGGTTCGAGATGCGGGAGGGGAGCTTCTGACGGCCGGCGTTCGCGCCGCGCTGCAGCGGGGAGTGGTGATCCCCGCCCACCCCCTGGCGCTCACACCGGCCCGGCGGC
>Ga0299906_10000748_pt1 | contig 29050 bp, 27 predicted proteins | sample RVTome_14_FD_200259 | JGI IMG/M metagenome (GOLD analysis project Ga0299906, IMG submission 200259) | Soil microbial communities from uranium-contaminated site in the Upper Colorado River Basin, Wyoming, United States - RVT145D125 (version 2) ...
GGAGGACGCGATAGCGCACCTGCAGAAGTTTGGCGAGACACATCCGAACCATGCCGTCGACATGATACTGGCGCAGGCGCAGTTGCTGGCGTCGATGAAGCGATACGACGAGGCGCTGGCCGAGTACAACCGTGTCATTTCCTACGACGACGATCGAGAGGAGGTCATGCTCGGCAAAGCGGAGCTGCTTTTGCGAATGGGCAGGCTGGACGATGCCGTGGACCTGTACCGCAAAGCAGTCGATCGCTGGCCGGACAGCTCGATGTCACTGAACGCGCTCGGATACACGCTCGCGGATCGAACCGACAGGTACAGCGAAGCGGCGAAGCTGATCAAGAAAGCCCTCGAACTGGATCCGGACAGTGCAGCGATAATCGACAGCTACGGCTGGGTCCTGTATCGCCTGGGCGAGTATGACAAGGCACTGGCGGAGCTGATGCGCGCATACGAGATGCTCAAGGACCCGGAGGTCGCTTCGCATATCGTTGAAGTGTTGTCGAAACTCGGGCGGCACGACGAAGCGCGCCAGGCGCTGGCCGATGCCGAAGCCCTGTTCCCCGACAACGAACTCCTGCAACGGACGCGCGAACGCATATTCCCGGACGATTGAAGTTGCCGCAGTCAGTCGTGTCGCCACCTGAGTTTCGAGCACTGTTTCCCGTCCTGCTGCTTGTTGTCGGCGGCTGCGCCACCCAGCGCAGCAGCGAATTACCCGCCATGCCGGACTGGTCGACGCGCAGTGCCGTGCTACACGAGATCACGCGCTGGGAATTTCACGGGCGCATTGGCGTAAAGAACGGCGACGAAGGCTTCAATGGCAATCTGTGGTGGTGGCAGCGGGACAACGATTTTCGCGCCAGCATCGGCGGCCCGCTCGGTGCGGGCACGGTGAGAATTTCCGGGTACGGCTCGCAATTCACGATTACCGACAAGGACGGTGCCGAAGTTGAAATCCGCGATGCCGAAGCCGAGTTGCAGGCCATGTACGGATGGACCATACCGGTCGACAGCCTGCGCTACTGGGCGCTCGGAATTCCACACCCGCATGAACCCGCAGACATGGAATTCGGTGACGAGGGACTGCTTGCGACTCTCCTGCAGCAGGGCTGGCGAGTCGTGTTCGACCAGTACCGGCAAGCGGGTGGTCAACCCATGCCGCGGCGCCTGACGGCACAGAACGATCAGGGCAAGGTGGTGCTGGTGATAGACGACTGGTCTTTTTACTGACGCGACCGTGCTGGTTTGACACCTTCCCGGACCGCCCGCACAATTGCGCGCGCATGCGGACCGGCCAGATGGGGTGTAGCCAAGTGGTAAGGCAACGGGTTTTGATCCCGTCATCCGCAGGTTCGAATCCTGCCACCCCAGCCAGCAGCCCCGTGCGCGGCCATCGGTCGACACCTGAACCTGCGACGTAAGGAGAGACGACACCGTGGACCTGCCGACAACGGCGATCTTTACCGGCAACGCGCACCCGAAGCTTGCCCAGGACATTGCCCGCGTCATGCACGTGCCGCTGGCACGGGCCCATGTCGGGCGCTTCAGCGACGGCGAGATCAGCGTCGAGATTCTGGAGAATATTCGCGGCCGGGAAACCTTCATCATCCAGCCCACCTGCCCGCCGGCGGCGGAGAATCTTTTCGAATTGCTGGTCATGGCGGACGCCGCGAAGCGTGCGTCGGCGTCGCGGATTACCGCAGTCATTCCGTACTTCGGCTACGCCCGCCAGGACCGGCGCCCGCGTGCCGCGCGCGTGCCCATCACGGCGAAACTGGTCGCCAAACTGATCGGTGCCTCTGGCGTCGATCGGGTGCTTACGGTGGATCTGCATGCCGACCAGATCCAGGGCTTCTTCGATATTGCAGTCGACAACGTTTACGCATCGCCGGTACTCCTTGGCGATGTGTGGAAGCAGAAATACCAGAAGATGGTCGTGGTATCGCCGGACGTCGGCGGTGTCGTGCGCGCACGGGCGCTGGCGAAACGCCTCGATGACGCTGAACTCGCCATCATCGACAAACGCCGCTCGCGGGCGAACCAGTCCGAGGTCGTGAATATCATCGGTGAGGTCTCCGGCAAGAACTGCGTACTCATCGACGACATGGTCGACACGGCCGGCACCCTGTGCCATGCGGCAGCTGCACTCAAAGCGGAAGGCGCCGCCACCGTCGCTGCGTACATCACGCATCCCGTACTGTCCGGCCCGGCAGTCAGCAGGATCGGCGAATCGCAGCTGGATGAGATCGTCGTTACCGACACCATTCCATTGAACGCGGCAGCCAAAGCCTGCCCGAAGATCCGCCAGCTTTCGATCGCCGAACTGCTCGCGGAGACCATGCGGCGCATTTCGGACGAGGAGTCCGTGAGCTCGCTGTACGTGGACTGACCCGGCACTGGCGTTGCCAATTGCGGTGATCCCGGCTATTGGCTATGATTCGCGCCCCGATTCCGGCTGGTCGCGGCCGGAATCTTCGTATTGCCTGAAAAGGCATAAAAATCAATCAGATATTGGAGAGTCCAGATGAAACAGGAATTCAATCTGATTGCGGAATTCCGTGACGACCAGGGCAAGGGTGCGAGCCGCCGCCTGCGTCGTGAGGGAAAAGTCCCCGCAATCCTCTACGGCGCCGGGCGTGAGCCGCGGCTCCTGGCGTTCGAGCACAGCAAGGTCATGCACCAGCTGCAGAACGAATCTTTCTACTCGAGCATCCTGACCATCATGGTCGGCGACAAGACCCAGGACGTGATCGTGAAGGACATTCAGCGTCATCCGGCGAAGCCGCAGATTCTGCACATGGATTTCCAGCGTATCGTGGCCGACCAGAAGATCCGTATGAACGTGCCGTTGCACTTTATCGGCGAGGATGTCGCGATCGGCGTGAAAGTCGGCGGCGGCAAGGTGTCGCACCTCATGACGGACGTCGAAGTCACCTGCCTGCCGAAGGATCTGCCGGAGTATTTCGAAGTCGACGTATCCGGCCTCGACATCGACGACATGCTGTACCTGTCGGACATCAAGGTCCCGGCTGGCGTCGAGATCATCGAGCTCGCACATGGCGAGGAGCACGATCAACCGATAGTCTCCATCCATGTCATCAAGGAACAGGTGATCGAGGAGCCGGTGGTTGCAACAGTGGAGGCCGCTCCGGCCGAAGGCGTTGCACCGGCGGCCGACAGCGAAAACAAGTCCGACGAGAAGGGCTAGTATCGCGTCGCGCTCCGCGACGAAAGGCCGCCAATGGGCGGCCTTTTTGTCCGCAGCGACCCGTTTGCGCTCTGGCAACGACAGCCGACATTCATGAGTGGTCATATATCCATTATCGCCGGCCTCGGCAATCCCGACGAGCGATACGCACAGACCCTGCACAACGCAGGATTCTGGTTCGTCGACGCGCTCGCGCGAAAACTGGGCGCGCAGTTTCGTGCGGAGAAACGATTCGACACCGAGATCTGCCGCGCCCGGATTGGCGGTGAAGACATCTGGCTGATGAAGCCGCAGAGTTTCATGAATCTCAGCGGCGGACCCATTCGCGCCGTTCTCGACTACTACCGCCTTTCGACCGATACACTGCTGGTCGCTCACGACGAAATCGACCTGCCGCCAGGCACGGTGCGCCTGAAGAAAGGCGGCGGTCACGGCGGGCATAACGGCATCCGGGATGTGATTGGCCATTGCGGCGCCGATTTTATGCGGCTGCGGCTCGGTGTCGGCCATCCCGGGGACAAGGACCGGGTGACGGGCTACGTACTGCAGGCGGCGTCCCGGGACGTGGAAAACGACGTACGGCGAAACATCGAGGAAGCGATTGCGATCATGCCGATGCTGGTCACGGACGGACTGAATGCGGCCATGAAAGCCCTGCACACGCAAGCATCGAACGAGTCCTAGGCGGCCATGGCCATCAAGTGCGGTATTGTCGGTCTGCCGAACGTCGGCAAGTCCACACTTTTCAATGCATTGACCGCAGCCGAAATTCCCGCCGAAAATTATCCTTTCTGCACCATCGAACCCAACGTCGGCGTCGTGCCGGTGCCGGATCCGCGGCTGAACGTGCTCGCCGGCATTGTGAAGCCGCAAAAGGTCATTCCGACCGCGATGGAGTTCGTCGACATCGCCGGACTGGTGGCAGGAGCGTCCAAGGGCGAAGGTCTCGGCAACCGGTTTCTCGCCAATATCCGCGAGACCAATGCGATCGCGCATGTGGTTCGCTGTTTCGAGAATGACGACGTGGTGCATGTCGTCGGCAAGATCGATCCGGCAGGCGACATCGAAACCATCGATACCGAGCTTGCGCTCGCGGATCTCGAGGCCATCGAGAAACAACTGCACAAGGCGGAACGCAATGCCAAGGCCAATGAAAAATCCGCGATAGCCTGGCGCGACCTGTTGCGCAAAGTCAAAACGCAACTGGACCAGGGCATGCCGGTGCGCGCCATGTCGCTGGACGATACGGAAAAGCAGGCACTGCGCGACCTGCAACTGCTGACGGCCAAGCCGGTGGTGTACATCGCCAACGTGGATGAGCATGGGTTTGACAACAATCCGCACCTTGATGCCGTCCACAATCTGGCGGCAAAGGAAAACTCGATAGTCGTGCCGATATGCGCAGCCATCGAAGCGGAAATCGCACAGCTCGATCAAGCGGACAGGGCCGATTTTCTGGCTGATCTGGGACTGTCGGAACCCGGCCTCGACCGTGTGATCCGCAGTGGCTACAAACTGCTCGGACTACAGACGTATTTCACGGCCGGCGTGAAAGAGGTCCGCGCCTGGACCACGCCGGTCGGCGCGACCGCGCCCAGGTCCGCCGCTGAGATTCACACGGACTTCGAAAAGGGCTTCATTCGCGCGGAAGTCATCTCGTACGATGATTTCGTGGCGTTCAAAGGCGAGCAGGGAGCCAAAGAGGCGGGGCGCCTGAGGCTGGAAGGCAAGGACTACATCGTGCAGGAAGGCGACGTGATGCACTTCCGCTTTAACGTGTAGAATCAACAGCCTGGCAACTTGACTCGCGAGTATCGCCAACGGACAATCGGCGGCCCTCGCGGCGCCAGTGCCATGAATTGCGGTGATGTAGCTCAGTTGGTCAGAGCGGCGGACTCATAACCCGCAGGTCGGTGGTTCAATTCCACCCATCACCACCAGTTTAAAAAAAGCGTTCCTAACCAATCGGCAAGGGACGCTCTTCTTTTTCTGACGCAGCCGGTTGGAATTCTCTTTGTCGCCAGCGGCCGATTCGTTGCCGATTATCCTGGCAAGGCGCGATCATTTGCTCCAAAAGCTCGCCCGGGCTTGACATTGTCACAATCAAGAATAACCATATGGTTATATAAACATGAGGTTTCACATGAGCGCATCCAACCGCCTGGACGCTACTTTCAGGGCACTCGCCGATCCGACGCGGCGCGCGATCCTCGCGCGTCTGGCGCTCGGGGAGGCCTCGGTCACAGAGTTGGCGCAACCCTTCGACATGAGTCAGCCGGCGATCTCGAAGCATCTCAAAATCCTGGAGCACGCTGAACTCATCTCGGTGGGCCAGGACGCGCAGCGTAGGCCACGACGGATCGAAGCCACGCCGCTTGTCGAGGCGAGCGCCTGGATCGAGAACTGCCGTGAGGTCTGGGAGGCGAATTTCGCACGCCTGGACGCGCTACTGGAAGAATTGAAGGCGAAGCCAGCCGCGCGCGGGCTCGAACGGAAGAGGCAAAAAACAGGAGGAAGAGATGGTGACGACAATGGCAAAAGCTGCAGTGAGTCTGCCGAGCGACAGCGCAGTGAAAGTAATCCGGCAGTTCAACGCACCTCGTAAGCTGGTTTACCAGGCGTACACGACGCCGTCACTGATGCAGCGGTGGCTGCTCGGGCCGCCGGGCTGGAGCATGCCGGTGTGCGAGATGGACGTGCGCGTCGGCGGTGTGTTCCGCTGGCGCTGGCGCAACAATGAGAACGGGAAGGAATTCGGATTCCACGGAGAGTTTCGCGATGTGTCCGCGCCCGGGAAACTCGTACACACCGAGTATTACGATCCCGGCGACGTCGGCGGTGACATGGGCGAGGGTTCGCTGATTACCGTGGGGTTTAAGGAGAAGAATGGCGTGACCACGGTTTCGACGTTGATAGACTTCGGCACCAAAGTAGCCCGCGACGCCGCGATGTCGACAGGAATGACCGACGGCATGGAAATGAGTTATCAGCTGCTGGACCAACTTCTCGACGAGGTTGCGCGGTAAGAGCGAAACCGGAACCGGGTTCGGCATTGCGCATGGCCGCCGGCCAGCCTGGAGGGGATTTGCATGTTCAGGAGGGTGGCACTCACAATGATCCAGGCTGCTCTTTGCGCATGCGACCCTGGTAGCCATTCCCGGTTCCGGGGCTATTGTTTTCTATCCACGATCAGGCGCCCATAAACCGGGAACACTCGCCAGGGGGAGGTACTTCTGTACAAAAAGTTGTGCACGTTGAGCGATACATAGCCTTCCATTCTGTCGCGGGCCACGTGTGCGAGGAAAATGGAGAAACTCTGCACGAACCCGTCGTTTCTGTTGACGGTGTTTATCAATGCGGTGCCCTCGACAGCGTAGATGAAGTTTTCGACGGCTAACCGTACGGGTTTCCCGTCCTCGTAGACCTGCACCTGTACATTGCTTCCGTCGATGACAAATCGCATCTGAACGCCCGCCTTGCTATGTCGATAAAAGCCGACGGGATCGTAATTGACTTCGAAAAATCCTTCCCAGACACCGTTGAATGAGCCCAGGGAATTGAGTTCGAGTTCCGGGTCCAGTGTTTCAGCCTCAGTTGGATGGTCCGGATACTCCTGTGAGGACACGGTTGACGAAGCAATAACAAATAAAGCGAGAATCACAGCACGCATGATCGTATCTCCGTGTGGCCTGATGGCCAGCATACCCGTTCATCGAACCATTCGGCGACGCCGTCATCGCGCCGCAGGATGATGCGCATTCCTCCCGGGCGGTCGGGGACGGCCGGGCCGCGTTTTCCTTTGGAGAAGTCGTGTTCTTTTCTCATGGAGACTCGTCGCAATGACGACATGCGCCAGATGTGGCTTTTCAGGGGGAGATGCTCCGACATGCCAACAAATTGAGATAAATCAATCATATACTGGATGAACCAAGGTCCACTCCCGCACACTGCTACGGGGAACGCGTCGTCCCATGCGCGATTGAACCGGGCCCTGGAAAGAAAAAAGTACGCAACGGGTCACAGGAATCGTCAAGGCATGTAGGATGCACAGGCATTGATTTGAGCCATCCAGTGAGATCGGCCATCGGGGATACTGCATGCTCAAATGGCTAGGCAAAGTGTTCGGATCGCCCACTGCCGTCGTTGCGGGGCGAAGCGATCCGGGATTCCTTTCGGCCGTGCAAAACTCGGCGCTGATTTTCCAGGCAATGCCGGAGAAGCTGCACCTCGATGAGGCAACAAGACAGCGGCTTGCACGGCAGCTTTATCTCGAACTTCATGAAGTTTTCAACGCAGCCTCGCCCGTCGATGCATTGCGTCAGAAGATAGCCGGGGCAATGTTGCGGTTCTCCCTGTTCCAGGTGCTACTCATTCCGCCTGCCCCCGAACCCGACGCTTCCGGTTTGCGTGGACTGCCGGGAATCACCGGTGCGCTGGCAAGAAAACTGAATGTTGTTGTCAACGCGAACGGCGAGTTGCGTACGGCGCTGTACGAATATGCCGACCCGAAGCAGGGCACACCGGCCGATGTACTTCTGCGTCGCGCTCACGCCGAAAGCTCATGGTGCCTGCAGACATTCAATGCGGTACGCAAGGACCTTGAAGACCTGACCGAAGGCAGGGACTGGTACCGCCCGTTCATGTTCGCGGCCTGCACGAACCAGGAAAACAGCTATCGCCGTGACATCGGTATGCCGCCGGCATTCGACGCCGGACTGGCAGCTATCGCACCCGTCGCTTATTCGCTGTTTACCGACATTGTGCTGTCTGGCGCAGAAGATCCCCTGTTCGAGTGGTTCGACTATCACCGCGATACCGGTATCCCGATGCCGGCGTTCGAAGATTCCGGAGACATGCCGGCCCGTTCCGCGCAATAGTCGTTCAATTTCGCAAGGTCTATGATCCTGTCGCACATCGCCAGCGTCTCGCGGCGGTGCGCAATGACGATACGTGTCATGGCGAGCTCGCGCAGCGCCGACACGATGCGATTCTCGACATCATGATCGACGTTGCTCGTAGCTTCGTCCAGGAAAAGTATGCAGGGTTTCCGGTACAGCGCCCTGGCCAGCAGGATGCGCTGTTTCTGACCGCCGGAAAACAGGTCGCCCATGTCGCCGACCAGCGTCAGGTAGCGCATCGGCAATGCACGGATGTCGTTGTCGATGCAGGCAAGCGTTGCTGCCTCGGCGATTTGCGATTGATTCGGTGCTTCGTCGAATCCCGAGATGTTTTGCGCCAGCGTGCCGGCGAGCAACTGCTCCTGCTGCATGACGACGCCAAGCTGCAAGCGCAGCTCGTGCAAATCCAGTGCGCCGGGTTTTCGTCCGTCGAATCGGGTCTCGCCGCTGTCCGGCCGCAGCAGTCCGACCATGACTTTCAGCAACGTCGTTTTGCCGAAGCCCGATGGCGCCGCGATCCCGACACACTCGCCCGGGCATACGCCGAACGAGAGATTGCGCAGGATCCAGCGTTCATCCGGGCCGTAACGAAACCAGAGTTGCCGTGCTTCGACCGAGACCGCCGGCGGGTGCCGCTTTATCGGCAGTCGGCCGGTTGCGGCCGATGCGGGTTCCGGCGCCGATTCGACGATGTCGGCAATGCGGTCGAGGTGTATACGGATCAGGCGGAAGTCCATCAGGCCGTGAATCAGGCTGACCGTACGCGTCGAGAACTGGCTGGAGTAGGCGAGAAAGGCGACGAGCATTCCGACCGTCATCTGCGAGCGGAAAATTTCGCTCACACCCAGGTACACGACGACTATCCCCTGCACGGAAAAAAGTGCCATCTCGACAGCTTTCTCGACTACCGTCAGTCGGCGTACCCGTGCGGATGCGTTGAAGACGTCGGCCATGCGGTTCCGGTACTGCGTCAGCCGGCTGTGCTCGAGGCCCAGGTTCTTGATGGTCAAGGCACCGCGAATGGATTCCAGCAGGTACGATTCGGCGGAGGCGCCCGCGACCAAGGTTTCCCGGGAATGCTGATTGGTCAGGGGGAACAGCGCCAAACGCATACCCGCGTAAAGCGCGATACTCGAAAACACGGCAATCGCCATCGTGTGGCCATACAACAGGATGACGATGCCGGCGGTGACCGCCATCAGGCCGTCGACGACAGTCTCGATGGCGCGGCTCGCCACCAGCTCGCGTAGCGGCTGGATGGAGGCAAATCGGGACTGGATGTCGCCGATACTGCGGTTCTCGAAAAATCGGAGTGGCTGCCGGATCAGCCAGTGAAACAGGTCGGATGTCCAGGCAAAATTGAGGCGTGTACCAAAATAGAAAATGCACCACGCGCGGAATGCCGTAGTTGCCGCATGTACTATGGCGATGGCGCCGAAAGCAATGGCCAGGAGTGCGAGCAACTGGCCATCGCGGGCAGGCACGACCTGATCGATGGCAAGCTGCAGGTAGGCAGGCATTGCCAGGGCGAAAACCTGTATCGCGACCGACAATGCGAGGATCTGTGTCAACGGCGCGATGATGCCGGCATGGCCGCGCAACAGATCGCTGAGCTTCAGCCGCCGCATTTCCGGCCTGCGTGCAAAATCCCGGTGCGGCTTCAACTCCAGTGCAACGCCCGTGAAAAGAGGCGAGCACTGGCGGTGCGACAGGGTTACGCGGCCGACGGCCGGATCGGCGATTCGCACACCGAAAGCGGTGACCCTTTCGAGCACCACGAAATGATTCATGCGCCAGTGTAGAACACAGGGCATCGCGAGTTGCTTCAGTTCCGCACAGTCGACACGCAATGCACGCGGCTGCAAGTGAAGGGCGCGTGCAACGTCGATGACACCGGAAAGTGCCAGCCCCTTCAGCGATACCGGTTTGAGGTAACGCAGTTCTGCGAGTGATACGCGCTTGCCGTAAAAGCCCGCGATCATTGCGACGCAGGCAAGGCCGCATTCCGCCGCCTCGGCCTGCAGTACGAGCGGTACGCGAAAACGGGAAAAAAATTTCAGGTCGAGGCCGGGCACGAACCGGGCGCACATTCAGATCCGGCTGCCGGCACTGATCACGGGTGCGAGCAGCCACTCGAGCAAAGATCGTTCGCTGACGAGGATGTCGGCCTTCAAAGTCAGGCCGGCGGTCAGCGCACGCGGAGCCCCGTCGATTTGCACATGCTGCCGGTCGAGTGCCGCACGCACGCGGTATACCGGCTCGACCACGGGTACGGGGAGCTGCACATCGCCCGGCAACAGCAGCGAGCGGGCAATGCGCTCGATCGTCGCGCCGTACAGGCCGTATTTCTCGAAAGGGTAGCTGTCGAATCGCAACTGCACCCGCGCCGTTTCATCGAGCAGGCCGATGCTGCGTCCCGGTACGAACAGCTCGGCGTAATACTGTGCGGATGCGGGCAGCAAGCTCAAAGCCAGTGTGTCCGGAGTAACGGTCTGACCCGTGATGATGTGCAGGACACTGACGCGTCCATCGACCGGTGCCACAACGGTCTGCGTCACTGCAGCCTGAACTGCGCTTTGCCGTTGTGCGAGCCGGCCTGCGGCTTCGGCAATTTCCGCAAGCCGCAGACGTTCCTGATTCTGCAATTGATCGAATTGCGATCGGATTTCCTGCCGGGCGGATTCGAAGTCGGAGATCTGCAGTCTTGCGGTATCCAAAGCCAGCTGGCCGTCGATTGCGGCAACTTCTGCCGCATCGAGTTCGCGTTTGGAAAGGTGTCCGCGCCTGTGTACCTCCCTGGTACGCTGCAGATCGCGTTGCCGGATACTGTTTTTCTGCAGCGCGAGCTGCACTTGCCGTTGCAACACCGGCATGCGCTCGTCCAGGCGCAGCAAAGCCTGTCGCAGGCGTTGCGCTTCGGCCGCAAAGTACGATATTTGCTCCTGCGCCTGGCCACCGAGAGCGGCCTTTTCAGCCAGTACACCGTCGAGTACCTCCCTGCTCGCGCCAGTCGGCAGGCCCTCGTTGCGGCCGGTCAACATCGAGAACATCGGAGAGCCGGCTGTAACCAACTGGCCTTCTGTGACCAGCAGCTCGGCCACCGTTCCGGCCGCTTGCGGATAGACACGAACGTCGCCGTCGGCGACGGCAATATAGCCGCTGACAGTCTCACGTTGCGTGTATCGGCCGAATACCAGCAGGGCGACGAGCGTGACTGCAATAGCGCAGACCGTGAAAGCCACCAGCGAAAAACTGGCTGGCGCAGCGATCAATGGCGAGCCGTACGCCGGGCCACTGCTGCAGTCCAACGCCTCCGCCCGAAAAAGTGACCGCGTCTCCCGTCCGGCCCTCACCGTCACGTCTGCCATCGCTGCAAGTGTGCACGGGAGCGCCCGCCGGGTACGGCAGAAAAACTGCTGCAAACCACTATATTAAGGAGGAGATATTCGACTATGCCGATGACGGATCGCGGACCCCTGCGGTGCGTGATGCCACTGCGTTACGTTTGTCGGTCCTGCCGGGCGGGATCCCGAGCCCGGACCGTGCCGCTATACCTCAAGGTTATTTGCGCATGAGTTCTTTGTCGTTATCACAGGGCAATGGCTCGGTTATTGTTTTCGCTCCCTACTCCCCGGAGCATACAACTGGCCGCCGTACCGAAAATCATCGATCGCGATACCTCGCTGCCAGTCGCCGGCGCCAGTCTGGATGCAGTGCGGTCGGTCGTGTCGGGATTCGATCGCGACCAGCTGTTGTGGTCGAGCGGTTACCTCGCGGGCCTGGCGCAGCTTGCGGCGCAGCCTTTCGCAACCGAATTCCCGGCGCCACGCCTTGATCACTCCCGCGAACTCACGGCGGCTGCTCGCTGGACTGTCTTCTACGCCACGGAAACCGGCAACAGCCGGCGGCTGGCGCAGAAACTGATCGAGATGTCGCAAAGCAGCGGACTGCAGATTGCGCTGCAGGACCTGCGCGAACTCCGTCCCAAAGACCTTGCGAAGGAACAGAACGCGGTGTTCGTCGTGGCCACGCACGGGCTCGGCGAAGCGCCGGACGGCACGCAGGCGTTTTTCGAATTCTGGTTGTCCGAGCGTGCCCCGCGCCTCGAACAGCTGAGTTACTCGGTATTGAGCCTGGGTGATTCCAGCTATGCCGATTTCTGCGAAACCGGCCGATTGCTGGACAAGCGCCTGGCGGCGCTGGGCGCAACGCGAATCGTCGATCGCATTGATTGCGACCTCGACTTCGATGCCCCGGCCGCGGCCTGGACGGGCAGCATTGTCGCCAGGGTCAAAGCGTCCGGGACCGGCAGTGCGACGGAACAGCAAGGCGTGCAACAGCGCCAGTTCGCGTTGCATGCGGTCAGCAAACGGCAGGTCCCAACGCGCGACGAGCCCTTCGAGGCGCGCGTGCTGCAGTCGCAGAAAATCACCGGGCGCGGCTCGCACCGCGATGTGCGGCACGTCGAACTGGATATCGCGGCATCGGGACTGCAATACCTGCCCGGCGACTCGCTCGGCGTGATGCCGCAAAACCCGCCGCAACTCATCGAGCGTGTACTGGAGGCCATAGGGCAGGATGGCAGCGCCACAGTTACCATCGGCGAGGAATCGCTGGCGCTTGCCGATGCTTTGCAGACCCGGAAAGAAATCACGGCGTTGTCGCGCCCCGTACTCGAGGCTGTCAGTGTGCCGCACCCGGCACTCGCAAGTATGCTGTCCGATCGCGGACGCCTCGGCGAATTCCTCAAGACCCGGCAATTGATCGACCTGCTCGGCGATTACCGGCGATCCTGGGATGCGCAGACTTTCGTCAACACGCTGCGGAATCTCACGCCGCGGCTGTACTCGATCGCGTCCTCCCTCGCTGCGAATCCGGGTGAGGCCCACCTGACGGTTGCGGTGCTGCAGTACCGGGCGTTCGGCAGGGATCACTGGGGCGCGGCGTCCAGCCTGTTTGCCACGGAAACTGAGAGTGTCCCGGTCTACGTCGAGCCGAACGATCATTTCCGGCTGCCGGCCGATGGCGACACGGCCATCATCATGATCGGTGCCGGCACCGGCATCGCGCCGTACCGGGCATTCATGGAACACCGGCGCGAGCATGGCCAAAGGGGATCGAACTGGCTGGTGTTCGGCGAGCGACATTTCTCGTCGGAATTCCTCTACCAGCTCGAATGGCTGCGTTTTCGCAAGGACGGTCTGCTGAGCAGTCTCGATACGGCGTTCTCGCGGGACCAGCAGCAGAAGGTTTACGTCCAGCATCGCCTGCTCGAACGCTCGCGCGAGGTGCATGACTGGCTGCAGCAGGGTGCGCATCTGTATGTCTGCGGCGATGCCGAGAGAATGGCCGGCGACGTGCACGCGGCATTGCAGTCGATAGTGCAAAAAGAGGCAGCGATTTCTGCCGATGCAGCTGCGCAGTACCTTGCGGACCTGAAAGCCACAAACCGCTACCAGCGGGACGTTTACTAGGCCGTTGCGATGACCATGGAATCGAAAGTGCAATTGTCTCCGGTGGAAATCATCAAGCAGCGCAGCAATTTTCTGCGTGGCACGATTGTCGAGAGCATCGCCGACGCACAGACCGGTGCGCTGGCCGAGGACGACACGCAGCTCTCGAAATTTCACGGTTTCTACCAGCAGGACGACCGCGACTTGCGCAACGAGCGCACTCGGCAGAAGCTGGAACCGGCATACTGCTTCATGATTCGTGTGCGCGTGCCGGGCGGCATAGTGACGCCGCAGCAATGGCTCGCGATGGACAAACTGGCGCGCAGCCACGCCAACGGCACGCTGCGTCTCACGACGCGCCAGGCATTCCAGTTTCACGGCGTCATCAAGTCGCGGCTCAAAGAGACGCTTCGCGGCATCAACGACAGCCTGCTGGACACGATTGCCGCCTGCGGCGATGTCAATCGTAACGTCATGTGCACGCCACTGGACGAGCGCTCGAATGTGCACGCCGCCGCCTGTGCCGTGGCGAAGGGCATAAGCGAAAAGCTGACACCGCGCACAACCGCCTACCACGAGATTTGGCTGGACGGCAAGAAAGTCGTGGGCCAGACCGACAACGAACCGCTCTACGGCCCGACTTACCTGCCGCGCAAGTTCAAAATCGGCGTCGTCATACCACCCTCGAACGACGTGGACGTACTGTCCCAGGACCTCGGTTTCATCGCGATAGAAAAAGACGGCGAACTGGCCGGGTTCAATGTCACGGCGGGGGGCGGCATGGGCATGACCCACGGCGATGACAGGACTTACCCGCGCATCGCGGACGTGATCGGTTTTTGCGATGTCCCCCAGGCGGTCGACGTGGCGGAAAAAGTGGTCGGTCTGCAAAGGGATTACGGCGATCGGACCAATCGCAAGCAAGCGCGGCTCAAGTACACGATCGATGATCGCGGCCTCGACTGGTTCCGCGCCGGGTTGCAGGCGCGACTGGGCTACGCGCTGCAGGCCCCGCGGCCGTATGCGTTCACGAGCCGTGGCGACGAGTTCGGTTGGACCACGGACCGCATGGGTGCCGAACACCTCACCTTGTTCGTGCCGGAAGGACGGCTGAAAGACGACGAGCCCGGGTACTTGAGCGGCATCGCGGAGGTCGCCCGGGTGCACCGCGGTGATTTCCGGCTGACGGCGAACCAGAACCTGATTATCAGCCGCATCGCACCGGACACACGCCCTGCCATCGTCAGGCTGCTCAAGGACTTTGGCATTGCCGATGCGCAGAACGTATCGCCGCTACGGCAGCAGGCATTGGCCTGCGTGGCACTGCCGACCTGTGCGCTCGCCATGGCCGAGGCCGAGCGTTTCCTGCCGGAGCTGACGCAGCGCATCGAAGCCTTGCTCGACGATCACGGGCTCAGCAATGAAGCGATTTCCCTGCGCATAACCGGTTGCCCGAACGGATGCGCGCGGCCGTACCTCGCGGAAATCGCGCTGGTCGGCAAAGCACCGGATCGCTACAACCTGTTTCTCGGCGGCAGCGCTGATGGCCTGCGGCTGAATCGCCTGCACGCCGAGAACATCGATGTGCAACAGGTCTGCGAGATCCTCGGCCGGCACTTCGAAGAATTCGCCTCACACAGGCGAAGCGGCGAAAGTTTCGGCGATTACATCGCACGCAGCGCAGCCTTGAAGGTGCTGTCGTGAGCGGTTGCCTGGCCCTTGACGAAAATGAAAGCCGGGAAGTGACGCTCGCGCATTGCAATCGTCGCTTCGATACGCTGTCCGCCGTCGAACGCATCGACTGGTCGCTGCAGCACCTGCCTGCGCAGCACGTGATGAGTTCGAGTTTCGGCGCCCAGGCTGCCGTGACCCTGCACTTGCTCAGCGGCGCCAGGCCGGATATTCCGGTGATCCTCGTCGACACGGGCTACCTGTTTGTCGAAACCTATCGCTTTGTCGACGAACTCGTGGACCGGCTCGGGCTGAACCTGAATGTCTACCGGGCACCTTTGTCATCCGCCTGGCAGGAAGCTCGCCATGGCCAGCGCTGGCTCGACGGGCAGCGAGGTCTCGCTGCCTATAACGAAGAGAACAAGGTGCAGCCCATGAAACGGGCGCTGCGCGAACTCGATGCCGGGACCTGGTTTGCGGGCCTGCGCCGCGCGCAATCGGGAAGCCGCAGCAATACGCAGTATCTCGAGTGGTCAGGCGATCGCTGGAAAGTGCACCCGATCGCCGACTGGTCGGATCGCGACGTGCATCGCTACCTGAAGCAGCACGGCTTGCCGTATCACCCATTGTGGGAGAAGGGCTATACGAGCATCGGCGACTATCACACCAGTCATTCGTTACACGAGGCAGGCGATGCAAGTGGTACACGTTTCTTTGGCCTGCAGCGCGAGTGTGGCCTGCACGAATTCGACCTGTCGACCGTTTAAGTCGCCTCCTCAGGCGGCCGCCTTGGCTTCGTCGACACAAGCGTTACGCAACGGCAGGACGACGTCGGCGGCAATCCGGTCGACCGCTTCCTGCGACCCGGCGCCGGCGGCATCCTCGATGGATCGGCTCGGCCAGTGTGGCGCGAACAGTGACACGAAATCGAGCATGTAACGGCGCAACAGGCGGTCGCGGGGAAAACCGATCCAGGTGGTCACGCGCGGAAACAGGCCGGCTCCGCTGTGCGCGTTCAGGTCGAGCAGATCCTCGCACTGCAATGCCATGGGCGCGATGATGCCGGCGCCCATACCCATGCGCACGTAGGTCTTGATAACGTCGGCGTCCCGCGCTGTGAACACCACCCGTGGTTCGAGACCCTGGTCGGCGAAGGCCTTGAGGAACGAGGACTCGCGCGTCGAACTGAACACGTAGGTGATCAGCGGATGTGCCGCCAGCTCCTGCAACGTCAATCCGTCTTTCTTTTTGGCGAGCACGTGATCGCGCTGCGTGAGAATGATGCGGTCCCACTCGAAGCAGGGCAGCAGGTTCAGGCCCGGGAAGAGTTCGCGGGATTCCGTGGCAATGGCGAAATCGACGCGATTCTCGGCGACCAGCGCGGCAATCTGTTCGGACGTACCCTGATGCAGTTCCAGCACCACGTTCGGGTACTGTTGGTGGAACTCTCGCAGGATTTCCGGCAATACGTACCGTGCCTGCGTGTGGGTCGTGGCGATCGACAGCGTACCTTCCGTTTCGTCGCTGAGATCCTTGCCGAGGCGTCGGATGTTGTCGACGTCGCGCACTATCTTGCGCGCGTATTCGACAACCGTGTTGCCAGCCGGGGTCAGCGCGACCAGGCTTTTGCCCTTGCGTGCGAAAAGCTGCACGCCGACTTCGTTCTCGAGCTGGCGCAACTGTTTGCTGATGCCGGGCTGGCTGGTGAACAGGCGTTCCGATGCCGTCGTGATATTGAGCCCGTTGTCGACGACGCCGAGCAGGTATTTCAGTTGTTTGAGTGTCATTGCATATTCCCGGGTTTCGTCCTGCGTGACCCGTAAACAAAAAAGCCGCCTTACCGGGTTGGCAGGGCGGCTTGCATGAAATCTCTGGGTTACTTCGATAACTACTTCGATCTGTGCAGGTATCGGTCAGTTACAGAAACCACGCCGTGCCGCCATTTGATTTCGACAGCAACACATTACGCAGAATTTATTGAGGAGCGGCTTCATGTTCCTGACCCGATATATGCACCCGGAGTCCGGCGATGTCAACCGCCCGTTGCGGCATTTGCGGCGCGAGGCATATTCCGCTCGGTCATATGGCAAGCTCCACTCGGTATTTTTTCGCGGTGGCCGTGACAGTTATTGTGCTCACCATGAATTCGGTGACAGTGACCTTAATTGCCAATGACCGGAAATCGTGACATGGACCACTTGCCGGTATTCATCAATTTGCGTGATCGTGAGGTTCTGGTGGTTGGTGGCGGTACTGTCGCCGAGCGCAAGATCCGGCTGTTACTCCGCTGTGCCGCGCGAGTAACGGTCGTGGCGCCTGCGCTGAACGCGGGTCTCGCCGGCCTTCTTGCCGAGGGCGCCATCAGGCACATCGCCAGTGCCTTCGAAACGCGACACCTGACTGGCCACTACAGGCTGGTGATTGCCGCGAGCGATGACCGGGTGTTGAACCGCCGCATCGCAAGCCAAGCCGACGTGGCAGGCATTCTGTGCAATGCCGTTGACGACAACGCGGCTTCCGCTTTCATCCTGCCGGCCATCGTCGATCGCAGTCCCGTCATCGTGGCCATTGGCACGGGCGGGCGGTCGCCGGTACTCGCAAGACGCCTCAAATCGTTGCTGGAGCGGACACTGCCCGCACGTATCGGCCAGCTTGCGGAACAGGCAGGACGCTGGCGCGAGCTCGTGAAACGCCGCTTTCCTGCGTTGCAGGACAGGCGGCGCTTCTGGGAGCAGTTCTTCGACGGCCCCGGCGCGGCTGCCGCGCTCGCCAACCGGAGCGCGGCCGCAGAAGATCACATGCGCAGGTCCTTGCTTAGCCCGGTACCGCGGCGCCGGCCCCAACAGGGAGAAGCCTTCATAGTCGGCGCGGGACCCGGGGATCCGGGCCTCGTCACGCTCCGCGCTCATCAACTGATTGCCGAAGCGGACGTCATCGTCCACGACAGGCTTGTCGCGGCAGCGATTCTCGATTTCGCGCGCAAGGAAGCCGACTTCATCGCGGTCGGCAAGAGCGCCGGGCATACGACGATGGACCAGTTGGAAATCAATCAACTGCTGATCAGGCTCGTCAGAAGCGGCAAACGCGTCTGCCGGCTCAAAGGCGGCGATCCGTTCGTCTTCGGCCGCGGCGGCGAGGAAGCAGAAGCGCTGGCCGCGGCGGGGCTGCGATACCAGGTTGTGCCCGGCATTACAGCGGCGCTCGGATGTGCGGCCTTCGCCGGCATCCCGCTGACCTATCGGGGTGTGAGCCGCATTGTGACTCTGGCAACCGCGAGTCTTGACGCGCAATCCTCACCGGACTGGCGTGCGCTGGCGCAGCCGGGACAGACACTCGCTTTGTATATGAGTGTAGGTGTGCTGGAGAATGCGATCGCCGAACTTCTGCGCAACGGTCTTGCCGCAAGCACTCCTGCAGCACTCGTCGAAAACGGCACGACCAGTGATCAACGCGTCGTTCAATCCTGTCTGGAATCGATGGCTGCAGATGCACGCGCTGCAGGTATTGGGACACCGGCGCTGCTCTTTGTCGGTGAATCGGTCGGTATTAGCAGCAAGCTGCAATGGTTCGGCGGCCAGTCGGCCGCCAGCGGCTTTGCAAAGCCTCATGGCATCGTGCAGCACCCGCGCAACGCGATGTTTCGAGCGGCCCTATAAGCTTGCAAGTGGTGTGCGCTATTTCAGAACAGCCCGGTGATTTTCCGCTTTGCGTCGACGCTGATATTCTCCGACGCCGGTTTTCTCGGCAGACCCGGCATGGTCATTATCTCTCCGCAAATGACCACCAGGAATTCAGCTCCGGTTGCCAGCCGGAGCTCGCGTATCGGCACGTCATGGCCGCTCGGCGCGCCGAGCAACTGCGGGTCGGTCGAGAAACTGTATTGCGTCTTGGCCATGCACACAGGGTAGTGACCATAACCACTATCCTGGAACTGCGCGAACTGCTCGCGCACTTTCTTGTCCGCGATAATGTCCTCCGCTCCGTAAATGGTGCGCGCAATGTGGCGTACTTTGTTCCAGAGCGTCGTTGTGTCGTCGTACAAAGTTCGAAATTGTGACTGGTGGTGCTCGATCACGTCCAGCACCTGTTCAGCGAGTGCAATCGCCCCCTGGCCGCCCCGTTCCCAGTGCGATGAGACCGTGCATTGCACATCGAAATCGGCGCAGTACTTCCGGATCGCCTCGTGTTCGTCCGCAGTGTCGGTAAGGAAATGATTGACTGCCACGGTCACCGGCACACCGAACTGGCCGATGTTGCGAATATGCCGGCCGAGGTTGTCGCAGCCGGCGATGACCGCTTTCACGTTTTCGCGTTTCAGGTCGTCCTTTGCGACCCCGCCGTGCATTTTCAGTGCTTTTGCGGTTACTACCAGTACGACGGCATCCGGGTGCAGCCCGGCCTTTCGGCACTTGATGTTGAAAAACTTTTCCGCACCGAGGTCCGCGCCGAATCCGGCCTCGGTGACGACGTAGTCGGCGAGCTTCAGGGCAGTGCGGGTTGCCATGACGGAATTGCAGCCGTGCGCGATGTTGGCAAACGGGCCGCCGTGCATCAGCGCCGGATTGTTCTCCAGTGTCTGCACCAGGTTGGGCTGGAATGCATCGCGCAACAGCGCCGTCATTGCGCCTTCGACTTTGAGATCGCGCACGGTAACGGGTATTCGGTCGCGTGTGTAACCGATGGTGATATTGCCGAGACGCGTGCGCAGGTCCTCAAGATCCGATGCCAGGCAAAAAACGGCCATGACTTCGGAAGCCACGGTAATGTCGAACCCCGACTGCCGCGGGACACCATTGCCGGGGCCGCCAAGGCCCGTCGTGATATCGCGCAGCGCGCGATCGTTCATGTCCAGTACGCGCCGCCAGGTAATGCGGCGCGGGTCGATATTCAGTTCGTTGTCCCAGTGAATGTGATTGTCGATAACGGCGGACAGCAAATTGTGCGCCGCGCCGATGGCATGAAAATCGCCGGTGAAGTGCAGATTGATATCGGTCATCGGCACGACCTGGGCGTAACCTCCGCCGGCCGCGCCGCCCTTCATGCCGAAACAAGGCCCGAGGCTCGGTTCGCGCAGGCAGATCATGGCTTTCTTGCCGATCGCGCAAAGCCCGTCGCCGAGCCCGACGGTCGTCGTGGTCTTTCCTTCGCCTGCCGGAGTCGGCGAGATGGCCGTTACCAGGATGAGTTTGCCGTTCGGTTTGTCATTCAGCCCCTGCAGAAAGTCATAACCGATTTTGGCTTTGTCATGGCCGTAGGGAATCAGGTGCTCTCCCGGGATTCCGAGTTTGCCTGCCACCTCGTTAATCGGCAGTTTGTTTGCCGCCTGCGCTATGTCGATATCGGAAGGAACTTTTTTCATAGAGCTTTGCTTCGGTTTGTGGATTATTCTTGACCGGCATCCGCGTTGTGAATGCAGTGCACTCGCAGACTCTAATGCAAGTTTCCGCCATTTGCACCGCGCGGCGATCGACGACAATCGATACCTGCAACGATTCCACAATGTGATACGGGGAGAGGCGCATGCCTGTCATCAAAATTTGTTCACCATCCTCGGGTCGTCGTGCAGGCCTTGCAGCGTCGTTGCTGGCGGTTGGCTTGTGCATGGGAACCAGCAGTTTCGCCGCCGCAAGTTACCAGGACCTGCTGAAACTGTTCGAGGACGATGCTATGACGGTCACGCTCGGTTTCAACAATGTGCTGGATGAGGATCGGCCGGCGTGCAATCCCTGCGGCTGCATCGGCATGATCCGGACTTCGCACGACATAACCGGAACCGTCGGTTACGTTCGTGTGACCTACCAACACGAGTGATAGCATCACAAAGTTCCAGGCAACAAGCGACGGCCCCTTCGGGGGCCGAATTTCAGATGGCTTTCGAGTAGCGGCCCTCGTTGTCCGCACCGGCAAGGTAGCGGTCGAAGACCATGGCGATGCTTCTCAGCAGCAAACGGCCTTTGGGCGTAATTCGCATGCTGCTGTCGCTGACCTCGATCAGGCGATCCTGTTCGAGGGGCTGCAGGCGCAAAAGCTCATCCGCGAAATAGCTCCGAAAGTCGATGTGGTTGCGTACGCTGAAGGCGTCGAGATCGAGCGCGTCATAACACATCAGCGACTGGATGATATTCGCTCGTAGCCGGTCATCAACATCGACCTGGATGCCGCGCCGGATCGGCAGCCGGCCGTCACCAAGCATAGCCTCGTACTCGATCGTTGAGGTCGTGTTCTGCGAGTACGCGTAACCGATGCTGCCGATGGCGCTCACACCGAGGCCGATCAGCTCGCAGTCCCCGTGCGTCGAATACCCCTGGAAGTTCCTTTGCAGTGTGCCGTTCTGCCGGGCCAGGACCAGCTCGTCACCGGGCAACGCAAAATGGTCCATGCCTATGTATTGGTAACCATCCGCACCAAGGCGATCGATCGTGTTGTGAAAAATCCGGAGTTTCGTTTGCGGCGAGGGAATATGCGCTTCGTCGATCATGCGCTGCCCCTTGAACCGCTGCGGCAAGTGCGCATAGTTGTAAATCGCGATACGGTCGGGCCGCATGGCGATGACAGTAGTCAGGGTATCATCGAAACTCTCGACTGTCTGGTATGGCAGGCCGTACATAAGGTCGAATGATACGGAGCCGAAGCCGCTTCGACGCGCGCCTTCAAGGAGATTTTCCACGTCCCCGGCAGACTGGATGCGATTGACGGCCATCTGCACCCGCGGGTCGAAGTCCTGGATTCCGAGGCTCAGGCGGTTGAAACCGAGATCGCTGAGCATAGACACGGATTCCCGGTTTACGCTACGCGGGTCGACTTCGATCGAGAATTCGCGCTTTGCTCCCTGTTCGAGGCTGAACGCACTGTGCAGTGTGCTCATCAGGCCGGAGAGTTCATGCCGGCTGAGATACGTTGGCGTGCCGCCGCCGAAATGCAGTTGCCGGACATTTCGTTCACGCTCGAAAAGCGCCGCCTGAAACTCAATTTCCCTGTACAGCGCACGCAGGTAAGTCTGAACTCTCTCCGCATTTCGCGTGACGACCTTGTTGCAGGCACAGTAGTAACAGAGCGAGCGGCAGAACGGTACGTGCAGATACAGCGATAACGGCTTGTCGACTTTGTTGCTGGCGATTGCAATTCGCCGGTAATCGTCAGCCGTAAAACTCTCGCTGAACTGCAGCGCCGTAGGATAGGAAGTATATCGAGGCCCGCGCCCGCCGTAGCGCGAAACGAGTTCCTCGTCGAAGCACACCGGACTTGCTGCTTGAGCCATACCCCTGCTACCACAATCCGTATTGACGCCATCCTGACCGATGGTCTGCGCGGAGCCTATGGGTATTATCCGAAGGTCAGGCCCGGCGCAGGCCGTGGCAGAGATACAGCAGGACCGTGAACAACAGCATGCCAATCGCCTGGTGACTGGCAGCCAGCACGGTCGGTACGAACAGCAGCAACGTCGATATGCCCAGCGCAACTTGCAGTATGGCCGCGTGCAGCATCGCGTTGACCGCCCTGCCGAGTCGCACCGGCAATCCGGCTTGCCGGATCGAAAACCAGTAAATCAGGATTGTGCCGAAGGTCGACAGCGCCAGCAGCCGATGGTCAAACTGCACCGTTGCGAGGTTATCGAGAAAATTTCGCCACAGGGGTTCGAGGGACAACATCCCCGGTGGCAGCCAGTAATCACCCATCTTGGGAAAGGTGTTGTAAATCTTCCCGGCTTTCAGTCCCGCAACCAGGCCGCCGGAGACAATCGTCAGCGACACCAGTGCGGTCAGCGCCACGGTTCGTGCATACCAGGGGTGCGTTTCCTGCCCGTCCCGCGGGTACAAGAGCGACAGTGCGACCCAGAACATGTAAGCGTAAATCAGGAATGCCGCTACCAGGTGCGCGGTCAGGCGGTAGTGACTGACGTGCGGATTATCGCTGAGACCGCTCTTGACCATATACCAGCCCAGCACACCTTGGAGTCCGCCAAGTACGAACATCAGTCCGTATCTCGGCAACTCACGCCGCGGTATGTAGCCTTTCCAGAGGAATACGACAAACGGCAGCAGAAATACGATGCCGATGGTACGCCCGAGCAGGCGGTGCAGATACTCGAGCCAGAATATTCCCTTGAAGTCGTGCACATCCATGTGCGAGTTCACCTGCTTGAACTCCGGTGACTGGCGGTACTCCTCGAATGCGTCCTGCCAGGCCGCATCTGATAGCGGCGGAAGGATGCCGGTAACCGGTCGCCATTCAACGATCGAAAGGCCGGAACCTGTGAGGCGCGTGACGCCACCGAGTATCACCATGGCAAACACCAGGCCGCAGCAGATCAGCAGCCAGGCAGCGACCAGGCGATTGACGGATACGTTGTCTGATGGCATTACGGGGCTTCGATGGGCGGTTGCGGGGCGCGCAATCTTAACAGCACCGCCGCCAAAGAAGAATTGCCGGCTACCGGATGTAATCGAGGGGCAGGGCAGTCGTGTACTTGATGGTCTCCATGCTGAAACTAGAACTGACGTCGAACAGGTTTATCTTCTCGATCATTTCCTTGTACATGTCATCGTAACTTCTCATGTCCGGTACCACCGCGCGAATCAGGTAATCGACGTCGCCGCTCATGCGGTGAACTTCCATGACATTCGGCATCGACGTAGTGACAGCGTGGAAGCGATCGAACCAGTTCCGCGTGTGCTCGTGTGTCTTGATGGCGGTGAAGACCGTGAGACTCAAGCCGAGGGCCTGCTGGTTCAGCAAGGTCACGCGCGCACTGATGATCCCGAGTTCCTCGAGCTGCTGGATGCGCCGCCAGCACGCGGATTTGGACAAGCCGGTTTGTTCGGCAAGTTCGCCGACGGTGATGGTCGCATCGGCCTGCAGTGCCTGCAGGATGGCTTTGTCCCGGTGGTCCACAGGCGCTCCCCACAACTGGATGAAAAGTCGGAAGATGATAAAGGAAATGGGAGAATTTCCATAATAATTCGTAGATAAAGGAACAGAACACCGTTTTCAGTCGGATTTTTGGAACCACGTCGAACCCTTTTGCGCGGCTTTGCCGCTACCATAGGACCATCGGGGATTCGCCGCGCACGGGGGCGATCATCAACAACCGGGCAATATTTGGCGTCATGTGCGCCGCCTTCGCGGTGTATTCCGCCGTTGTGTACACGAGCGGCACGGAGACGCCGCACCTCGAGCCGATCAGCGACGACGCCCGGGCCGGTCAGCGGATCTTCCAGCAATACAATTGCGTTGCTTGCCACCAGTTCTACGGTCTCGGCGGATACATGGGCCCGGACCTGACCAACGTCATTTCGAAACGCGGGCCGGTGCTTGCGCGCGCTTTCATCGCCAGCGGCACCGCCAGCATGCCGAACTTCCGCTTGAGCGACGCCGAGATCGACGCGCTGATCGCGTACCTTACGTTTGTCGACCGCACCGGCCGTTACCCGCCGGAGCATTACTCGGTCAGTTGGTACGGCACGGTAGCGCAGGAAGACGACCCGCAATGAACGGCGCGAGCGGAAGCCTGATCGGCATACGCTTCATGCGCCTCGGTCTGCTGGCGCTCGCTGCCGGCATGCTGTTCGGGGTCATTGGCGGTTTTCAGTTTCTGTTTCCGGAATTCCTGCGCGAGCTCTTGTTTACCAAGACGCGCCCGCTGCACGTGTCACTGGTCATTGCCTGGATTTTTCTGGCAGCCATTGGCGGCATCTACCTGCATCTGCCTCGACGCTGCGGATTGCAGCTCGCATCGGCATCGGCTGCCGCGCTGCACTATTGGACCTTTCTGCTCACCGGACTAGCGATCCTCGCCTGTTACCTGGCCGGCCGTTTCGGCGGCCGCGAGTACCTGGAGTATCCGGCGATCCTCAGCGTGCCGATTTTTCTTTCCTGGATCCTGTTCGGCGCCAACTACTTCAATACGCTGCGGCGCTGCCGTGAACCGTGGCCCGTGTACTACTGGATGTGGGGCACCGGAATCATTTTTTTCTTCATTACTTTCACTGAAGCGTACCTGTGGATCATCCCGTTTTTCCGCGACAACATGGTCCGCGAGATTATCGTGCAGTGGAAATCCTACGGCGCATTGACCGGATCATGGAACATGCTGGTGTATGGCACCGCAATTTTCGTTGCGAGCCGCATCAGCGAAAACCCGGCGGTGGCACGATCGAAACTCGCCTACAGCCTGTATTTTCTCGGGCTGTTCAACCTGATGTTCGGCTGGGCACACCACACTTACGTCGTGCCGTCGGCCACCTGGATACGAACTTTCGCTTACGCGGTCAGCATGACCGAGCTGCTGATACTCGGCAAGATACTCTGGGACTGGCGTGCGTCTCTGGAGGAGTACCAGGTTCACAGGTACTGCAATGCGTACCGGTTTCTTTTTGCCGCTGACATCTGGGTTTTCGTTAACCTGGTTCTGGCGCTGATCATATCGGTGCCGGCATTCAACCTGATCACCCACGGTACGCACATTACGGTTGCCCATGCGATGGGAAGCACCATCGGTATCAATACGATGATTCTGCTGGCATCGGTTTTCTTTGTCGTTCGTGAAGAGCTGCCGCAGACTGTGCATGCCGGTTGCAACCGGCAACTGGCATTCGGCTTCTGGACGGCCAATCTTTCGCTCGCGGTATTTTTCGCTGCACTGATCGCCGCCGGACTTGGAAGAGGCCTGTATGATGGCGCCACGTTCCAGGACATGATGCAGTCAATCAGGCCTGCGCTGATGGCATTCGCCGTATCCGGCATAGCTCTTATGGCCGGGCTCTGGATCGTCATCTGGCACGCGTTTCGCCTGCTCGGCCTGATACTCGCGCAGAATGTTGTTGAAGCGGAGCCCGAGGCGGCCTGAGTTTCGCGGCCGGGCGACTCGAACCTGGCGACTATTCCAGCGTAACGTACTGTTCCAGCCTGGCTACTTCCTGCTCGTCGACATACTTGCCGATTTCGCGGCGAAATTGCTCCATGCTGGTGTACGGACGGTATTCCTCGAATTCGTGCGCCATTTTTCGGCCGACACCGGGAATGAGCTGGATATCACTGTCCGATGCCGAGTTGAGCTTGAGCGGCACGAACAGCTTGCCGTACAGGGACTCCAGCGTATCGGCATCGAGCGACTGGCTCAGCAGCTCGTTGAGCGCCCCTATCGTTTCGTACGGCCGATTCACCAGGATGGTTTCGACCAGGGTTTCGTTCAACTCCGCAAGGCCTGTAAGCTCCTCCGTCGATGCCGTGTTCGCATCGAGGATACCGTCTGCAACAGCGGACATTGTCGCAGCGATGCAGAGCAAAATGCCAAAGAATAATTGCCTGGCCACGGTGCGTTCGATCATGATTCATTCCTGTTTTTCGATGGGGGACAGAATTGCAATGCATGGTAAGGTCGGCGTCCCGTATCGTCAAATACGACGTCCGTCGTGTCCCGATGTCCTGACAGTCCTTGACAGAACTTGCCAAAGCTCATCATTTTTCTGAATCACCGCTTTTTCGTTTGGGCGATACTCTCGGCGCCGATGCTGGTCCTGGCAGTAGCGTACGCACGCGGCCAGATGTTTTACGGCGAGGTCCTGCACGTATCCGGTGAATTGTCGGCACGATTACTGATTCTTGCGCTGGCAATAACTCCGCTCCGAATGATTTTTGCCCGCGCCCGCTGGCCGATCTGGTTACAGCAGAGGCGCCGCTGGTTCGGCGTGGCCTCGTTCGCGTATGCAATATTGCATACCGTGTTGTATCTCGAGCGGAAGGCCGAATGGTCAGCGATCCTGGCGGACGGTCTCCTGTTCGAAATGTGGACCGGATGGCTGGCCCTCGGCATTTTTCTGCTGCTGGCACTCTCCAGTAACGACTTTTCCGTTCGCCTTATGAAGCGATCCTGGAAAAAGTTGCATCGTTTTGTGTACGCCGCCACAGCGCTCGTTTTCTTGCACTGGGTATACACGGCATTCGACTTCGTGTCGGCCCTCGTGCACCTGCTGATACTCCTCGGTCTTGAATCGTACCGGCTTGTCCGGTCCCGGGTACCGGCAAGCGCAAACAAGTGAACACCGCAACCGTGCGCAATTCCGTGTGCTACCCTAGCGGCTTGCGACTCAAACACTGCTACAAGACCGCGGATTTTCGCAAGCTGGCGCGCCGGCGCTTGCCGTCGCCCATTTTTCACTATATCGATGGCGGTGCCGACGACGAGACCACGCTTCGACGCAACACGGAGGCGTTCGAATGCGTCGACCTGGTGCCGAACGTACTCGCCGGGGTCGACTCCGTCGACACGTCCGTTTCGGTGCTGGGCCAGCTTCTCAAGTTTCCTCTGTTCTTTTCGCCGACCGCGATGCAGCGCCTGTTTCACTACGATGGCGAGCGTGCCATTGCGAGCACGGCGGAGAAACTGGGGACGATGTTCGGCGTCTCCACGATCGGCACGCGCAGCATCGAAGAAATGGGCGCGCTGACCAGGGCACCGAAGTTGTTCCAGATATACGTTCACAATGACCGCGGACTTACCAGCGAGCTGATCAAGCGCTGCAAGCGGTCCGGATTCAATGCGCTTGCGCTGACGGTCGACACGATAGTCGCAGGTAACCGCGAACGCGACTATCTGACCGGCATGACCACACCGCCACGTTTGACGCCAAAGAGCCTGCTGAGCTTTGCCATGCACCCGCGCTGGACCTGCAACTACGTCTTCAGGGAGCGCTTTGACCTGCCGAACATTTCAACGCACACGCAAGTGGGCTCCAGCGTCAAGTCATCGATCATCGACTACATCAACGGGCAGATGAAGCGATCGATAGACTGGGATGACGCGGCGAGAATGATCGAGGAGTGGGGAGGTCCGTTCGCCGTCAAGGGCGTGATTTCCGTGGACGACGCACGGCGTTGTGTCGATATCGGTGCGACCGCCATCATGATCTCCAACCACGGCGGCCGGCAGCTCGACGGGTCTCGGGCGCCGTTCGATCAGCTGGATGCCATCGTCGAAGCCGTCGGCGGACGGATCGAGATCATCGTGGATGGCGGCATTCGCCGCGGCACTCACGTCTTGAAGGCATTGGCGATGGGCGCAACCGCCTGCTCCGGAGGACGCATGTACCTGTATGCGCTCGCCGCGGGAGGAACGGCCGGTGTCGAGCGCGCAATGACCTTGCTGAAGGGCGAGATCGAAAGAGACATGCTGCTCATGGGATGCCGAAGCATTCGCGAGCTGAATCGCTCGATGCTGAAAAGTCGCTGCAAGGAACGCTGAAAGCCGATGTCGCTTGCTGCAGAAGTTCGCAGTCCACAATGGTGGTCCGGTATCGGTCTTGCGATTGCCGTATCACTGGTCGCCGGTGTCGCTGCAAAGTGGCTCGGCGAATCCGTGCTCGGCTTCGACAAGAGCCCGATCAGCGACATCATGCTGGCAGTACTGATCGGCATGGCGGTGGCGAACACGATAAGTTTGCCGGCGTCGCTCGCGGTGGGGCTCAAATTCTGTGCGAGTACGATCCTGCGTATCGGCATCATGTTGCTGGGCATTCGTCTCAGCCTGCTCGGCGCGGGCCGTTTCACCGTCGTTGCTCTGCCGTTTGTGGCGTCCGCAATTGCCATCGGCCTGGCTACGGTAGGATTGCTCGGGCGTTATCTTGGCCTGTCGCGCCAGCTCAGCGGTCTCATTGCCGTCGGAACCGGCATTTGCGGATGCACTGCCATCGTCGCGACAGCACCCCTGATCAAGGCCAACGAAGCGGAAGTCAGCTACTCGATTGCCTGCATTACGGCCTTCGGTCTCGCGGCAATGTTTTTCTATCCCTACGTTGCGCATTATCTGTTCGCCGCAGAGCCGGCGT
>Ga0299906_10000750_pt1 | contig 29017 bp, 28 predicted proteins | sample RVTome_14_FD_200259 | JGI IMG/M metagenome (GOLD analysis project Ga0299906, IMG submission 200259) | Soil microbial communities from uranium-contaminated site in the Upper Colorado River Basin, Wyoming, United States - RVT145D125 (version 2) ...
TGTTCAGAACCCGCTTCAGGAACGCGGACGGATTCAGGCTACCCAAAGCCGCCACGGCTTCGCCCTCCACATCATCAACTCCACTCCCCCCACCCCAAGGCGGGCCCCAACCACGAAAACAGGGCGGTCGAAGTATGCGCCCAAGTCCGTGGGCTTGTCAAAACTCGTCATCCCTGTGCCCTCGTACACTCGTCGCTCGATGCTCCCGTGTCGGTTTGCGTTGAGTACGGCGCTTCCGTGTGCAACTGCCGTGCCCGGGCATACAGCGGGCAATCGAACCCCAGAAACGAGAAGACCCAGCCGTGTTTCCACGACCAGGTCTCCTCGTGTGCAGAAAGGAGGGGCTGGTTCCGAGACTGAGCAAGGGCGATGCCACGTCGAATCGCCCGTTTTCCGTGAGCGGCTCGCGTCGCGCGACGAATGGGACCGGCGGGTGCGGTTCAATTTCAGCCGCCGATGTCAGTACGTTGACGCGGTCGATTGACTCGCCGGGTACTCGACCCGTAACAAAAGTGAACGCGCATGTACGGACTTGTTGAGGTCGCCCCCATTCCGGCCGTGCCGATGCGCGACCTCTTCACCTACCGCGTGCCCGACGACTTCCGCGGTCGGCTGCTGCCCGGCATGCGCGTGCGGGTGCCCTTCGGAACGAGGACGCGCACGGGCGTGGTCGCGGGATTCGCGGAGACGGCACCGCCCGGCACCCTGCGCACGGTGCTCTCGGTCATCGACGAGGACCCGTTCCTCCCACCCGATCTCCTCGAGCTGTGCCGCTGGACGGCCCGCTACTATCTCGTGTCGCTCGCCGAGGTGATCGCCACGGTCGTCCCCTCCCGCACCCCGCCCCCCCCCACCGAGCGGGTCTTCAGCATCCTGCAGGCTCTCGACGGGGAGGATGAGGCGGCGCTGGCCCGGCGGGCGCCCGCCCGGGCCCGGGCCTATCGATCGCTCAGAGAGGCCGGCGGACGCCTGTCGGCCGCCAACGCCCGGGCGGCGGGCCTGTCCCCGGCGGCCCTCCGCGGCCTCGTCGGAATCGGACTGGTCGACTGCACGGCCCAACGCCGTCCGAACGCCGTCCCGACCCCATTCCCGGGCGGCACCCGCCACGAGCATACGGCCGCGCAGCGCCTGGCCGTGGACGAGATCGCCGGGTCGATCGAGCGCGGCACGCCCTCGTCCTTCGTGCTGCACGGCGTCACGGGCAGCGGGAAGACGGAGGCCTACCTCTCGGCCGCGCAGCGGGTCCTGGCGATCGACCGGGACGTCCTTCTGCTGGTGCCCGAAATCGCGCTCACGCATCAGGTCGTCTCCCGCACCCGCGACCGCTTCGGGGACCTGGTGGCGGTGTTGCACAGCGGCCTCGGCCCGGCTGAGCGCTGGGCGGAATGGGACCGCATCCGCCGGCGCGAGGCGCGGGTCGTGATCGGGGCACGCTCGGCCGTGTTCGCACCCGTCACCCGGGTCGGCCTGATCGTCGTCGACGAGGAGCACGACGGCGCCTACAAGCAGGAGGACGGCATTCGCTACCATGCGCGGGACCTGGCGGTGGTCCGGGCTCGCCTGGCCGGCGCCAGCGTCGTACTCGGGTCCGCCACGCCCTCCGTCGAGTCGATGCACGCGGCACTCGACGGACGCCATCGCCTGCTCCAGTTGGGGGAGCGGCCGGGCGCGCGCCCCCTCCCCCGCGTGGACATCGTCGACCTGCGGGGCCGGGTCAGCCGGGCGGACGGCAGCGACCTGCTCACCTCGGAGCTTCGCGAGGCGCTCCGCGACACGTTGGCGCGCAGGGAGCAGGCGCTCATCTTCCTCAATCGGCGAGGCTTCGCCCGCTACCTCCAGTGCCCCACCTGCGGGACCCCGGTGAGTTGCCCGCACTGCAGCGTCACCCTCACCTGGCACCGACAGGCCAACGCCCTCGTCTGCCATCATTGCCACTTCCACCGGCCCGCGACCGTGGCGTGCGAGCACTGCGAGGGGCCGCCGCTGCGGGCTTTCGGGCTCGGGACCGAGCAACTCGAGGCGCTCGTTCGGCACGCCCACCCCGGCGCCCGCGTGGCCCGTCTCGATCGCGACACGGCGGCGCGCAGCGGCGCTCAGCGCCGCATCCTCGAAGAATGGCACGCCGGTACGATCGACGTGTTGGTCGGCACGCAGATGATCAGCAAAGGGCACGACGTCCCCGGCGTGACGCTGGTCGCCGTCGTCCTCGCCGATCTGTCGCTCAACATGCCGGACTTCCGGGCGGCCGAACGCACGTTGCAACTGCTCGTGCAGGTCGCGGGGCGGGCCGGGCGGGGGCACGAGCCGGGCCGCGTCCTGGTGCAAACGTTTCGCCCCGGGCATCCGAGCGTACAGGCGGCCCTCCAGCACGACTACGCCGGCTTCATGCAGGGCGAACTGGAACGGCGCGCCGCGCTCGACTATCCGCCCCACAGTCGCCTGGTGATCGTCCGCCTGGAAGGGCGCGACGACGCGCACACCGAGGGCGCGGCCGACGAGCTGGCGCGCTCGCTGCGCGCCGACGCCGTCCGCCTCGGCCTCCCCGCCATGGCCGTGCTGGGGCCGGCACCGCCCCCCATCGAGCGCGTCCGCGGCTGGTTCCGATGGCAGATCATGCTCCGTGCCGCCGAGCCGCGGGCCGTGCGAACGCTCGCGCGGGCCGCGCGGGCCTGGGAGCCGCATGCGCGCCGGCGCCAGCTCCGATTGGCGATTGATGTGGATTCCTACAGCATGTAGCTTCGCGCAGGGACCATGGCCGTCCGGCGTATCTACACCTATCCCGACGCGGTCCTGAAGGTGCCGGCCGCGCCGGTCACCGACATCGACGGCACGCTCGTCGAGCTGCTCGGTGACATGGCCGAGACGATGTACGCCGCGCCGGGGATCGGGCTCGCGGCGCCACAGGTCGGCGATGGCCGTCGCATCGTCGTCCTGGACGTGCCCGCCGAGGAGGGCGGGGCCGCCACCGGACTCCTGAAGCTCGTCAACCCGGAGATCACCGAGCGAGACGGCGAGATCGTCTGGGAAGAGGGCTGTCTGTCGGTGCCCGACTTCACCGCGGAGGTCCGGCGCGCCCGACGCGTGCTGTTGCGCGCCTGGACGCCCGACCAGAAGGAGATCGAGATCGAGGCCGAAGACCTCTTCGCGGTGGCCCTGCAGCACGAACTCGACCACCTGGACGGCACGCTCTTCCTCGACCGCCTGTCGCGTCTGAAGCGAGAACTCTACCGCAAGCGACAAAAGAAGCAGGAGCGGCTCGGGCGCGAGCCGGTGACTCGCTCCCGGTCGCACGTCATTTGAGCACCTGGCGCATCGTGTTCATGGGGACGCCGGTCTTCGCGCGGCCGGTGCTCGAGGCGTTGCTCACGGGCCCCGACCCCGTGGTCGGCGTCGTCTGCCAGCCCGACCGCCCCCAAGGCCGAGGCCTCGGCGTGTCCCCGCCGGTGGTCAAGCAGGTCGCCCTCGCCCACGGGCTCCCGGTGCTGCAGCCGCAGAAGATTCGCTCGGCCGACTTCGAGCGGGCACTCCGCGACCTGGCGCCCGACCTGGCCGTGGTCGCCGCCTTCGGCCGGATTCTCCCGCGCGCCATCCTGGACGTGCCGACGCACGGGTCGATCAACGTGCACGGGTCGCTTCTGCCCCGGCACCGCGGCGCCGCGCCGATCGAGTGGGCCATCCTCGCGGGCGACGAGGAAACCGGCGTGACCATCATGTCGATGACCGAGGAACTCGACGCCGGCGACATGCTGCTGCGCCGCGCCATCCCCATCACCGACGAGGACACGGCGGGAACGCTGGCGCCCGCGCTGGCCGCCCTCGGCGCGGAGTCGATCCGCGAAGCGATCGCCGGCCTCAAGGCCGGCACCATCACCCCGATGCCGCAACCCGCGGCCGGCGTCACCTACGCGCCGCGGATCGAGCGCTCGCATCTCGCCATCGACTGGACGCGACCGGCCCGCGAGGTGGCGAGACAGGTCCGCGCCTTCGCCCCGCGACCGGGGGCCTTCACGACCCTGACCGGCCGGCACCTCAAGGTCCACCGCGCGCGGGTCGAGACGGTGCCGGCCGGCGCGCCGCCCGGCACCGTCCTCAGCGCCGGACCGGCCGGCGTGCTCGTCGCCACGGGGGAGGAACGCTTGCGGGTGCTCGAGCTCCAACTCGCAGGACGCAAGCGGCTCGAGGCGGCGGCCTTCCTCGCGGGCCAACCGCTGCACGCCGGAACATGCCTGGGCGCCGACTGAAGCGCGCGGCGCCGGCACGGGCGATCGCCCACGAGATCCTCGGTCGCGTCGAGACGAGCGACGCCTTCGCCGACGTCCTGTTGGCCCATCGACTCGCGGAGACCCCCCTCAGCGAGGCCGACCAGCGTCTGACGACGTTGCTCACCTACGGTACGCTGGCCTGGCAGGGGCGCCTCGACCACCACCTGGCGCAGCTCGCGAGCCGCCCGCTGGAGCGTCTCGACGTACCGGTACGCGTCGCCCTGCGGCTCGGGCTCTTCCAGCTCCTCTTCCTCGAGCGCGTGCCGGCCTACGCGGCCATCGACAGCACCGTCTCGCTGCTGCCGCAGCGCGGTGCGGCCGGCTTCGTCAACGCCATTCTGCGCGGGGCGACCCGCGAGCCGGAGCGCCTCACGCTCCCGGACGCGGAGCGCGAGCCCATCCGGCGCCTGGCCGTCGAATGGTCGCATCCGGCGTGGCTGGTCGAACGCTGGGCGGCCGAAATGGCGCCGGAGCCGCTGATCGCGCGCCTGGCCGCCGACAATCAGGCCCCACGCACAGCGCTGCGGGTGAATCGCACGCGCACGACGCGGAGCGCCGTGGCGGAGGCGCTGGCGGCGCACGGCGTCGCGACCGAGCCGGGACGCTGGAGCCCCGACGCACTCGTCGTGGCCCGGGGAGGCGCCCGCCTGCGCACCCATCCCACCTACACCGCCGGCGACTTCAGCTTTCAGAGCGAAGCGTCACAGCTCGTCGGGCTCGTCGCCGGCGCCGAAGCCGGCATGCACGCCCTCGACGCCTGCGCCGCGCCCGGCGGCAAGACGACGCACCTGGCCGAGTGCCTCGGTGGTCGCGGCTTGGTCGTCGCGCTCGACCCCCACGGCGCCGGCGTGCGGCGCCTCGCCGAACGAGCGCATCAGCTCGGCCTCGGCGACACGATCCGCGCCGTCGTCGGCGACGCCCGCCGGCCACCGACCACCCGGCGCTTCGACCTCGTCCTCGTGGACGCCCCCTGCAGCGGACTCGGCACCTTGCGCCGGCACCCGGAGCTGCGCTGGCGCCGAACCGCCGACGACCTGCCGCGACTGGCCGACATCCAACGCGAGGTGCTGCAGGCGGTCGCGCCGCTCGTGCGTCCCGGCGGCGTCCTCGTCTACGCCGTGTGCACGGACACCCCCGAGGAGACGACGGCCGTCGTCCGTGACCTCGTCGCCCATGTCCCGGACCTCGCAGCCGAGAACCCGAGTGCCCTCCTGCCCGCCGAGGCCGCCGCCCTGATTTCGGACGGCGCCCTGCGCACCCGCCCCGACCTGCATGCGCTCGACGGATTCTTCGCCGTCCGGCTGCGGATGCGCCGGTAGATTCGCACTCGTGGGTCGGGTAATCGTGGCGCGTGCCCACGATCGCACCGTCGATCCTGTCCGCCGACTTCGGTCGCCTGGCCGAGGAGGTCCGCGCCGTCGACGCGGCCGGCGCCGATTGGATCCACGTGGACGTGATGGACGGCCACTTCGTCCCGCCGCTGACCATCGGCCCCTTGGTCGTGCGAGCCGTGCGCGCGGCCACGACCCTGCCGCTCGACGTCCACCTCATGATCGAGTACCCGGAACGACAGGTGGAGGAGTTCGCCGCCGCCGGCGCCGATCGCATCACGGTGCACATCGAGGCATGCGACGACCCGGCAGCCGTGGCACGACAGATTCGCGCGGCCGGTGCGCGGCCGGGCCTGTCGCTCAACCCACCCACGCCGATCGAGCGCGTCGCCAGCGCCATCGCCGATTTCGACCTGCTGCTCGTGATGACCGTCAACCCGGGTTGGGGCGGGCAGGCGATCGTCGACGGCGCGATGGACAAGATCGCCGCCGCGCAGCGCCTCCGCGCCACGGGCGCCGGCGACTTCCTGATCGAGGTCGACGGCGGCATCAAGGCCTCCAATGCCGCCGACGCCCTGCGGGCCGGCGCCGACGTTCTCGTCGCCGGCTCGGCGGTCTTCGGCGATGCCGACTATCGCGCCGCCATTCGCGCCCTGCGTGGCAAATGATCGTTCGCGCCGGTCTGGCCGGGGAGAGCGGGCCGCCCGCCCTATTGTTCGACCCACCCCCACCCGACCACAGGCCGGCACCGATCGCTCAGGGCGTGCCGGCAGAACCGACGGTCACGTGTTCCTTCAGGCGCTCGTAGAGCGCGTCCCCGATGCCACTCACGTCGCGCAAGTCCTCCGGCGCGGTGAACGGGGTCTTGGCGCGGTGCTCGACGATCGCCCGCGCCTTCGCCGGACCGATGCCCGGTAGCAGCTCGAGCTCCTCCGCGCTGGCCGTGTTGACGTCGATGCGCTGATCGGCGGCGTGTACCGCCTTCGCACCGACGACCGGTACGTGCGTGGGAGCGAGCGCAAGCCCGCAGAGGAGCCCCACCACCGTCGCGATCCTGGATCCCTTCATTCCCTCACCTCCTTCTGGCGCCTCTGCGGGCGCCGCATCACCCTCCCGAGCGCAAGCGACGTGCCAGCGCGCGGTCACCATCATCGCGACGTTGCCCGGCACGCGCGCAACGACGTCGCGCAACGGCGCGTTTCGGCGCGTTGCGGAGCGGCCGGGCGGCCTTTCCTTTCCGAAACGCCTGTGTTACCTCGGGCGCCGATTCGCCTCAGAATGTGCGGGGTGTAGCTCAGCCTGGCTAGAGCGCTGCGTTCGGGACGCAGAAGTCGCTGGTTCAAATCCAGTCACCCCGACCATCATGTGCATGCGAGGCGTTCGGAAGGAGTCGTTGGTGCGGCGGGTCAGTCGGAGCCAGGTCGGAGGCGTAATTGCTTTGGCGTTCCTGCTGACCCTCGCGCCGGCGGCGCCAACCGCGGTGCTGAACAAGCAGGCTCGCCTCCGCGAAGGGCCCAGCCGTCACACACCACTGGTCGAATGGATCGAACCCGGCACCCAGGTGAACATCCTGGGCAGCAAGGACGGGTGGTACCAGGTGCTGCTGGCGGACGGGCGGCGCGGTTTCATCTGGGGCGAGCACCTCGACGGCGTCGAACCCGAGGCGCCCGCCCCGGCCACCAGCGCGGCAGGCGAGACCGCCCCCGCACCGACCGGGCCGGCGACCCTGCAGGACGAGCTGCGCACCCTGCGCCTGCAGATCGACCAACTCGGCTCGGACGTGGCGCTGGCGCGCCGCGAGGACGTCGACGCGCTCCGCGATCGCGTCGAGCAGCTCACCATCGCGCAACGCGAGCTGCTCGAGACGCTCGACGGCTCGGCAGCCGGCGTCGTCACTCCCATGGACGGGACCGCCGTGGCCGCGGGCGCCTTCTTCACGCTGGGCGGCATGTTGGGGTGGGTGGCCGCCCAGATGACGCGCGGCCGGCGCGAGCGACGCGGACGGCTGCGCGTCTGACCGCCCGTGGCGACGCTGCTGATCTTGGTCGCCTACCTCGTCGGCTCCATCCCCACGGGCCTGTTGCTGGCGCGCCGCGCCGGGATCGACCCCCGCCGCAGCGGTAGCGGCAACGTCGGCGCCACGAACGTCGCCCGCAGCGCCGGCGTGCGTATCGGGCTCGCCACGCTCGCCGGGGACGCGACGAAGGGCGCCCTGCCCGTGGTGACGGCCCGGTGGCTCGACCTCGGGGAGTCCGTCGCCGCGAGCGCCGGCGTGGCCGCGGTGATCGGGCACGTCGCCCCGATCGGGTTGCGTTTCCGGGGCGGCAAGGGCGTCGCCACGGCGCTCGGTGCGCTGTCGGTGCTCGCCCCTGGGGCAGCGGCCGCCTGCGTGGCGGTCTTCGCTGCCGTCGCCTGGCGCCATCGGCTCGTCTCGCTCGCGTCGATCCTCGCCGCCATCACAGCACCCGCCGTCCTGCTCGTCACCGGGGCTCCCACTGGTACGACCGCGGCCATGGCCGTCGTCGCCGCCCTCATCGTGGCCCGGCACCATGAGAACCTGCGACGGCTCGTGGCCGGAACCGAGCCTCGGCTGGCGCTGCCCAAGGAGCGGGCAGCGCCCAAGCCTTGAGCAGCCGACCGGAGTCGCCCCGAAGAAAACCCTGTCTTTCCGAGGCTCCCCGGCGGTCGGAACCATGGCACCCGCGTTGCTTGCTGCCCCCTGAAAGGGGGGAGAGGCAATGGGAGTAGTGTATCGTTTTTTCCGGACAGGTCGCGGCGCACTTCCGCTCGCCTGCGTGGCGCTGGCGGCCGAGACCGCGCACGCACAGGAGGGAGCCATCGACAGCGGCGACACCGCGTGGCTGCTCACGTCGTCGGCCATCGTGCTCATGATGACGGCCCCGGGGCTCGCGCTGTTCTACGGTGGGCTCGTGCGCAGCAAGAACGTCCTGAACCTGCTCATGCAGAGCTTCATCATGGTGGCGCTGATGAGCGTGTTCTGGGTCCTCATCGGGTACAGCCTGGCCTTCAGCCCCGGGAACGTCTTCGTCGGTGGCCTGTCGTGGGTGGGACTCCGGGGCGTCGGCTTGGAGCCATCGGCCTACGCCCCCACGGTGCCCCACCAAGCCTTCATGGCGTTCCAGATGATGTTCGCCATCATCACACCCGCCCTCATCACGGGGGCGTTCGCGGAGCGCATGAAGTTCAGCGCCTTCCTGCTCTTCTCTCTGTTGTGGGCGACCATCGTCTACGCCCCGCTCGCCCACATGGTGTGGGGCGGCGGCCTGATCCAGACGAAGGTGGGGGCGCTGGACTTCGCCGGCGGCACCGTCGTGCACATCAGCTCGGGCATCTCGGCGCTCGTCTGCGCCCTCATGATCGGCAAACGGCGCGGCTGGGGGAGCGAGCCGATGCCGCCGCACAACCTGCCGTTCACCGTCATCGGCGCCGCCCTCCTGTGGGTCGGATGGTTCGGCTTCAACGCCGGCAGCGCACTCGGCGCCAACGGGCTGGCGGTCCAGGCCTTCGTCACGACGAACACCGCCGCCGCGGCGGCCGCACTCGCCTGGATGACCGTCGAGTGGCTGTCGCACGGGAAGCCGACCGTGCTCGGGGCGGCCAGCGGCGCCGTCGCGGGGCTCGTCGCCATCACGCCGGCGGCCGGCTTCGTCGACCCCATGCCCGCGCTGGTGATCGGCGCGATCGGGGGCGGCGTCTGCTACTTCGCCTGCAACCTGAAGACGCGGCTCGGCTTCTACGACGACGCGCTCGACGTCGTGGGCGTCCACGGCGTCGGCGGCACCTGGGGCGCCATCGCGACCGGGCTCTTCGCGACGAAGGGGGGGCTCCTGATGGGCGGCGGCGGCGGGCAGACGGTCGCACAGATCGAGGCCACCTTGATCACGTACGTCCTCGCCATCGTCGGCACACTCGCCTGCCTCGGCATCACCGGGGCCGTGACGGGCGGGTTGCGTGTGAGCGACGACGACGAATACACCGGCCTGGACCTCTCACAACACAGCGAGAGTGCCTACACCTTCGGCTCGGGAGGCTACGAACCCACACGGTCGTAGGAAACGCGCCCCGCCGATGAGGCTTTACAAGCGAAGCAACCCTGACGTAAGGGGAGCGGCCGTCTCCGAGGCGGCCCGGAGGAAAGAGACATGAAAAAGGTCGAAGCCATCATCAAGCCCTTCAAGCTGGACGAAGTGAAGGAGGGGCTCTCGTCGATCGGGATCCAGGGACTGACGGTGAGCGAGGTGAAGGGATTCGGACGACAGAAGGGGCACACGGAGCTCTATCGCGGTGCCGAATACGTGGTGGACTTCCTTCCGAAGGTGAAGCTCGAGATCATCGTGCGTGACGAGCAAGTGAACGACGTCGTCGACGCAATCGAGAAAGCAGCACAAACCGGGCGGATCGGCGACGGAAAGATCTTCGTGACACCGGTCGACGAAGTGGTTCGCATCCGGACCGGTGAGCGCGGCGGCAACGCCATCTAACACTCAAATCGGGGATCACGGAGGTTTCAAGGTTATGGCACTGGGAACGTGCAAGACGCCCAAGGACGTCCTCAAGTTCGCCAAGGACAACAACGTCGAAGCGGTCGATCTGAAATTCCTCGACCTGCTCGGGTTGTGGCAGCATTTTACGATCACCACGACCGAGCTGAGCGAGGATCTCTTCGACGAAGGCTCGGGCTTCGACGGCTCGTCCATCCGCGGTTGGCAGCCCATCCACGCGTCGGACATGCTCGTCATGCCCGACCCGGTCACGGCCACCATCGACCCTTTCTTCGAGCATCCGACGCTCACGATGATCTGCAACATCGTCGACCCGATCACGAAGGAGGACTACAGCCGCGACCCGCGCAACATCGCGCGCAAGGCCGCGGCGCACCTCAAGGCGACGGGTGTCGGTGACACTGCGTACTTCGGACCGGAGCCCGAGTTCTTCATCCTCGACGAGGTCCGGTACGAGCAGAACCAGCACTGCGGCTACTACTTCGTCGACTCGAGCGAGGGGCAGTGGAACACCGGCCGCATCGTCGACGAGTTCAACGACCGCAGCGGGCAGATCATCGAGAGCAAGAACCTCGGCTACAAGCCCCGGTACAAGGAAGGCTATTTCCCGGTGCCGCCGACCGACACGCAACAGGACATCCGCACCGAGATGGTACGCGAGATGGAGAAGGTCGGCATCCGCGTCGAGAAGCACCACCACGAGGTCGCGACCGCGGGGCAGGCCGAGATCGACCTGCGCTTTCTGCCGCTCGTCCCGATGGGCGACGCGCTCATGTGGTACAAGTACATCGTGAAGAACGTGGCGCGTCGCCACGGCAAGACGGCGACGTTCATGCCCAAGCCGATCTTCGGCGACAACGGCACCGGCATGCACACGCACCAGTCCATCTGGAAGGACGAGAAGCCGCTCTTCGCCGGCGACCGGTATGGCGGCATGAGCGAGATGGCGATGCACTACATCGCGGGCATCCTGAAGCACGGACCGGCACTCGCCGCGTTCACCAACCCGACGGCCAACTCCTACCGCCGTCTGGTGCCGGGCTTCGAGGCGCCGGTGAACCTCGCGTACTCGAGTCGGAACCGCTCGGCGTCGGTGCGCATTCCGATGTACTCGCCGTCTCCCAAGGCCAAGCGCATCGAGGTTCGCTTCCCGGACCCCTCGTGCAACGGCTACCTGGCCTTCTCGGCCATGTTGATGGCGGGGCTCGACGGCATCGAACGTCGGCTCGACCCGGGCTCCCCGCTCGACAAGGACATCTACTCCCTCACCCCGGAAGAGTTGTCCGACGTCCCGTCGATGCCGGGCTCGCTCGACGCCGCGCTCAAGAACCTCCAGGACGACCACGAGTTCATGCTCAAGGGTGACGTCTTCACCGAAGACCTGATCGAGACCTGGATCGACTACAAGAAGAATGAACTGAATGAGATGCGGCTGCGGCCGCATCCGCACGAGTTCGCGCTCTACTACGACTGCTAGGTCGCGCGGACCTCGCATCTGCAGGCGCAACGGCGAAGCGGCTCCGGCCGCTTCGCCGTTGCCGTTTCCGGCGGAAGTGTGTCACGATCGCCGGCTCATGAAGCGCCTACTCACCTTCGTCTGGAAGCTCGTCGCCACGCTGGCGATCTTCGCTGCGCTCTTCTTCGAGTTCGGCGGCGGCTACGCGGCGGTCCCGACGGCCGACCTGTCGGCGCCCGGCACGTTCCAGATCGCGAACCCGGCCTACCCGGGGCTCGTCGGTCGACTGAAGGCCCGACTCACGGGGGCCACGCTCCCTGCGCCGCGGCTCGACACGACGCTGGCCGACGTCTGCAGCCATGCCGAACGGGCCGTCTTCGTGCAGGCGGCCGGCGGGAAGACGAAGCGCTTCAAGGGACGTACGCACCACTGCCGAGACGGGGCCTTCGCCACCGTCTACGAGCTGACGGCCGACGGGTCGTACGTGGAGCGCCCGATCGCGGGGGCACCCGACCCCGCGTACTTCCGCATCCAGGGCTTCCAGCTCGTGCCGGCCGAACCACGCGAGCTGTGGGAGGTCATCCGTACCCTCGACGTCCGCCTCTTCCTGCTCTGGATGCTGGCTGCGATACTCGTCAAGACGGTCGGCATCTTCGCCAACATCTGGCGCTGGCAGGTTCTGCTCGGCGGCCAGGGGATCGACCTCAAGTTCGGCTTCCTCACCAGCACGTACTTCATCGGCCGCTACTTCGGCATCGTCACGCCGAGCACCATGGGCCTCGACGCCTGGCGACTCTACGAGACCATCCGGCTGACCAAACGCCCCGTCGAATGCACGACGGTGCTGGCCGTCGAGCGCGTCATCGGTCTCGTGGGATTGCTCGCCGTCATTCTGGGATTCATGCCGTTCGCCGGGAAGCTCACGCAGGGCCAGACCTTCGGCGAGTTGGTGGCGGCCATGCGTATCCCGCTCGCGGGCGCCCTGCTCTTCGGCACGATGGCCTTGCTGCGCCCCGCGTGGTTCCAGACCCTGCTGCGCCTCGTCCCGAGCCAGCGTATCCGCGGCTTCGCCGGGAACGTGATCAACTCGGCGACCGCCTACTCGGACAAGCGCGGCCATCTGCTCCTGGCGCTCGGGCTCGCCGTCGTCGGGCAGATCACGACCACGCTCATGTACTTCTGCAACGCGATGTCACTGGGCATCGAGTCGGTGACGATGAACGAGGTCCTCTTCACCTCGGCCGTGATGACCTTCGGCACCTTCATCGCGCCGTCCGCGTCCGGCGAAGGCGTGCGGGAGTGGGTCTTCGTGAAACTGCTCGAGGGGCGCGTCCTACCGGCGCAGGCCTTCTTCATCGGCAACCTGGGCTTCTGGATCGAGAAGGGGCCCCTGTCGATCCCAGGCGGCATCATCCTCTGGCTGCGCAAGGATCCGACGCTGAGCGGGGTCACGCGAGAGGATCTCGAGCGGGTCCGGCAGGAAGCCCAGGCGAAGTGAGCGCGGCGGCTCAGGCGCCGAGCTCACGGCGCAAGCGGGCGGCGTCCTCGAGCCACGCACGCAGGCTCCGATCCATGAACGCCGTCAGGTCGCGCGCGGCGTCCTCGTCGCGTCCGGCACGGCGCAGGCGCGTCGCGTCGACCTCGTAGGCCGCGGCCTCGGTGGCGAGGCGCGCCTCCAACCGATCCCAGCGGGATCGCACGTGCGCACCGCGGCCGGCGAAGTCCTCTTCGACCGCGCTCAGCACCGCGCGCGCCGTCCACCACGGGCTGTCCGGCGACGGATCGGCCCCGCCCCATGCCAACGCCGCCGGGATCGTCCCCTCGGCATAGAGCGGGAGGTACACGCCGACGCACGGGCTGCCCAGACAGGTCCAGATGGTGCGCACCACGGCCGGATCCGCCGCCAGACTCGTCACCATGGACGCCGTCGTGTTGTCGAGCGGGTCGGCGTGCATGCACAGCGAGAAGAATTCCGGGTCGTCCGCGGCGCGTGGCCGATGCGTCGTCCCATGGGCGTAGTGGTCTCGGAGAATGGTCCGGAACGCGGCACTGCCGAGTTGGCCCCTGCCCTCCGCGAGCAGCGCCGCGGCTCGCGCCCGGCGCGGCCCCGCCACGACGAACGGAACGTTCGGGTCGGCATACGCCGCCGCGAAGTCGACGGGTCGGCCATCGTCGGGCCACCAGCCTCGCGTCACCGCGAACGGCGTCAGGTCCGCCGCACCGCGCTGCCAATCGTCGCCGATGGCCAGCCCGTTCGAGACGTTGCCGACGTCGGGCACGGGCCGCACCGCCCAATGACGGGCGGAGGTCTCGAGCACCCAGGCCTCGCCCGGGTCGGCGACGATGAACGCGTTGCTGTACGGCCAGTCGACGTGCGGCTGCCCCGAGCCGCCCTGGCCGTGCTCCTCGAGCAGCGCCGTCATGGCGTCGAGCGCCCCACGCGCCGTGCGCCCGCGCTCCAGGCCCAGGCGCACGAGGTCCATCCCGAGCAGACCGAGCGGACCGAGGGGCTCCTTCGTGAAGACCAGCTCGTTGCCGATCGCAACTCGATGCTCGTTCACCCCGTGCTCGAATCCCCAGAGCCAATGGGGCTGCGAGCCGACCAGGGCCGCCGTCTCTTCGACCTGCGCGACGTCGACGTACTGGCAGCGCAGACGGGTTCCGGGCGCATGCCGGCGGCGCGGGACCTGTACGATGCGCTGACATTCACACGGCGGCCGATCGCTGTTCTTGCCGAAGAGCGTCTCGCCCGCGGTCGTCGTCGGGGGAAGCGCCACGATCGTGTCGCAGCCCATCGCCGTTCGTCTCACGCCACCGGCAGATGCACCGTGAAGGTGGCCCCGGCGCCGACCGTCGTCTCGACCGCCACGTCGCCGCCGTGCGCTCGCACGATCGTACGGGTGATGAACAGACCGAGCCCCGTCCCCTCGGCCACCGACTCTCCGGCGGCGCGCCGATACTTGTCGAAGACGTGCGCCAGATCCTCGCGGGAGATACCCGGCCCGGTGTCCGCAACGCTCAGTTGCACGTCGTTGAGCCCGCGGCGGGTCGCCACGCAGATCCGTCCCCCGAGCGGGGTGTACTTGAGGGCGTTGCCGACGAGATTGCTGAGCGCACGCTCGAGCTGGGGACGATCGCCGATGACGGGCGGCACGGCGGAGATCGCCGTCTCGAGCGCCACGCCCTTGCGCGTGGCGCTGGCCCGCAAGCGCTCGCACACGTCACTCGCGAGCTCGGCGACGTCGACGGGGCGCCGGGCGCTCTCGAATCGACCGGCCTCGACGCGGGAGAGCTCGACGAAATTGCACACCAACGCGTGAATCTGCTCCGCGCTGTCGTGAATGCGCCCGAGGGTGTCGTGCAACCGCTCGGTGGAGACGGCCTCGTCGGGATCGTTCAGGAGGTCGGTGTAGCCGAGGATGACGGTGAGCGGTCCCTTGATGTCGTGCGTGACCATGGAGAGGAGATCCATGCGCGCCTGCTCCCCGGCATGGCGCGCGCTCTCGTTGCGCAGCACGGCCACCACGCAGCGCTCTCTCCCCTGCGTCGCCAGCGGCGCGAGGTCCACCACCCACACGTCGCGTTCGTCGCGCGTCGACCGCACGGTTCCCTGCCAGCCACCGGCGTGATGCGCGCGCTCCACCCCATGCTCGAGGCCGAGGCCGCCCCCGGCGCCCTCGACGAAATCCGTGAGTGGACGCCCGACGACCTCGGGGCCACAGACCCGAACGAGGGCGGGGTTGGCGTAGGTGACGACGACGCCGTCCGTGAGCACCGCCACGGCGTCGGCCATGTGCTCGACGGCTGCCGTGAGCAGCCCTCGGTGCGTGTTCGAAGTCGTCGGAATCACTCGGCCCACAGGAATCCGGTCCCCTGACTTGCTCCTTACCCCAGGCGAGCCGCCGCCGGCCACCCGCCGCGAGGAGGGGCTCGGGAGGGCCGGCGCGTTGACCATCGGCGGCGCTCCGATAATATCCCGCCGCTGATGTCCGTGCGCTTCTGCCCCGAGTGTGGGTCTTCGGCGCCCGCAGGGGCCAAGTTCTGCATGGAGTGTGGCCTGTCCCTCGTGGGGCTGGCGCCGGCCCCCCGTGGTGGCTGGCAGCCGACGCTCGCCGGTGGGCTGGTGTTCGGCGCCTTCGTGGTGCTGGGCCTCGGGATCTGGACGAGCATTCTCACCCCGGACCCGCCCAAGCCGAAGCCGGGGGGCCCCGTGGCTCCGGCGGCCGGGGTCGCCGCGCCGGCGGCTCCCGCCAAGCCCATCGAGCTACCCGAAGAGGTGAAGCGCGCGGTCGGCAACCTGGCGGCTCGAGCCGCAGATCGCCCCGAGGAGCTCGATCTCTGGGTGCACCTCGGCGAGGTCTACTACCGCACCGCCCAGCTCGATCCGTCCTACTATCCGAAGGCCATCGCCGCCTTCGACCACGTCCTCGAGCGCGAGCCGGCCCGCATGGAGGCGCTTCGCGGCAAGGGAAACGTCTACTACGACCGCAAGGAGACCACGGCGGCCATCGAGCTCTACGAGCGCTACCTGCGGCAGAAGCCCGACGATCCCACCGTCCAGACCGACCTCGCCACCATGTACCTCTTCGCCGGCGACGGCGAGCGTGCCTTCTCGATGTATCGTGCCGTCATCGCCGCGCATCCCGACTTCCTGCAGGCGCACTACAACTTGGCAGCCGCGCATCACCAGCAGGGGGACGCGGCCGAGGCCTTGGCCGAGTTGCAGATCGCGCGGCGGCTGGCCAAGGACGACGATCTTCGCGCCAGCATCGACGACATGATCGGGCGCCTGCAGGCCGAGACGGCGGTGGCCGGCGTCGGCGCGGCGCCCGCGGCACCCCGCTCGCCGTTTCAAGAGGCAGTCGAAGCCTCGTTGCGGGAGCACCAGATTCTGGGCCCGCGAATCACGCGTATCGAGTGGCCGGCACCCGGCTCGGCCCGCGTGCTGGTGGGCTCTTTCCCGATGGAGCACATGCCGGAAGCCGTGCGCCAGACCTTCGAGCAGCGCCTGACGGGCTACCTGACCAGTGCGCGGGAGGCGCATCCGATCGAGGGCACCGTCCAAGTGACCCTCGTGGACGCCGAAAGCGGACGCGAGCTGACGAGCGTCAGCCGCTGATCAGCCGTCCCAACCCCACTTCTTCTTGTTCTCGGCGACCTGATCGGCCGTGGGGTGCTCGATCTTCTTGTGCTGGCACACCGCGAACTCGTCGGTGTGCTCCATCATCTTGTAGTTGAGCGGCGTGTCCTCGCTGAAGACCTCGGGGACCGCGACCTCCTCGAAGATGGCCTGCCACGGACACTCCGGCTCGCAGGCCCCGCAGTCGATGCACTCGTCGGGGTGGATGTAGAGCTGATTCGGCCACTGCTGGCGGTCGTCGCCGGTGTACTCGTAGATGCAGTCCACCGGGCAGACTGCGACGCAACCCGTGTCGACGCAGTCACGACAGAGACGCGTGATGATGTAGGCCATCGCGGACGGTCCTAGCCCTGGGGCCTGGCCTTTGCAACTTCGCAGCGACCCTTTCCCGACGCCGGCCGGGTCGTCTAAGGACGGAGGGATGGTGGACATCGGCCTCGGCGTGATCGGCCTCGGCAAGCACGGCCGGCGCTACGTCCGGCACGTCCTCCGGGACGATCCCGGCTTTCGCCTGGTCGCCGTGAGTCGCCGCGATGCCGAGGCCGGAGCCGCCCTGGCCGACGAGTCGGGCTGCCGCTACCACGAGCGGTGGACGGCCCTCGTCGACGACCCGGACGTCGACGCGGTCGCCGCGGTGGTCCCCCCGACCCTGCATCTCGAGATCGCGAGCGCCGTCGCCGAGCGCGGCAAGGCGCTGCTGATCGAAAAGCCGCTGGCGCCCACGGGGAGCGCCGCCCGCGAGTTGGTGCGTCGGGTACGGGCCGCCGGCATCCCGGCGCTGATGGCACACACCTTACGTTGGAACACCGTCGTGCAGGCGCTCCGCGAGACCCTGCCCACGCTGGGCGCCCTGCGCATGCTCGCGCTCAGCCAGCGCTTCGAGCCGTCCAAACTCGGATGGCTGGACGATCCCGCCGTGGCCGGAGGGGGGCTGCTCCTGCACACCGGGGTCCACAGCTTCGACCTGCTCCGCTGTCTGACCGGCCGCGAGGTGAAGCGGGTGACCTGCCGGACCGCCAGAACCCAGACGACCAACACCGAGGACAACTTCGTCGCCCTCTGCGAGCTGGACCGGGATCCGGCCCTGGTGACCGTGAGCGGCTCGCGCGACACGCGGGGCCGCTGCGGGCTGATCGATGTGGCGACCACCGACGCGCAGCTCGTCGCCGACCACCAGCAGCACTGGGCGCAGATCGTGACGGCGGGCGAGCGCCGGCCGATCGAGCTGGCGCAGCCCGCCAATACGGTGCTGGACGGGTTGCGGGCCTTCGCCGCGCTGATCCGGACGGGGACCCCCCCGCCCGTCAGTCTCGAGGACGGCGCCCAGGCCGTCCTGATCGCGGATGCCTGCGCCCACTCCGCCCGGCGTGGCACCACCGCCGTGGTCGAGGTCCTTTGAGGTGGGCCGCGTTTGACAGCGAACGAGTCTGATGTCAGCACTGAATACTGATTCAGTCATGAGTCAAGCGTCACCAGAAGGCACCCCCGCCGCCAACCGCTTCGAGCGACGCAAGGAACGCACTCGCGGGGACATCCTGCGGGCGGCGGAGCAGGTGATGGCTCGCAAGGGCGTGCACGCCACCAAGATCGCCGACATCGCCGAGGCGGCGGACGTCGGCGTCGGCACCTTCTACCTCCACTTCGAGACGAAGGAGGCCGTGTTCGACGCGCTCGTGGCCGACACGGTCCTGCACCTCAAGGCGGCCATCGACCAGGCGCGCAGCGGGGCCACGAACGTGATCGACGAAGTGAAGGCGAGTACGAGCGCCCTGTGCCGGTTCGCCAACGACAACCGCGAGGTGTTCCGGGTGGTCTTCGGACACGGCGGCACCTACCACGACATCGTCCGAGCCGCGCAGGAGCTGTTCGCGGCCGACATCGAGAACACCATCACGCGCGGCGCCGCCCAGGGGGTCTTCGGCGACGTCGACCCCGGGTTGGCCGCGCAGGCGGCCGTCGGGATGAGTACGCAGCTGCTCGCCTGGTGGACCGAGCACGACGACGTCACCATCGAGACGATGGAACGAACACTCACCACGCTCACGCTGGACGGGCTGCGCCGGGCGCAGCCGTAACGAGGACACCATGTACGAAGGAACGACGAACGCCGGGACGACGACCGAGGCGAACGCCGTCGAGTACCTCTCGACCACGTTCAACACCACCTACAGCTGGACCTACGAAATGGTCCGGCTGGAGCTGCACAAGCTCTACGAGAAGGCGAAGCGCGACCAGTGGGACGGCGCGACGTTGCTGCCCTGGCATCTGGACGTCGATCCCGAAGCCGAGCTGCTGCCCGACATGCAGATTCCCGTCTACGGCACCCACCTCTGGGATCGGGCCACGCAGCGCGAACGCCTGAAACTCCGGCGCGAGAGCCTGCGCTGGCTGCTCTCGAACTTCATGCACGGCGAGCAGGGCGCGTTGCTCGCGACGGCGCAGATCGTCGACTGCACGCCGTCGATGGAGGCGAAGTTCTACGGCGCCACGCAGGTGATGGACGAGGCGCGGCACGTCGAGGTCTTCGCCCGCTACCTGACCGAGAAGCTGGGCGGCCCCTACGCCATCAGCCCGCATCTCAAGCAGCTCCTCGACCAGATCCTCACGGATTCGCGTTGGGACGTGAAGTACCTCGGCATGCAGATCCTCGTGGAAGGCCTCGCGATGGCGGCCTTCGGCTTCATGCACAAGACCTGCAACGAGCCCCTGCTCACCGACCTGCTGCACAACGTGATTCGGGACGAGTCCCGGCACGTCGCCTTCGGCGTCATCGCCCTGGACGACTTCTTCCGCACGTTGTCCGACAAGGAGCGCCGGGAGCGCGAGGAGTTCGTCTTCGAAGGGTGCCGGCTGATGCGCGACCGGCTGCTGGCCGAGGAAGTCTGGCGGGAGATGGGCTGGCCGGTGGACGAGACCCGCGACATCGTGCTCCACTCCCCCGTGATGATCGAGTTCCGCAAGATGCTCTTCTCGAAGGTCGTGCCGAACGTGAAGCGTCTCGGCCTGCTCTCGCCGTGGCTGCGGGAGCGCTTCGAGCAGGACCTCGACATCCTCAAGTTCGAGCACGAGGAGCCGTCCGCCTGAACGCGCTGAAGCGCCTCCTGCCGTGGGCCGTCACCATCGGCCTGTTCTCGTTCCTGTTCTGGCGCTATCCGATGGACCGGGTCGTGGAGACCTTCTCCGCGGCCCGCTGGGGGCTCTACCTGGCCCTCATGCTGCCCTACTCGGTGTTCTATCTGCTGATCGACACCTTCGTGGTGCAGCAGGCCGTCGGCTGGTTCAACACGCGCGTATCGTACCGCGACATGCTGCCGGTACGCGCCACGACCTACATCCTGTCGCTGCTGAACACGCAGCTCGGCCAGGGCGGCGTGGCCGCATACCTCAATCGCCGGCACGGCATTCCCTTCTGGCAGGTGACGGGCACCGTGGTGTTCGTCGCGCTGGTCGAGATGTACCAGCTCGCGTTCTATTCCTTCCTCGGCGCCACCGTGAGCCGGGAACCCCGCGCGCCTTGGGCCGTGTACGGCGTCATGGCCGGCTACCTGGCCGTCCACCTCTGGTATTTCTCGAATCCTCGAGGCGGGCGCCTCGGCGACATGGGTATCCTGACGGCGTTCCGCCAGGCCCGCCCGCATCGGTACGCGCTGCTGCTCCTCTACAAGACGCCCAATCTGCTGGCCGCCGTGGTCGTACACTGGCTGGCCCTGCCGCTCTTCGGCATCGAGATTCCGCTGGCGACGCTGCTGACGTTCCTGCCCCTGGTGTTCTTCTTCGCGGCGCTGCCGATCGCCGCCGCGCACCTGGGGCCGAGCCAGCTCGCCTGGACCTTCTTCTTCGAAGCGTACGCCCCCGGCGAGCGCCTGCTCGCGTACAGCCTGGCGGCGCATCTCACCTTCATGGTGATGAACGCACTCCTGGGCGTGGTGTTCCTACGTCGTGCGTCGCGCGAGCTGGCCGCCGAGTAGCCGGGCACCGACCGCGGCGGCGTTGAGCCCCACCGTGGCCGTGGCTGCCAGCGCGAGCAACAGCGTCCAGGGCGTCGGGGCCAGCACGTCGCGCGCCGCGATCACCCCGACGCAGAGGTAGTTCATCACACCGGCGGCGTGGCCGGCGGCATTGCGCGCCAAGCGGACGCCTGAGGTCTGGCGACTCGCCCGCCACGACGCGACGGCATAGGCCGACACCGACGCGACCACGGAGAGCGGGACGACCCACGGCACCGTGCCGGCGAACGCCGCGGCGCCGAGGCCGCCGAGCACGAAGACCACGTCGGCCACGGAGTCGAGCACGGCCCCGTGGCCGCTGCCGGCGCCGGGACCGCTGCCGGCGCCGGCGCGACGGGCGAGCGGACCGTCGACGTAGTCGGAGCCAGCGGCCAGCATCCAGACGAAGAGCGGCCACACCCCACCTCGAGCGAGCACGGCGGGATAGGTCACCCCGAGGAGCAGGCGCAGCCCCGTCAGCAGGTCGGCGACGAGACGCACGTCAGGACTCCGCCCCGCCCGTCACCCGGATCGGCCGGCGGCGGCGATCGCGCCGGAGCAGGACGTAGAGCGCGCCAGCGCCCCCGTCGTGCGGCCGGGCGGAGGCGAAGGCCAGCACGGCCCGGCTGGTCGACCCCCGCGACAACCATTCGACCACCCGGCCCTTCAGCACCGGCGCGTGGTCCTTCGAGTTGTGCCCGCGGCCGTGCACGACGAGCACGCAGCGCCGTCCCACTCGCAACGACTCGGCCACGAAGGCCACGACGGCCGGGCGCGCCTGCGCCGCCGTCATGCCGTGCAGGTCGAGAAATCCCTGCCAGGCGAAGTCACCGCGCCGCAGCCGCTTGAGGAGGCGCGGATCGAGCCCCTGCACCGCCCCCTCGACGTATTCCGGCGTATCCGTGACGTCGAAGTGCGCCGCACCCGCGACCAGCTCGGACAGGGCGGCGAACGTCTCGGCCTCCTCGCTGACCGGAGGGCGCCCGCCGGCCGCCGGTGCGGGGGGGTCCAGCCGGGCGTGTCGCTCGGCTGGCAGCGGCGCGACGCCCTCGCGGCCCATGGCCCGGGAGAAGACCGTGGCGTCGTCGGCGGGCGGGTCGGGACGCGGGGCGACGGGCGGGTTCGCCGCGATCGGACCGCGGCTCGGCCGAGGCGGGTCGACCGCACGTGGGATCGCGCGCACGCGGCGCGCGAGATCCTGGAACGGCGAGTTCAGCCGTGGCTCGCGCGTGCCGTCCGAGTGCGCACCCCCATCGCCCCGCCGTCGGGCCATGGAGGCACGCTACCACAGCGCGGCAGGCGTGCCAGACGGCTCTGTCCCAGACTCTCGGACTAGTTGTTCTCGGGTTGGCCGTTCGTGGCCACCAGCGGAATGCCGCGTTCCCCCGCGAGCTGCTGCAGGGCGCGCCATGCAAGCTTGCTCGGAAGGACGTGACCATTCTCCCACCGGCTCACCGTCGAGAACGTGACGCTGAGAGCCTGCGCGAGGCCTTCCTGAGTGAGGCCGACGCGCTGGCGCCAGGTGCGAATCACCCGGCCAGCGTCCTGAGGGGGGGTATGCGTGGTCGTGCTCATCATGGTCTCCATCGGAATGCGACGGAGCAAAGCAACTCAGATGCCAGGGATGATATCCCAGCACGGACGGGACTTTTAGGCGAATCCCCAGCACAGGCACCGTCACCTGAGCGTCGGTTGTCCAACGCATGACGCATGGCCTTGCCGCGGCGGGGACCCACCGTTATGACCCCACCTGGTGCCGACACCCGCGGAAATCCTCGACCGACTGCGCCAAGTCCCCTATCCGGGGTTCCGGCGGGACGTCGTCTCCTTCGGCCTGGTCAAGGACATCGAGGTCGCCTCCGACGGGGTGCGCGTGGTGCTGTCGCCGACCACCGCCAACGAAGACGTCGTCCGGCAGCTCGAGACCGCCGTACGCGAGGCCGTCGAGAGCATGGACGCCCTGCCCGGCCCCGTATCGGTGGTGCTCAGCGAGCCCCTGGCGCCAGCCGCCGCCCGGCGAGGGCCGCAGCCGATCCCCGGCGTCGCCAACGTCGTCGCGGTCGCCAGCGGCAAAGGGGGCGTCGGCAAGTCCACCGTCGCCACCAACCTGGCCCTGGCACTGGCCACCCTGCGTCCCAACGTCGGCCTGATGGATGCCGACGTCTACGGACCGAGCGTATCGCTCATGCTCGGCATCGACGAGAAGATGCGCGCCGGCGAGGGCGGCCGCCTCACGCCGATCGAGCGGCACGGCATCCGGGCGGTCTCGATGGGCATGTTCGTGACGGACGACACCCCGATCATCTGGCGCGGCCCGATGCTCACCAAGCTCATCACCGAGTTTCTCCGCAACTGCGACTGGGGCGACCTCGACGTCCTGGTGATGGATCTGCCCCCCGGAACCGGCGACGTCCAGCTCACGCTCACCCAGCAGGTCGAGATCTCCGGTGGCGTCATCGTGACGACGCCGCAGGATGTGGCCCTCGCCGACGTCCGCCGCGGCGTCGAGATGTTTCGACAGATGGACGCCCCCGTGCTCGGCATCGTCGAGAACATGAGCCTGCACACGTGCTCCGAGTGCGGCCATGAGAGCACGCCCTTCGGTCACGGCGGCGCCGAGGCGCTGGCGCGGGAGCTGGGCGTGCCGCTGCTCGGTCGCCTGCCGTTGGTACGAGCGGTCCGAGAAGCCGGGGACGCCGGGGTCCCGATCGTCGCCGCGCAGCCGAGCCATCCGCAGAGCCGCGCCTTCCGCGAGATCGCGGAGCAGGTCCTGATGCGCCTCAGCGAGGCGCGGGCGCGCCAGCGGGAGAGCGCAGCGAGTACAGCAGGATGACGCCTACGCCGACGCTGATGGCGGAGTCGGCGACGTTGAACATCGGCCAGTCGAAGCCCCGCCAGTGCAGGTGGATGAAGTCCACCACCTCGCCGTAGCGCACGCGGCACACCAGGTTGCCGGCGGCCCCGCCGAGCACCCCACCGATCGCCGCCACCAGACCGCGGCGCTCGGCCGGCGCATCCCGCAGGAACGCCACGAGCACCCACACGGCCGCGCCCGTGACGGCCAGCAACAACGGCAGACGCACGGCCCCCGGCACGCCGGCCAGCAGGCCGAACGCCGCCCCGGGGTTGCGCACGTACGTGAGCGCCAGAAACGACGTCAGCGGAATCGACTCGTTCGTCACCATGGTGTGCTGCACGACGCTCTTGGTGACCTGGTCGACGACGAAGATCAGGGCCGCCACGATGGACGCACCTCGCAGGCGCCCGTCGGAGAGCATGCTCACGACAACACGCCGGCGCAGCGACCACAGAGGTCGGGGTGGGCGGCCGCACCGGCCGGGGCGCGCACGACCCAGCAACGCGGACACTTGCTGCCGCTCGCGCGCTCCACGCCGACGCGCAGGCCGGACACGACGGGACTCGGCACCCCGGCGGTCGCCGCGTCGAGAACGACTTCACTCACCAGGCACAGCTCGGCGAGGTGGCCGACGTCGACGCCCACCACCTGATCGCCATCCGCGCCCAGAGTCACCCGGGCCTCGCTGGCCTGCTTCACGGTGCCGGCCTGGCGAGCATCCTCGATCGCCTTCGTGACCGCGCTGCGCAGAGCGAGGAGGTGCTCGAAGCGCTCGGCCAAGGCGTCGTCGCGCCACGCGTCCGGCACGACCGGCATGCCCGCCAGGAACACGCTCGGGACGTCCTCGACGCCGGGCATGAACTGCCAGATCTCGTCGGCGGTGAACGACGTGATGGGGGCGATGAGCCGCACCAGCACGGCCAGCATCTCGTGCAGCACGGTCTGCGTGGCCCGCCGGGCGGGCGCGGCGGCCCGCTCGCAGTAGAGCCGGTCCTTGCGGACATCGAGGTAGAAACTGCTCAGATCGACACTGCAGAAGTTGTTGAGCGCATGGTAGATGACGTGGAACTCGTAGTCGTCGTAGGCGCGCCGCACCCGGGTCGCGAGCGCGTGCGTCCGGTGCAGCGCCCAGCGCTCCAGCGGCGGCAGCTCGTCGTGGCGGACCGCGTGCCGAGCCGGGTCGAAGTCGAAGAGATTGCTCAGCAGAAAGCGCGCCGTGTTGCGCAGTCGCCGGTACGCTTCGACCTGCTGCGCCAGGATCTCCTTCGAGACGCGGACGTCCTCCCGGTAGTCCTCGGCGGCCACCCACAGGCGCAGCAGCTCGGCGCCGTGTTGCGTGATGACTTCCTCGGGGGCCACGACGTTGCCGAGCGTCTTCGACATCTTGCGCCCCTGCCCGTCGAGCGTGAAGCCGTGGGTGAGCACGAGGTCGTAGGGTGCCCGCCCCTCGACCGCCACCCCCGTGAGGAGCGAGCTATGGAACCAGCCGCGGTGCTGGTCGCTCCCCTCGAGATACATGTCCGCCTTGCCGCCCAATTCCTCCCGTCGCCCCACGACGGCGGCCCAGCTCACGCCCGAATCGAACCACACGTCCAGGATGTCGGTTTCGCGCCGGAAGGTCGTCCCGGCACACCCGCCGCAAGCCGTCCCGGCCGGCACGAGGTCGGCCACGGGGCGACTGAACCAGGCATCCGAGCCCTCGTGCTCGAACAACTCGGCGACGTGGTCGCAGAGCGCGCGACTCAGCAGCGGCGCGCCGCACGCCTCGCAGAAGAGCGCCACCATCGGGACGCCCCAGGCCCGCTGGCGCGAGATGCACCAGTCCGGCCGGGTCGCGATCATGCCCCAGATACGCTCGCGCCCCCACTGCGGCACCCAGCGCACGCGGTCGATCTCGGCCAGCGCGCGCTCGCGCAGCCGCTCGCGGTCCATGCCGATGAACCACTGCTCGGTGGCGCGGAAGACGATGGCGTGCTTGCAGCGCCAGCAGTGCGGATAGCTGTGGCTGAAGTCCCGCGCGGCGACCAGCGCCCCCCGGGCGCGCAAGTGCTCGACGATCTTCGGGTTGGCGTCGGACACGAACGTCCCCGCCCACTCGGGCACCTCGTCCGTGAAGCGCCCGCGGTCGTCGACCGGGGCAAGGACGTCCAGCCCGTAGCGCTGCCCCGTCTGATAGTCGTCCTGCCCGTGGCCGGGCGCGGTGTGCACGACGCCGGTACCGCTCTCCAGCGTGACGTAGTCGGCGAGCACGATCGGCACCTCGCGCTCGATCCACGGGTGCCGCGCCCGCACACCGTCGAGATCGCGCCCGGTGACGCGCCCGAGGATCTCAGGGGCCGCCTCGAGCCCGAGCACTCTGCCCAGGGCCGGCACCAGCGCGGCGGCGAGGAGGTAGCGGCGCCCGCCCGCCACCACCACGTATTCGTGATCGGGATGCACGGCGAGCGCCAGGCTGGCCGGCAGCGTCCACGGCGTCGTCGTCCAGGCCACGGCCGCCACGTCCTCCAGGGCCGCGAGCGGGCCGGGCAGCGGGCTCGCGAGCGCATAGGCGACGTACACGGACGGTGAGGACACGTCCTCGTACTCGACCTCCGCTTCGGCCAGTGCGGTCTTGCACGACGGACACCACTGCACCGGCTTCTTGCCACGAAAGACCAGGCCCGCCTCGATGCAGCGGCCGAGCACCCGAACTTCCTCGGCCTCGAACTCCGGGTCCATCGTGAGGTACGGCTGCGCCCAGTCGCCGAGGATACCGAGGCGCTCGAACTCGCTGCGCTGGACGTCGACGAAACGCGCGGCGTAGTCACGGCACAGCCGGCGCACTTCGACGACGGGCATGGCCTCCCTCTTGGCGCGCCCGAGCTTCTTCTCCACCTGCAGCTCGATCGGGAGGCCATGGCAGTCCCACCCGGGCACGTAAGGCGAGAGCCAGCCGGCCATCGCGCGGTACTTGAGGATGATGTCCTTCAGCACCTTGTTGAGCGTGTGGCCGATGTGGATGTTGCCGTTGGCGTACGGCGGCCCGTCGTGCAGCACGAAGCGCGGGCAGTCCGCGTTGGCCCGTTGCAGTCGCTCGTAGAGGCCGATCTCGCGCCAGCGCGCCAGCATCTCGGGCTCGCGCTGCGGTAGATTCCCTCGCATGGGGAACGCCGTGCTCGGCAGGTTCAGGGTACTCTTGTAGTCCATCGAGATCGCGAGACGGTAGCAGCGCCCCGGCGGGCTTTCAAAGGTGACGCAGCGATCGACGCCCGACCAGCGTCGTCGACGCGCGCTGGCAGATCGTGGCGCCGGTCAGAACGGACTGACGTTGCGCGGCCCGAACGCCGACCCCACCGTGACGAGAGTCGATGAAGGGGGACGAGACGTTCCGCCGGCCGGGACCATACGGCCCTTATCGCAGAGCCGTCCACTAGAAACGAATCGGCAGCTTCGCCCACCCGCGGACGGTGCTGGTGTGCACCATCTCGGCGCTCGCCTCGTCGACGGTCCACGCCGGGAAGCGCGCCAGCGTCTCTTCGAGGGCGATGCGCCCCTCGAGGCGAGCGAGCGACGCGCCGAGACAGAAGTGGATGCCGTAGCCGAACGAGACGTGGCGATCGAAGCGCCGGCCCACGTCGAAACGGTCCGGGTCGGCGAACTCGCGCTCGTCGCGACCGGCCGCCCCGGTGAGGAGCAGCATGCGCGACCCGGCGGGCACCGTCTGGTCGTACAACCGCACGTCCCGCAACACGGTGCGGGCCTGCACGGGCGACGGCGCTTCGTACCGCAGCAGCTCTTCGACGGCGTTCGGGACGAGCCCCGGCTCGGCGAGCAGGCGCCGGCGCTGCTCGGGAAAGCGGGCCAGGAGCATGCCGGCCCAGCCGAGCAGCCGCGCCACCGTCTCGTTGCCGGCCCCCGAGAGCAGGGCGATGAAGACCAGCACCTCGACGTCGCTCAGGCGGCGCGTGGAACCGTCGCCGAGCGTGATCTCGGCCTCGAGCAGGTCGGTCATGACGTCGTCGCGGGGATCGCCGCGGCGCGCGGCCACGTAGCGCGCGAAGTAGCCCCAGAGGTGGCGCTGCATCTCCTTCATGCGCTCCGGCACGTCGGTCTCGCCGGGATCGCGGTGCAGCACGGCGTCCGTCCAGACGCGGATCTGGTCCTGATCCTCCTCCGGCACCCCGAGCATGGAGCCGATCACCATCGCCGGCAGCTTGGCGCCGAAGTCCTCGACGTAGTCGAAGCCGCCGCGCCCGGCCATCGGGTCGAGGTAGCGCCGCACCAACTCCCGGACCCGCTGCGCGAGCTGGTCGATGCGCCGGGGCGAGAAGGCGCGGCTCACCAGCTTGCGCAGCGTCGTATGCTCGGGCGGATCCTGAAAGATCATCGCGTGGGGCTCGGGGATCTTCCCCATCAGCTCGAGGACCGTACCGTCGGCGGAGCTGAAGGTGTCCGTGTCGACGCTCGCCTCGAGCACGTCGGCGAAGCGGCTGAGGGCCCAGAAGTCGTAGCGGTCGTTGCGGTAGAGCGGCGCCTCGTCGCGCATCCGCTTCCAGACCGGATGCGGATCCGCGTCGATCGCGTATTCGTACGGGTCGTAGTAGACGTCGCTCACGGTCGGGTCCGTGCGTAGCGCACCCTGGGCCCGCTGTCGACGAGCCGACGACGAGCGCCTGCGCCACGACGGCTGGCCGGTGCGGCCGGGCGACCTGGGCGAGAACCTGACCGTGGGTGGCGTGCCCTACGATGCCTTCGCCGCCGGCACGCGCTGGGCGATCGGCCAATCCGTCGAGATCGAGATCACCGAGCCGTGTACGCCCTGCCGCAACCTCGCCGTGCTGCCATACGTCGGCCGGGCCTGCGTCGCCGCCTTCATCGAGGCGACCGTCGGCCGGCGGGGATGGTATGCGCGCGTGCTCACGCCCGGCGCGCTCCGCGTCGGCGACCCCGTCGTCCGGGCCTGACGCGTCGGGCGACGAACGACCCGCGGGGCGCGCCCTACTTCGTCGAATACGCGCGCACGACCCAGTTCTTGTCGCCGACCGGATCCTCGATGAAGCCGCCGACGAAGACGAGCTTTCCCTTCGTCGCGCCGCTGGTGGCGGAGTCGTCGCCGGCGCCGGGAACCCGGTCCTCCCAGCGCAGCGAGCCGGCGACCGTGTCGTACGCGCGCACGTGATAGTCCCGCGCGCCGAAACCGTCGGCGCTCCCTCCGGCAACCACCAGGGTCCGGCCCGCCACCGTCGCGACCGACCCGATCTCCTGCGCGCCGCCGTCGTAGCGGTCGTCCCAGAGGAGCGCGCCCGTCTTCACGTGATGGCACATGACCAGCCAGTCGGAGTCGGCGAAGGTGGGGCCCGCCCAGGCCGAGGAGCAGACCCGTGAGCCCTTCACGACCAGGTTGCTCGCTCCCGCTTGATCGCCGCCCGCATCGACCGATTGGCTCCACGCGACGGCACCGGTCTTCGCGTCCCTGGCCTGGA
>Ga0299906_10000751_pt1 | contig 29001 bp, 24 predicted proteins | sample RVTome_14_FD_200259 | JGI IMG/M metagenome (GOLD analysis project Ga0299906, IMG submission 200259) | Soil microbial communities from uranium-contaminated site in the Upper Colorado River Basin, Wyoming, United States - RVT145D125 (version 2) ...
CGGTGGTCATCGTCGATCCCACGGGAGTAGGCGATGCCTTTCGCGGCGGCTTTTTGAAAGGTTTCAGCCGAGGATGGAAATGGAGTACCTGCGGCCAGGTTGGCGCTCTTGCGGCGAGCTACTGTCTTGAACAGCAGGGGCCCCAAGGTCAGGAATACTCCCCTGCCGAGTTTGTCGCCCGCTACCGCCGGCATTTTGATGATTTTGGTGAACTGGATGAGCTACTAGAATAATTGGGAGAAGGCGGGGGTTTGCAGGCGTGCGGAGCACGCCTGCAAACCCCCATGCCCCACTTTTTTGAGAAATTACTGAAGAATCACTTTTTGGAGCCAACTCATGGAAAATTACGACGTAAAAGATCTAAAACTTGCTGAAGGCGGACGCCGGCGAATTGATTGGGCGGCGCGGGAGATGCCGGTTTTGCGGCTGATTCGGGAGCGGTTCGCTGAAGAACGCCCGTTAAAAGGGCTGACCATCGCCGCCTGCTTGCACGTTACGAGCGAGACGGCCAACCTGATGCACACCCTCCAGGAGGGCGGCGCTGAGGTCGTGCTTACGGCCTCGAACCCGCTGTCCACGCAGGACGACGTGGCTGCTTCTCTGGCAACCCACTTTGAAATTCCCGTCTTTGCGATTAAAGGCGAGGATAATGTCACCTATTACAAGCACATCAACGCCGCGCTGGACTATAAGCCGAACATGACTATGGATGACGGCGCTGACCTGGTCAGCACCCTCCATAAGGACCGGCGCGAGCTGCTGGAACACGTCATCGGCGGTACGGAAGAGACCACCACCGGTGTTATTCGCCTGCGAGCCATGGCCGCGGATGGCGCTTTAGTGTTTCCGGTCATCGCCGTCAACGATGCGATGACCAAGCATTTCTTCGACAATCGCTACGGCACCGGGCAGTCCACCATCGATGGCATTGTGCGATCTACGAACATCCTTTTGGCCGGAAAGAACTTCGTGGTGGCGGGCTATGGCTGGTGCGGGCGCGGCCTCGCCATGCGGGCGCGCGGCATGGGAGCAAACGTGATTGTAACCGAAGTGGACCCGCTACCGGCGTTGGAGGCCGTCATGGATGGTTTCCGCGTGATGCCAATGGCGGAGGCAGCGGGAATCGGCGATATTTTCGTGACTTTGACCGGTGACATCAACGTGATCGACAGCCAGCACTTCGCAGCCATGAAAGATGGCGCCATCGTGGCAAACTCAGGTCACTTCAATGTGGAAATCAACATCCCGGCCCTGCAAGCGATGTCCGTCGACAAACGCCTGGTGCGGCCTTTTGTAGAGCAATATGAGCTGCGAGACGGGCGCCGCCTCCATTTGCTCGGGGAGGGCCGCTTGATCAACCTGGCGGCAGCCGAAGGGCACCCTGCCAGCGTGATGGACATGTCCTTTGCGAACCAGGCTTTGAGCCTGGAGTACATGGCCAGGAACGCGGATTCCCTGACGAACAGAGTTTACAGCGTGCCGGAAGAGATCGACAAGGATATCGCCCTGCTCAAGCTCGAGGCCATGGGCGTTAAAATCGACACGCTTACCCCTGAACAGGTGACTTACCTGAACTCCTGGGAAGAGGGGACCTAGCCGGGAACGTTCTCGCGTCTACGGCTCGATAACGACTTTTAATCCTTGCCGTTGGGTTGCCGTTCTGATGGCCTGGCGGTAGTCTTGTATCGCATATTTGTGGGTCACCAGGCTCGCCACGTCTATCTGACCACTTTCGACGAATTGAATGGCTAGAGGATAGGTAAACTTCATTCGCCGGCAGAGTTTTATCGTCAGGCCTTTGCGCCGCGCCGTAGACGCCCGGAAAATGGTTTGATCGACTGTGGGAATACCAACCAGGATCACTCGAGCGCCGGGCCGGGCGGTCTCAACGGCTGTTTCGACGGCCTGGTTATCGCCGGCTGATTCGATACACACGTCTAATCCCTCCCCCTCTGTAATAGCCAAAATTTCTCCAGCCTCCGCACCCTCTTCTGCGCTGAGGCTATGAGTGGCTCCATATTGTCCCGCTGCTTCAAGGCGGTGGGGCAGTTTTTCGACGGCAATCACTTGGGAGGCGCCCTTTAGACGCAGCAGCTGTGTGAGCATTAAACCAATCGGACCACAGCCGATCACGCCAGCGCGCATCCCAATTTCGATTTTGGCTAAATCAAGGGCGTGGATGGCCACGCCTAAAGGTTCCAGCAGAGCGCCTTCGATCATCGAAAGCGAATCCGGTAGCGTGAAAAGCTGCTCTGCCGGCCAGATTATCTGTTCCTGAAGACCGCCATCCTGGTCGCCATGTCCGGCAAACTTAACCCACGGGCACAAATTGGGGTTTCCCTGCTGGCAATAACGGCAGCGACCGCAGGGTATGGCTGGATCAATTGCCACCCGCTCTCCCTTTCGCTCGCCGGTCAGGATCTCGCCGGCAAGTTCATGACCGAGGACCAGGGGCCTGGTTAACTGCGCATCGCCGATCCCACCTTCGAGAAACCAGTGCAGGTCGGAACCGCAAATCCCGGCCGCCTCTACCCGGATGGCAACTTCATTTCTGCCTGGTTGGGCCGCAGCTTCTTGATGAAGCCGGAGATCGCCGGCCTTATGCAGTTTAAGAGCAAGGAATTCTTTTTTCATAAGTCGGGTCCAATTTTGCGCCTGATCCTTTCCTTGATTTTTACCATCGATCTCGCTCTATGTACATGTTTTACGGGAAAGATACCTGTGCTTGCAGCATTTAATGTTATCGATAACGGAAGCGCAAACATATATGATTGCTGGAATGAAGACATTATCCAGGGTCAATGATTCGATTGGCGAAGGATTTCATCTTTTATGCCTGATTTTGCCCCCTAAATATCATTATTTGGACGAATATTCCAGAATAATAGGAGAGTTGGACAAAAAGATTAAAGATACTTGACTCGCCTGAAAAAATATGCTATAAAATTGTTAGCGATAACGTGAACGATAACATTCTGCAAAAAGCATGATCCAAAACCAACGAATCACGATTAAAGATGTTGCGAAAGCCGCGGGGGTGTCAACGCAAACCGTTTCGCGGGTGATCAATAATCGCCCGGACGTTTCCGACGATACGCGCGATCGCGTTCAGCAAATCATCGAAGAGCTGGGATATTCCCCAAATGTCATTGCCCGAAGTCTGAGCCGGGGGCGCAGCAACGCGTTGGCGGTGGTTGGATTTGGCCTCGAATATTTCGGCTCTACAAGTGTGCTGACGGGCATCGAGCAAAAGACGAGCGAGTTGGGCTTTTCTCTTTTACTCAGCCTGCTCGATAAGTTCGAATCCTCCCGCGCAGATCAAATCTTGAGGGATTTATTATCCCGCCAGGTGGACGGCATCATCTGGGCGATTCCAGGAATTGACGAAGTCTTAGCCTGGTTAATGGGCAAATTTGAGAACATATCCGTCCCGGTAGTTTTCCTGAACAAATTCCAGAACGGTAATGACACTGTGGTCGCCATGGACAATTTGTTGGGCGCCCGGTTGGCGACCGGTCACCTTCTTGAACAGGGTTACCGTCGCATCGGCATCATCACCGGTCCGGAGAATTGGTGGGAGGCGCAGCAGCGCGAGTCCGGATGGCGGGAGACGATGAAGCAGGCCGGTATCGAGCACCCAGATGAACTCAAAGTGATAGGAAACTGGGGAGCCGCCAGTGGCGATGTGGGTCTCCACAACCTGATCGCCCGATCTCCGGATCTTGATGCGGTTTTTGCGAGCAATGACCAGATGGCACTAGGAGTGCTGCAGGCCGCAAGACGCCTGGGCTTGCGTGTTCCTGATGATCTGGGAATTGTTGGATTTGATGATATTCCTGAAGCTGCCTACTTTTACCCCTCCCTGACGACGATCCGCCAGAACCTGAGAGATCTGGGTGCTCTGGCGGTTGACCGCATGTGTGACCTGATAAAAGCTCGCCAGGCAGGCGAAGAATTTGCTCCGGATATTTCCTGGGTTAAACCCAGGTTGATTGTTCGCAAAAGTTCGATAAAAAATAACCATTAAGGAGGTAATGATGAATCCAATCACGCTGGGATTGGTTGTCGGCAATCGAGGTTTCTTTCCAAGCCATCTGTGTGAAGCCGGGCGATCCACGATCCTGGAAGTATTGGAAGAAGAGGGGATTCAGGTTATCGCCTTATCCTCTGGTGACACGCCTTATGGTTCTGTTGAAAGCCTCTCGGAAGCTCGCAAGTGCGCAAATTTGTTCAGCCAGCATAAGGGCGAAATCGATGGCGTCCTGATAACATTGCCTAATTTTGGCGATGAACGTGCCATTGCCAATGTCTTACGTTGGGCCGATCTAGACGTACCGGTTCTTGTCCAGGCTTTTCCCGATGACGCCGAAAGGATGAGCATTGCTGATCGCCGCGATTCTTTCTGCGGGAAAATGTCAGCCTGTAACAACCTTAAGCAGTATGGCATCAATTATTCTCTAACCAGCCTACATACCGTCGATCCGAAAAGTGAAAGCTTCCGAGGAGATTTGCGCCGTTTTGCCAGCGTCTGCCGGGTTGTCAGTGGGTTGAAAAATGCTCGCATTGGCGCTCTGGGCGCGCGTCCTGCAGCATTTAACACCGTGCGCTACAGTGAAAAATTGCTGGAGAATTCCGGCATCTCTGTTGAGACCCTGGACCTCTCCGAAGCGTTTGGGCGGATTGGCCGTTTGGGCGACAGCGAGCCGCTGGTGGCCACCAAGTTGGATCAGATCAAAAATTATGTTTCAACCAATGGGATTCCGGCTGAGTCTCTGACCAAGATGGCCAAGTTTGGAGTGGTTGTCGATGACTGGATGGCAGAAAACGAACTGGTCGCCAGCGCAATTCAATGTTGGACTGCCATGGAGGAATTCTTCGGAGTAGTTCCGTGCACCTTGATGAGCATGATGAGCAATAACCTGATGCCGTCCGCCTGCGAGACTGATATTGCTGGTGTGGTTGGCATGTATGCTCTGGCGCTGGCCTCCCAGAAGCCAAGCGCCATTGTCGACTGGAATAACAATTATGGCAGCGATCCGGACAAAGGCGTGATCTTCCACTGTTCTAACTTGCCGATGGACATCTTTGTTGATAAGACGATCTATTCAGATGACATCCCGGTGATGGATTATCAGGAGATCATTGCTGGGACCGTAGGAAAAGAGAATACCTTCGGCACGGTCGTCGGTCGTGTTCGCAGAGGACCATTTACCTTCTGCCGGGTTTCGACGGACGATCTCCAGGGTAAGATCGTTGCCTACGTTGGAGAGGGGGAGTTGACCGATGACCCATTGAAGACGTTTGGTGGTTATGGCGTCGTGCAGGTGCCCAACCTGCAAGGTCTGCTCCACTATATCTGCGAACACGGATTTGAGCATCATGTGGCCGTCAACTTATCTCAGACAGCCGACGCGGTTAACGAAGCCATGCAAAAGTACTTGGGATGGGATGTCTACTTCCACCGCTAAAGTTAAGGAGTGATTATGGGCGATACAAAATATGCCATCGGTGTGGACTTTGGCACTGAGTCCGGTCGTGCCGTTCTGGTCGACGTTGCGGATGGCCGTGAAATCGCTACTGCGGTATATGCCTACGTCAACGGCGTTATTGACGAAAAGCTTCCGGGTACAGAAATTGAACTGGAACCTGACTGGGCGCTTCAGGATCCCCAGGACTATATTGACGTTTTTAGAATCACGGTCCCCGCTATTCTGGAAGAGAGCGGAGTGAATCCGAGCGATGTGATCGGAGTGGGGATTGATTTTACTGCCTGTACAATGTTGCCAACAAAGTCAGATGGGACACCGCTTTGCTTCCTGCCTGAATTGCGCTCCGAACCACATGCCTGGGTCAAGCTGTGGAAACATCATGCTGCCCAACCCGAGGCCAATAAACTTAACCAGATCGCGGATGAGTTGGGATATCGTTTCCTGTCTCGTTATGGCGGAAAGATCAGCTCCGAATGGCTGGTTCCCAAGATCTGGCAAATTCTAGACGAGGCTCCGGAAATTTATGCAGCGGCTGATCGTTTCATTGAAGCTGCCGACTGGGTGGTCTGGCAATTGACTGGTGTTGAAACTCGGAACAACTGCACTGCCGGTTATAAGGCTATCTGGTCCAAGCGGGAGGGATTCCCGCCCAACGGGTTCTATAAAGCGCTTGATCCACGCCTGGAGAATTTGGTGGTCGATAAATTGTCGCCCGAGATTGCTTTTCTTGGTGAGCGGGCGGGCGGTCTGAGCGCTCGAGCAGGGGACTGGACCGGTCTGAACGAAGGCACCGCGGTCGCCGTCGCCAATGTCGACGCCCACGTGTCCGTACCGGCGGCCGCGGTGGTGGAACCGGGCCGCATGGTTATCATAATGGGTACTTCCAACTGTCACATGGTGTTAGGCGAGGAGGAGCACCTGGTTCCCGGTATGTGCGGATATGTAGAAGATGGCATTATCCCCGGCTTCTTTGGCTACGAGGCAGGCCAATCGTGCGTTGGCGATCACTTCGCCTGGTTTGTCGAAAACTGCGTTCCGGATTCCTATTTGCAGGACGCCAAGGACCGGGGCGTCGATATCCATGCCCTGTTGGAGGAACAAGCCGCCGCCCTGCTGCCTGGCGAGAGTGGTCTGATCGCGCTAGATTGGTGGAACGGCAACCGCAGCATTCTGGTCGATGTCGACCTGACGGGTTTGTTGATTGGGCAAACGCTGGCTACAAAGCCGGTAGAGATCTATCGGGCCCTCATCGAGGCCACCGCTTTCGGTACCCGAGTCATCATTGAGACCTTTGAGCAGAATGGTGTTCCCGTTAACGAGATTGTAGCTACCGGTGGTCTTCCGGATCGCAACCGGCTCTTAATGCAGATCTATGCGGATATAACCGGCAAGCAGATCAAGGTCGCCGACGCCAAACAAACGCCCGCCCTGGGCTCTGCCATGTTTGGCGCAGTTGCAGCTGGTAAGTCGGTGGGCGGCCACGAGGACATTTATGCGGCAAGCCGGGCGATGGCTCATATAAGAGACGATTTTTATACACCGGGTCTTGCCTACAAAGACGTATACGATCGGCTTTATGCCGAGTACAAATTGCTGCATGACTATTTTGGACGTGGTCAAAATGACGTTATGAAGCGTCTGAAGAAGATTAAGGCGACCGTCCGGAAATCGAGGCTGTGAAAGCGAGGAGTTCCACCGTGCTTTTGAAAACGATACGCGAGGAGCTGGTCAGGCTCAACCAGGCACTGCCCGAAAACGGTCTGGTAACCTGGACCAGCGGCAATGTCAGCATTCGCGATCCGGAAACCGGCTATGTCGCCATTAAGCCTTCGGGAGTCAAATTTGTGGACCTGACTGCGGAGAGCATGGTCGTTCTGGACCTGGATGGCAATTTGATCGAAGGGAAATTCAAGCCTTCTTCAGATACAGCCAGTCACCTGTTCATCTACCGGCAACGCTCTGATGTCAATGGCGTCGTGCACACCCATTCCAGCTACGCAACTGCCTTTGCCGCTCTCGGCAAACCTATCCCGGTCTGTCTTACTGCCCACGCCGACGAATTTGGCGGTCCGATCCCTTGCGGAGAATTTGCCTTGATTGGTGGAGAGGAGATCGGAAAGATTGTCGTTGAAAGTATAGGCGCTTCGGCGGCAGTTTTGCTGAAGAACCATGGTGTTTTCACGGTGGGTGCTGGCGGAGAGGCTGCTCTTAAAGCTGCGGTGATGGTGGAGGACATCGCCCGCACCATGTGGTTGGCCATGCAGATCGGCGAGCCTCACGAGATTCCTATGGAAATGATCGCCAAATTGCACCATCGTTATGCTTCCAGTTACGGGCAATCATGATGTTGACAGGAGGCCGGATGAAGCCCCGTGAACGCGTTGCGACCGCGCTTAATCATGAAGCGCCGGACCGCTGCCCCATGCAGGCCAGCTTCACCCCGGAATTTGCTGCCCGCTTGCGCGAAGATCTGAAAATTCAGGGTAAAAGCGTGCATAATCCTCACGGCGGCGGCAACACTTATCAGTTGGAACGCGCCGTGGGAGAGGATATGATTTTGACCTCCGTCGGCTGGGCAAACTCGTACTACCTGGATGATAAAGCCTACACTGACGAATGGGGGGTCGGCTGGGAGATCCAACCTTATGAAACACGCTTTGGCGCCGGGTGTTACACAGAGATCGTTGGTCACCCTCTGGCCAGCGAGGCGGCCATCAGCGGTTACCGGCCGCCGGATGCAAACCGTCCCGAATTGTATGCTGATGCTGAACAGGTGATCCGAGATTTCAAGGATGAATACTGGATCGTTGGTGTTACAGTGACAACGATCTTCGAAACCGCCTGGGCTCTCAGGGGCCTGGAGCAATTGATGGCGGACATGGTGCTCGACGCGGATCTGGCAGATCAAGTCCTGGATTTCCCTTACCGATATCACCTGACCGCTGCTAAAAAACTGGCCGCGATGGGCGTGGACATGATTTGGACCGGCGATGACGTCGGATCTCAAAACAGCATGCTGATTTCGCCGGCAATGTGGCGGCGGTACTTCAAGCCCCGCATGGCAGATTTCGTCGCGGAAGTTAAAGCCATTAACCCAGATGTAAAGATTGCCTACCACACGGACGGCAATGTTTTCCCGATCATCCCAGAATTGATTGAGATTGGAATTGACGTTCTCAATCCAATTCAACCCGCCAGTATGAATCCAGCGGAAGTCAAAAAGAGATTTGGCGATGATCTGTGCTTTTGGGGGACGGTCGATGAACAGCGCACGCTTCCTTTTGGTTCTCCAGCGAGCGTTCGGACAGAAGTGATCGAGCGTCTGGAAACAATTGGCAGGAATGGCGGCTTGATATTGGCTCCAACGCATCACGTTCAACTGGACACGCCGCTGGAAAATTTCTGGGCAATGGTGGATACCATTTTGAATACCTCCTATGCATCAATCGGAAGTAATTTCTAAAAAATTGGGTGGGCTGATTGCAGGCGGTGCTAAAAGCTTGCGAGCCCTGACCTTCCCTATACAAGCGGAGCAATGAATGGAAGAAAAACTAAGAGCCGTCAAAAAAGCTGTTATCGAAGGTGACATGGCCGCTGCCAGAGATGGGGTGCAGCTTGCCCTGGATACTGGCGTTGAGGCTGAGGTGATCCTGCAGCAAGGTTTAATCCCGGCAATGGCAGAAGTTGGTCGTTTATTTGAAGCAGGCGAGTATTATGTGCCCGAAATGCTGGTTGCCGCCCGAGCGATGCAGAGCGGGTTGGCCCTGCTCAAGCCGTTTTTAGTTCGGTCCAACGCCAAACCGGCTGGAAAAGTGGTCATCGGTACGGTCAAAGGTGATTTGCATGACATCGGAAAGAATCTGGTCGCCATGATGTTAGAGGGCGCAGGCTTTCAGATTAAGGATTTGGGGTCGAATGTCAGCCCGGAGAGGTTCATTGAGGCCCTCCAGGAAGATCAAGTTGACATCCTCGGTCTTTCCGCTCTGCTTACAACGACGATGACGATGATGAGGTCGACAATAACGGCTATTGAGGAAGCGGGACTGCGTGATCGCGTCAAAATCATCGTTGGTGGCGCTCCAGTAACCAGGACCTATGCGGAAGAAATCGGCGCTGACGGCTACGCGCCGGATGCCAGCAGAGCGGTATCCCTCGCTAAACAGCTGATCGGCCAGGGCCATATATAAATGCGATTTGGAATATTTTTCTGATATGAAAGGCTCCACTCGGGTTCAAGATTGGTGGTCGGTTGAAATTGAGGGGTTGCCGCAGTTCGAAATGGCGATGAAGCGGGTCTATGCCTGGTTTGAAAACGAGATCATCGACCGCCCCCCAATCCGGTTCCAGGCGCATAACGCCTTCCTGGAGGCGGCGAAAGAGGATATCTCTGGCCTCTCAAAAGAAGAGAAAAAAGCCTGGTGGTTTGATGCAGAAACCCAGGTGGAACTCTTCGCAAAATCTATTGAAGGTCGTCGCTTTCGTGGCGAGACGTTCCCGGTTTACTGGCCGAATTTGGGACCGGATGTGTTTGCGGCTTTCTATGGAGCCGAGCTGGAATTTGGAGAGGTCACTTCCTGGTCCATTCCACTGGTGCCGGATTGGGGTGAAGTAGCCAATCTCCGATTGAACATGGATCGCGAGTACTTTAAAAAGCTCGAAGAACTTACCCAATGTGCGCTGGAGAGGTGTGAAGGAAAATTCCTGGTTGGATATACAGATTTGCATCCCGGATTGGATTGCGTCGCCGCATGGCGAGATCCACAGCAACTCTGTCTCGACATGATCGACAGCCCGGAACGGGTTGAGCAAATGGCTGCCCTGGCTATCGCCGATTTCGAAACAATCTACGATCATTTTGATGCCCTGTTGAAAGCCAAGAACCAGCTCTCGGTCAGCTGGATGGGGATTCCATCCTTCGGGCGCATGCACATCCCCAGCTGTGATTTTTCGACCTTGATTTCCAAGGATTTCTTCGAAAAGTTTGCTCTTCCGATCCTCCAACAGGAAGTAAAAAGCATGACCCACAATGTTTTTCACGTAGACGGCAGAGGCGTGGCGCGGCACCTGGATGCGATTCTATCTGTGCCCGAAGTCCACGCGGTGCAATGGGTGCAAGGTGTTGGCGACGACTATCCCATCATGCAGTGGACGCCGCTTATCAAGGATTTGCAGAACAGGGGCATACCGGTCGTCGTTGATCTTGCTAAAGAAGATCTCAACGAATTTATCGAGGTGATGGATCCTCGAGGATTGTTTTTATGGATCGCGACGAGCAGTGAAGAGGAAGAAATTGAGATCTTGAAACGCATCTCGAAGTGGTCGGGAAGCCGTTGAATCTTTTTCAAGGTTTGGATGATGAATTTACTCAAGCTAAATTGTGAGGAGGTGTTGATGGAGTGATCAAAGAGAACGTAGCCATCCCGTCTGTTCAAACTAAAATCCTGAAAAACATTTTCAATGAGGAGATGTACAAATGAAGAGACTCAAATTAAACTGGATGATGGTTGTTTTCGTGGTCGTGGCTTTGATTCTGGCGGCGTGCCAGCCGACGGCTGCTCCAACAGTGGCGCAGGCTCCTGTTGGTGAAGCCGAGACGGCTCCGCCCTCCGAATCAGAAGGACCCGCGCCGGCACAAGAGGGTAAGTGGTGTTCCGAGACAGACATCGTGTTCTTCCCCGGCGGCGCGCCAGGTGGTCCTTTTGAGACCGTGGTCTACAATGGCGCGGTGGCTGCTGCCGCCGACCTGGGCGCCAACGTAGAATACGTTTGGTCCGATTGGAACCCTGAGCAAATGGTTACCCAGCTGTCTGAAGCCATCGCCACCAAACCCGATGGCATTGCAGTCATGGGGCACCCTGGGGACGAAGCTTATGCTCCCCTGGTTGAGGAAGCTGAAGCCCAGGGCATTGTCGTGACGAGCATGAACACGCAACTGCCAGCCTTGCAAGGGCAATTCGGTTCCAACGGTTTCGGTTACGTGGGCGCAATCCTCTATGACGCGGGCTATTCCCTTGGCTCCGAATCGGTCAGCCGCTTTGGTCTGCAGGCCGGGGACAAGGCCTTCGTTTGGGGTTTGCTGGCTCAGGCCGGCCGCGGCGAGCGCACCCAGGGTGTGGTTGACGCGCTGGAAGATGCGGGCCTGGAGGTGATCTACCAGGAGATCGATGACGCCACCAATGCTGAAGCTACTGCTGGCGTACCCGTCTTCGTAGGCATCATGTCTTCCAATCCGGATATCAAGCTGGTCGTAACCGATCATGGAAATCTGACGGGAACGTTGGAGACTTTCCTGAGCAGCGCTGGCCTTAGCCCGGACGACGTCTTTGCGGCTGGCTTCGACCTCTCCTCTGCCACCGTGGAAGCAATTCGGGGAGGCTGGACCGACCTGGTGATCGACCAACAGCAGTGGCTGCAGGGCTATCTGGCTGTCTTGCAAATCTGCATCACAGACAACTATGCCTTCACCGGCCTGCACATTGACACAGGCGCTGGCTTCGCACACGCCGATAATGTCGACCTGCTGGCCGATCTGGTGGAGCGACAGATTCGCTGATGTAGCCTGATACGAATTTCTACCGCAACCGCTTATCCGTAAGTCGCTAGAAACAGGCGGCGAGGGCCCGGTGGTACGTTTTGTACCAAAATGGAACAAGAAACCATCAGGCCCTCGCCCTGGAGAAATAGGTATGAATTACTGCCTGGAACTCAAAAATGTATGCAAGTTTTTTGGAGAAGTGAGAGCCCTAGAGGACGTCAATTTTCGCCTGGGACGAAACGAAGTCGTGGGGTTATTAGGCGACAATGGCGCTGGAAAATCCACCTTAATTAAGATCATCACCGGCTACCATCAGCCGACCTCCGGTGAAATCTACTTCGATGGCCAACCAGTTGAACATCTCACGGTCCCCAAGGCTCGCCAATTAGGCCTGGAAACTGTTTATCAGGAACGCGCCCTGGCCGAGCTACAAACCCTTTGGCGAAATATATTCCTTGGCCGAGAGCTGAGCAACTCGTGGGGCTTTCTCGACGTAAACAAGATGAAAGAAGAAACCCACCGCTTGATGACCCGATCGATGGGGTTCACCTCGTCAGCTGTAAGCCCAGAATCAAAGGTCGGCAAATTCTCTGGCGGCGAAAAACAAGGTGTTGCCATCGTGCGCGCCCTATACTTCGATGCCGAGATAATTGTCCTGGATGAGCCAACGATGGGCCTGTCCTTAAAGGAGACGGAGAAATTGCTCAATTTCGTGCGCGGCATTCGGGCGGCAGGCAAATCGGCAATATTCATTGATCATAATATCTTCCATGTTTACAATGTAGCCGATCGAGTTGTTGTCATAGATCGCGGTCGAGTGGCCGGCGAGTTCCAAACCAAGGATATTTCTTTGGATGATTTAATGGCCAAAATGATCAAAGTTGCTGAAACCGGCAGCCTGGAATAGTCAAATCTAGAATTAAGGATAGGTGCGATGAGTTCACAAGTCAAACCAGTTACTGCTGAAGCCTACGAGCCATACAAAGAAACTTTCAGTCTCGGAAAATTCGCCCGGACGTATGGAAGCCAGCTCGGTATTGCGGGCGTTTTTATTGCCCTTTGGATTTTCTTCATCGTCGGGGAGCCGCGAACATTTTTGTCGTCACAGATTTATTTTGCTTTCATGTCCACGATCCCGTTCTTCGCCATCATGGCCCTGCCGCTGACGATGGTCGTGATCGCTGGCGAGATTGATTTGTCTTTCCCGTCCATCATGGCCATGGGCATGATTACGTTTATGACAATGCACGGCCTTACCGGCAGTGTCGGCCTGGCGTTTTTAGGTGCGCTGATCACGGGTCTTTTTATCGGCTGGCTTAACGGTATCATCGTAGTGAAATTTGGCATTCCTTCGTTAGTCGCGACGATCGGCACGCAATTCTTTTGGCGCGGCGCAGTGCTGGTGCTGGGGCAGGGCAAGAGCGGTTCTTTGGTTTATACGAAAGCTTCCCTCGTACATCCTGTCCTGGTTGGTAAACTGTTCGGAATTGTTCCCATGCAAATGATCTGGTTAATCGTTATAGCTGCCGCAACATGGGTGCTGCTCAACCGCCACAAATTTGGCGCCCACATCTATTTGATCGGCGATAATGTCAATAGCGCCGAACTCATGGGGATCAACACCGGGCGGACCCGCATCCTGGCCTTCATGCTCGTCGGTATTGTCTCTGCATTTGCAGGGGTGGTTGCCAGCCTGCACGTGACCTACTTCTGGCCCAGCCTGGGTGACGGCCAGTTGCTGCGCACGCTGGCCTCCGTGTTCCTGGGCGGTACATCAGTTTTTGGTGGGGTCGGCACCATCTTTGGCACATTTATTGGCGCTTTTATCATTGGCTCCATCGAGGCCGGTACCGTGGCTATCGGGTTGACTGGCTTCTGGACTCAATTGATCTATGGATTTATTATCGTTCTCTCGGTCATCATGCATACTTATGTGCGGCGAAGAATGGAATGAAACTGGCTCGCCTGGAACGATTCTCTAAGGCAGCAGCGGTGTAATCTTCCAATCGAAGTTTTCAACCATTATCTGAGTGCTATTTCCGGGCCAGTAGATATGGCTGAAATAGCTGGACCCTCGTAAGGTAGATGGGTGCCGTCCCTGTGTGACGATGATGTGATCCGGCGTTATCTTGGCAAAATAATCTTGCCGTTTCACAGAAGATCTTCCCAATGTAGGATCCATGGGTGTCCAACCGATCCCTGGCAGATATACCACCAGCCATGCGTGTTCGATTTGAGCCAGACCGGCTGTATCTTTGCTCATGTAGAGTACGCCTTCAAAATATTGCGCCGGGATGCCCATTGCCCTGGCTAGAGCAATCATTAAATCTGAATATTCTGTACAGTCTGCTCCCATTTCACCCAGAGCGGCCTGTGCGCCCCAATCTGCGCCGTTGTAGCTGTAAACGAGGTTATTTCCAATATAGTTGTAAATTGCTTCAACTTTTTCGCAGGCAGATTGCTCCCCCGCGGATAGCTTCTGGGCGAGGTCTACGATTTGCAGGTTATCGGATTCAATGTGGAGTTCAGGTTGCGTGAAAAGATCAGGAAGCTCACCTTCGCAGTTATTGAGATCATAGTTCAACTGGTTAACGAGGATTTTGTAATTGATTTCGATCTGGATGACAGATTCCGGTGCCATACCGGAAAAATCAAATTCAGCGTATTCGTTCCCGTACTCGTCCCTGGAGATCTGATAACTTTCGGGAGTTATCTCTCTGGAATTTACCAGCTGGAAAGGAAAAACGTCGCCAACCAGCGCGATCCAGATATTTTGTTTATCCGGCGTTCCGGATCCCTTATTTGCCAGCGTTAGACGTTGCCGAACGTCATATTCGACGCTCTCGACAATTGCAGGCGGGTTAATGCCGGCAGAAAGGTAGCCGTCGCTGGCCGAGAATGGCGTTGTCTGGCTTGGTAGGATAGGGTCCGCAGTTTGAGGTTGGGGGAAGGGTACAAGAGGTTGTGATTCAGAGGCAGTTTTTTGTTGGCATGCTGCCACAAGCAAGCTGAGAGCTATCAACGGAATCGGGAATCTGCTCGAACACCTTCCTACAAAGACTTTGAATTGCAGGCTTTGCATCGTCTATGAGGTCGAACAGAGCACTCCAGCCATTCTGTTTCACCCGGCTCAATTATTGGCGGGTGATTGATCCTCCTCCTGCACAAGGATTTCGATAAAGATCGGATCCCCAAATGGCTCTCCCCGGGGATCAAATGCCTGCCAGGCGCTGCGGTAAACGCCGGCTTCTTCCGGAGCGACGAACAGAATTCTGACCGGCGCCTGGCTCCCGCTGCGCGCCGGGTACAGGGCCTGCTCGGGCGCAGCTCCCATGTCCGGCCCGGCGATTAATTTCAGCCGGTAGCCCGCATCCCAATTGCACGTTCCGCTGTTTTCCACCTGCCAGCGCTTGTCCAGCTCCATCTCCGGGCCGACCAAGGCGCCGTCGGGGATGGTCAGATCGTCCAGGAACGCCAGATCTGGCGTGCAGGCCGGCGTAGGGGTGGCTTCAGGTTCCTCGAACGCGATCGCTTCGGTCGAGAGACTCGACCGCTCCTCGGTCTCTGGTGCAGTCAACGGTGAAGTGGGTGCTAAGGTCGGAGGCACGTACGGCGTTGGCGTCGTCCGCCCAGCACAGCCAACAAGAACCAGAAGGGCGATAAGAGTGCGTACTCCGTAGAACGTATTGCGTCTATCCTCATAGATACCACGCAATACGGAATACGCAATCCGCATCACGTCCTACACTTCCTCGTCCTCGAGAGGCTCTTGCCCGTCCTCTGACATTGGGAGCACCAACATACCTTCCAACGACTGCTGGCGGATGGCCAGTTCGATTTCCTCTGCCAGGTCGTGGTTCTCGCGCAGGTATTCCTTGGAATTCTCGCGTCCCTGTCCAAGGCGCAGCTCGCCGTAAGAGTAATACGAACCGCGCTTATCTACGATTCCTAATTCAGCAGCCAGGTCAAGCAGGTCGCCGGCTTTCGAGATCCCCTCATTGTACATGATGTCGAATTCTGCCGTACGGAAGGGCGCCGCCACTTTATTTTTAACTACCCGCACGCGCGTGCGGTTGCCGATAATCTCCGCGCCTAACTTGATCGATTGGATGCGGCGCACGTCCAGGCGCACGGAAGCGTAGAACTTCAACGCCATGCCGCCGGTGGTGGTCTCCGGGTTGCCAAACATTACCCCGATTTTCTGGCGCAGCTGGTTGGTAAAAATAACCGCGGTGTTGGTCTGTTTAATCGCTCCGGACAACTTGCGCAGCGCCTGAGACATCAAGCGCGCCTGCATGCCCATCGGCGAGTCACCCATATCGCCTTCGATCTCAGCCCTCGGCACCAGCGCCGCTACAGAGTCGATCACGATAACATCGATGGCGCCAGAACGGACCAACGTCTCGGTAATCTCCAGTGCTTGCTCGCCCATGTCCGGTTGGGAGATGAGCAGGCTTTCCACGTCCACGCCGCACCTGGACGCATAGGAAGGATCAAGGGCGTGCTCCATGTCGATGAAGGCACAGGTTCCACCCATTCTCTGCGCCTCTGCCACGATGTGCTGGCAAATAGTGGTCTTACCTGAAGACTCTGGGCCGTAAATCTCGGTAATCCGGCCCTTGGGTACGCCTCCGACCCCCAGCGCGATATCCAGGGAGAGCGAGCCGGTGGGGATGACGTCGACGAGCATCTGTTGGGATTCGCCTAAGCGCATAATAGCGCCGTCGCCATATCGCTTGGTGATATCGCCCAACGCTTTCTCCAGAGCGATCAGGCGAGCATCATTATTTTCATCGGAAGACTTTCTGGGACTCATAGTTCTTTACTCCTGCGACGAGTGTCATAAGAATAGGCGCTTTATTATAAACGATCTGGCCGCGCTGCAGGCCTAAGCCCTGCGGCGCGCAGGCACCAGCCCGTTTCCAGTTCTCCCCTAGTGTAGCACAAATGTTCGGAGTGTCAAGGGTTGGGCGGTTGAAAATCCTCTCCCGGTGCAACGGGAGGGTCGAGGCTAAAACCGCGCTGCCCGCGAAAGGTAAAAGTGCTGACCAGACCCGGCTTTACCTCAATTTTCTGAGTGATGTTTTTCCCCCAAAATTTAATCTCAATTTCATATCTACCTTCGGGTAGATCACTGATCACCATGTTTTCCCGGTAATAAGCGTCGCTTTTCACGGCGCCCCCGCCGTAAGTGTAGGCGATCCAGGCCTGGCCAGTATCCACAGACCTTACTGTAACCAGGTGGCTCTCCAGCAGCACGCCGGCATTGTTCATGACCCGCCCCGAGACCACTCCCCAACCTTGCGGAGGGACGAGCCACAGCTCGGGGTTGCGGGTGGAGAAAAATTCATCCCTGGCCAGCCGGACCTCAAAGTGCAGGTGCGGTCCGGTGGCTTTTCCGGTCTGGCCGCTTATCCCGATCACTTCACCCGTTTCGACCTGCTGTCCTTTTACTACGTCCAGGCGGTTGAGGTGGGCATACACGGTGTAGAGCTTCTCGCCCTGGTAGCCAAAGTCATGGCGAATCAACACCGCCAGGCCATAAGGATCGGCTGGATCGTAATAACCGTTATACAGTCCGTAGCCCGCCCAGGTCACTACCCCAGATGCGGCTGCCAGCACGGGCGTGCCGAGAGGTGCCTGGAGGTCTACCCCGCTGTGAACGATATCCTCAAAAAAGACGCCGCCATAGCGGTAGTCTGCGAGCGGCCAGTTGATCTCGTTGGCGGCGATGGGCCGCGAGAAATAGAAGTGATCGTATGGCGACAGCGCCCAGGGGATCGGGTAGAGCGCTGGGCGCAAGGCCGAAACCGGCGCCGGCCCCGGAGTTGGAAAGGTAATCCTGAGCGGTTCTTGTGCCGGCTTTTGCATTTGCATAACGGGCATTACCGGCGCAGCGATCTGCTCCCGGTCGAACGCCACGAGCGCGGTAGGAAGTGGAGAGATGTCGTTTTCTGATCTAAGCTCTCGACCCTGGGATTCTCGCGAAGCGCGCTCGCCGGTCGGGGAGGAAGCATTTGAAGAGGCTGGAAGATAACTCAACCCTACTGCCATCAGGATCAGGATCAGGTCGAGCAATAACAGGGATAACTTCGAGAGGCGGAATGATTTTCTCATGGACTCGGCGTGATAGGTGAGGTCTGCGCGGGGCTGAGCGGGGTCAAAGTAGGTATCGAAGTCGCCGTGAGAGTCGGTGTAGGCGTACGGTACCAGCGTGGCGTGGGCGTAGCTGTCTGCGTGGGCGGCGGGACTATCGTGGGCGTAACCAGAGCTTCTGCGGGATACAGTTCTAACATGGCTGAGCGCCAATCTTGCCTGCCCGAGTGCACGAACTCATTGAAGCGGGTGGCTGGGAACAGAGACTGCCAATTAGGCAGCGCTGGCAGGCGTTCCCAACCATACGCGCTGGCCAGAGCCGTAAAATCAATCCAGTATCCAACCGGCATGTTTTCATGCGGGATGCCGCCCTGTTCATAAGAAACCTGGTCGCCGCTGTATCTGGCGTTTAGATCCCATGGGTAGGCCGGCAATGGTTTACCCTGTGAGCCATCCTGGAAACGCGCCTTCAGATAAACCCGCCAGTAGGTTTCAAATCCGAATTTTTCAGGAACGACGACCATCCAACCGGCGTTAATCGGCAGAGGCGTTATGGTGAATGCCCGGCCGGTATACAACCAGTCGTTGCCCAATCCGGGCGCCAGCGGCGCAGTCAAGGGGACGTAGGCGTTTTCAAGGGTAGCCAACAAATCCCAGCCGGCCTCCTCGGCGACCCGCTCCCGCAGCGCTAGGAACGAATCATCTACCATATCGTGCAGTTGGGGATAGGGCGCGGCGACGTCCACCAGGGGTACCAGGTGGTGGCGGTTCCCGGGAATATCTGGCTCCGGGGTGAGTTCCGGGAACCAGAGCGGCGTGGGGGAAACCCTGGCAGTTTGTTCCAGTCCCTCAGGTAGCACCGCTGACGGCGCCGCTCTCAGCCATGCCAACCCTTGGACATCTCCGGGTAAGATAATGGGTGGCAAGACCAAAAGAGAGTCCTGCGCGGTATAGCCAGACAGAAGGGTTTGGTTTGGTGTTTTGAGGGTGCTGAGCAGCGTGCTGCCATCGGGACTCCAGACCGGCCGGTCGCCACTGCCGGCATAATGCCTTTCTCCATCTTCGCGCTGAATCCAGATACTTCGGATGCCATCCTGTGTGGACGCCCAGCTCAGTGCACTTCCATCCGGTGACCAGGCCGGGTTCGTTTCCATGGAACGCGGGCTTTGGCTCAGGTTGGTGAAGCGTTCTTCATCACCTTTATCCAGATCTGCAATCCAGATTTCGGTTTCGCCGCTGCGGGTCGATACAAAAGCCACCTGCCGGCCTCTTGGAGACCACGCCGGGCGGAAATCGGCTGCCGGATGCTTGCTCAGATTGATTGGCGCCAGTGCTCCTTTGACATCCCGGATGATAATCTCGAGGTTCCCTTCGACATAAGATTCATAGACAACATATTGTCCATCTGGAGAGAGAGACGGCGCTGCGTCATATTCGGCAGTTTGGGTCATACGGGTTGTGTCACCATCGTCGATATCCAGCACGTACAGGTCCCATTGACCGTCTCGGTTAGAGGCAAAGGCAACCTGGCTGCCAGCCACACTGGTTGAGGGTGTAATGTCATCCCAAGGGCCGCTTGTCAGGCGGGTGAGCGGCAAGTTGGAGGGCTGGAAGGCGAACAGGTGGCTGTAACTTCCTTCGCTCAAGGAGAGGATTATCATCCCCTGGTTTATTGGGCTGCCTGAAATTTCTGGTTGGTCGAGCGAAGCAGTCGTGGGGCTGTCTGTCTCAGTAGATTTGGGTGCTGGGAGAGTTCGGGTCTCGGTAGGCGTCGGGGGTATTACGGTGCGAGCGGCCGGATGCGCGCCCGGATTCGACGATGCCTGGGCAAGGGGCATATTTACCTTCGCCCGCCCGAAAGGAAATGCTATGAAACCGGAAGCAATCAAGATGACGGCAAACACGCTCCCAAGGAGGCCTGGCGCATAGCGCAGTCGCCGAGGATCGCGTCTCTCATGGCGCGGCTCGCCATCATTGTGCTCTGTAATATTGGGAAGTAGACCCATGCTTTGTTAGATGTAGTTGCCTTGTATAAATGATCCGAAAATCATTCTAGCATGGGCAAATTTTGGCGTCAATTAAACCTGACCCACCCCATCAATATTGTTAGCTTTGATCTATTCCTCAATCCTGAACGTGGTCTCTGCCTGGTCTACCACCGTGCTTTTGGTTGGCAGGGGGAGGAGCGGTTGCTCTCCGGATCGATTGGCTGCTTCTTCATCCTCCTCTTCTTCGGCCTCCGCGTAATATACTTTTGAGAATACGGTATATTCCGCGCCCAGCCTTGGCGAGCGCAAGTGGATGGTAAATTCCATTTTGGGATCGCCGGTCTCAATAATGGAAATGCTGGCCACCTCCTCACCCTGATCGTCCCGGATGCTGATTTCCCCATTCGGTCGCTTTTGAAAGGGCGTTACCTCCAGGTTAATCCGTACCCGACGCCCGTCGGGCCACGGATCGGCGCGCAGCTCTCGGATGCGCACCTCTCCAGGCGGCAGCGGGATATCATCTGGGTCATGAAAATAAATATTCATAATTATTTACTCAAATGATTATAATCCTATGTGTTGCGTATTGCGTATTTCGTAATTGGTAATGCATAATCTGAAACAGCAGCTGCGGATTACGGATTACCGATTACGCATCACGTTTTACGTCTTTTCATCGAAAGCAGCCCAAGAGTTCTTACCGTAGGAGACCCGCCATGCCCTCTCGTTTTGAAACCCTCGCCATCCACGCCGGACAGCCGCCCGACCCTACTACCGGGGCCGTGATGACGCCGATCTACCAGACCTCGACATATGTTCAGCAGGCCGTCGGGCAGCATCAGGGTTACGAATACTCGCGGACCGGCAATCCGACGCGCACCGCCCTGGAATCCTGCGTCGCCGCCCTGGAAGGATCGCAGTATGCCCTGGCTTTTGCCTCCGGCATGGCTGCAACCGACATGGTTTTGCGGCTGCTCTCCCCCGGAGATCACATCCTGGCTGGCAATGATGTCTATGGCGGGACTTTCCGGTTGTTCGAAAGCGAATTCAAGCGTTATGGGCTGGACTTTACTTATGTGGACACCACCGACCTTTCTCAAGTGAGTGCAGGCTTGCGTCCGGAGACGCGCCTGGTCTGGTTGGAGTCACCTACGAATCCATTTCTCAGCGTCACCGATATCCAAGCCGTCGCCGTGATTCTGAAGGATCACCGCACCCGGCATGCCAGATCGGAAGCGGATTTTCCATACCTGACCGTAGATAATACCTTCGCCACGCCCTATTTGCAACGGCCACTTGAGCTGGGCGCCGATATTGTCGTTCATTCCACGACCAAGTATTTGGGAGGGCATTCCGATGTGGTCGGCGGCGTTCTGGCCACCCGCCATGCCAGAGTACACGAGCAGCTGGCTTTCCTTCAGAATGCGGTCGGCGCTGTGCCGGGCCCCATGGACTGCTTCTTAGTACTGCGGGGAATAAAAACCCTTCCCGTTCGCATGGACCGCCATGCAGTTAACGCCGCCGCCCTGGCGGACTTCCTGTCCAATCATCCCAAGGTGGAGCAGGTTTTTTACCCGTTCCTGCATTCTCACCCTCAGGCTGAGATCGCCCAGCGCCAGATGCTCAACGGAGGTGGGATGGTTTCCTTTGTCGTTAAACGAGGCGGTGAAGCGGCTCGCCGGGTGGTCGAGAGCACCCGGGTGTTTGCATTGGCGGAATCCCTGGGTGGCGTGGAATCGCTCATCGAAGTGCCGGCGGTCATGACGCATGCTTCCACGGCCGGCTCTCAGTTAGCGGTGGATCCCGCCCTGATCCGCCTCTCCGTTGGCCTGGAGCATGTAGACGACCTTTTAGAAGATCTTAAGGCGGCTTTGGAAGAGATTTGAAAAGAACCTTCCGCGCCGCAATTGCCGGCTAGGCGTCATGTTCAGCGCCTTCAAAACTGCCGTTTACCCGGATACTTTGCTGAACGGCTGGTTGAGGATCATCACCCTCTGACCTCCAACGAGTGTTCTGGATCGCAGGCTTATGACCGCATAATCGCAGCCAGCAAGGTTTCTCCAGGCATGTGCGTACGCTCAAGCGCGAAGACGGTCCCACCGTTCAGCAGGGTGTGCAGTGCGGCATATTGGAGCAGGTCCTGGCTTTCTGGCCTCGCTTTTGAATGGCTGTGTATCTGGCCACTCTGTTCATCAAAGTCTCCCCAGCGCTGCACTCCCAGGGCTACGAACAGGGTGTCGACTCGCCCGTAGAAGGCCGCCGGGACGATGACCTCGACCTGGCTGGAAATGCGTTGCGTATTAACCAGCTGGGCATAGCGAGCCAGCGCGGCGGTTTGTTCTTTCCGGAAATATGGTTCCACGATCGACCAGCTCTTCTGGTGGAGCTCCTCGATGCTGAGCTCATCCGGGTGACTGCGAATGCTGTCTTTCACAAGATGGGCATTGCTGTTCACTTCTGTATAAATGGGGATTGATGGATCCAATCCTGCCAGCACCAATGGGGCCGGATCGTTGCCAAGCAGGTCGCCAATTCCTTTATCCACCATCCGGAAAAACTTGCGCAGGTCATGTTTTAAGCGGTCATCCTCGTTGCCGTGACCGAAAAAGATGGCCGAGCGTTTGCCCGGCGCGCTTCCCGTTTGGGTGTGGAATTGAAGTCTTTTTTCGCCCTGTCTCTCGCCGAGAGCAGCGGTGAGATTGTCGGGGATTCCTTCAAGATCCACCTCACTAATGCCGAAGCGGCTGGCTTGAAACAGGCCCACCTTATTCTGGCTCAAGCCCAGGACATAATAATGCCCATCCCCGTACAATAAGGGAAGCAGTGGTTTCAGGTAGAACCGACCGGCCACAACCACCTGTTCGTCGAATTTTACAGGGACTCGCTGAGTTATAAAAACCCCTCGGGCCAGGAATATCGCCAGCCCGTCACTCAAATGGCGCCAGAATGGCGAGTGCCCCTGGAGGTTGCGGGCTGGTTCCAGGAGTGTGCGGGCGTCGACCGTGCGCTGACCACCGCCGATCAGCTCTATTTCTGCCTGTCGAAGTAGATTTCTGAACCGGATTGGATCCTGGCGAGTTCCGTGGCCAGTGCGATGAGTGGGCATGTAGATCGAGATGCAGGTGCCATAACCTTTATCCATCAACAGCTTCAATTCGTCAAAGAGAAGTGGGATCATTGTTCATCTCCTGCAATTTATTTGCTTCTATTTCGTCTCTCCAATCATCCACCGCGCGGCGTGTATAGCAATTGCCGGCGAATATATCAGGCTTGGTCACCTGTCTCATCCATCCTCAGGGGGATCAGACGATTACGATCCTCCTCACGCGGTGAACCTGGCAATGATTTCCTCGTTCTATTATATTCCTTCCAATCACAATAAACCTTTTTCCCGGCCTTAGCAATGGTAAAAGCGCGTAAATCTTATTAAGTAAAATCGCCAATTTTCAAGAAAATGGATCTGGGCTATAATGCGATTCCTTTTAAGAGCTTAAATCTCGATGCAAGATGAAAAAACTGGATCCACAGCCTGCCAATCGGCGGCCACCCGCGAGCTTAGCCGAACCACCTGAAACCCCTTTCGCTCGAATGCCAGGGAGATTTAGCATAACCAACGCTATTGAACTGGCCCTTGGGCTGGGTTTGTTGGCATTGGTCTGGGTGCTGGCCCGCCCGCTGGCGCTACTGACGCTGGGGATCTCCATCGCAGCAGCATTGGCCCCCATGGTCGCCTGGCTTGCGCGCCGCGTGCCGCGTTTGCTTGCGATCGTTTTGGTCTACCTGGTGGTTCTGTTGCTCTTAGTAGGGATTGGCTGGATCATCATCCCTCAACTGGTCAATCAGGCCCGGGAGATCAGTTTTCGTGCCCCGGCTTTGATTCGAGAGATGCAGGATTTGTTTGCGCAGGGTGACAGAATTTTCGGCGTATCCTTGATGGACACGTTGTTGCCCCAAGTCGGCCAGTTCAGCGCCCTGCTCATTTCGATGCCTGTAAGAATCATTTCCTCCCTCTTTGATATTCTTCTCGTGTTGTTCATTTCCGTCTACTTACTGATCGAAGCCCCCACCATCCGTCGCTTCCTGCTCTCCTTGTTTCCGGCCGGCTACCAGAAGCGTGTCGACGGGCTGGTTATGGATATCTCCCAGGCCATGGGCGGCTACGTGCGCGGCACTGTACTTACCTCCATCGCCGTCGGTTTCCTGACCTACCTGGGACTGTTGGTGATTGGCGTAGATTTCCCCCTGGTGTTCGGCCTTCTCGCCGGGCTGCTCGAAGTGATTCCTTATCTCGGGCCGCTTATCGCTGCGGTTCCCATTCTCATCGTGGCCCTGCTTGAATCCCCGGTCCAGGGTCTCGTCGCATTGATATTCCTTTTCGTTCTGCAGCAGTTTGAAAGCCTGGTCCTGAGACCGAATATCATGCACACCCAGACCGCGGTCTCGCCGCTGCTGGTGATCCTGGCGATCATCGCTGGAAGCACCCTTGGCGGGCTACTGGGCGTGATCGTAGCCATTCCCCTGGCTGCCGGCCTGCGCGTAGTGGTGAAGGAGGTTATTGCTCCTGCAGTGCGCCGGTACACGACCGCCAGCCTGGCCGATCCGGAGATGTCGCAGGAGCTCCTCTCAGAATAGCGGCCAGAGTATGGGCAAGAAGATCAATGTGACGATCAAGAGGGCGACGTTGAGCAGTCCCCCGACGCGCGTGTAATCGAAGAAACGATATCCCCCCGGCCCGAAAACCAGGACATTAGCCTGGTGCCCGACCGGGGTAAGAAAACTGGTTGAGGCTCCGATGACCACCGCCAGGACGAAACTCTGCGGATTAGCCCCCAGCTCCAGCGCTATGTCAATGGAAATCGGCACGATCAACACAGTGGCAGCCGCATTGGACATTGGCTCAGTAATTAATCCTGCCAATATGTAAATTCCGGCCAGCACAGCGATTGGACCTATCCCGCCCAGCAGATTTACAATCTGGTCTGCCAGAAAACGTGCTGTACCGGTTGTCTCCATCGCCAGTCCTAACGGCAGCATACCGGCGATTAAAAATACGCTGCGCCATTCAATGCTCTGGTATGCCTCGTCCATGGTCAGGCAGCCGGTCAATACCATCAAGACAGCGCCGATAAGCATGGCAGTGGAGATGTGAAAACCAAACAAGGTAACTAAAACCAGCACCAGCGCGATGGCGCCGATGGCGATGGGCGCTTTCTTTCGCCTGCGCAGCTCGACCATGACCGGTTCGAGAACCAGGAACTCATTGCCTTCCTGGAGATCCGCCAGGCGATGGCGCGGCCCTTGCAGGAGCAGCGCATCCCCGAATCGCAGGCGCACATCGGCAAGGCGCTGGGTGATTACTTCTCCGTGCCTCCGGATGGCGATAGCGGTAAAGCCGTGGCGGTCACGAAATCGCAGTGATCTCAAGCTGCTGCCAGCTATGTTCGAACGCGGGGCCAGAGTCGCTTCTACCATATGAACCTGATCGTCATCCAGTCTTTCCAATGGAAACTTATTCTTGGCCTCGTTCAACAATCCCAGTGCTTCCTGCGCTTCCAGGATATCCTCAATCTGCCCCTCAACGATCAAAAGGTCGTCAGATAACAAGCGCGTATCGCGATCCACTTTCGTGATAACTTGATCCTCACGCAGGACGGCGATCACGCTCAGGTCGTAATCTGCTCCCAGGCGGGACTCCAGCAGAGTATGCTCGATCAGCGGGCTGTCCGGCAGCACACGTACTTCGCTGATATATTCGCGCAACTGCGTGGCGGGCTGTTCCTGGATGGTCCCACGGGCAGGAAGCAAATGCCGCCCTAGCAGAATCATATACAGGATGCCGGTTCCAAATACGATGGCTCCCATGGGCGTAAAGTCGAAGAAACTGAAGGTGGGTAAACCGTAATCGGAAAGAATGGTGGTTGCGAGCACGTTGGGCGGCGTTCCGATAAGCGTCATGTTGCCCCCCATAAGTGAAGAGAAGGACAGCGGGATCAACAATCGGGATAGGGGGACTTTGGATTGACGGGAGATGGCTGCCACCGCCGGCAGAAGCACTGCGGTAGCGCCAATATTGTTCATAAACGCCGACATGATCCCGCAAGATAACATGATGACGAGGATCAGACGAGGTTCGCTCTTTCCGGACATGCGAATGATGAGCTGCCCGATGATGTCAGCGATCCCGGTTCTAAATAGCCCGCCGGAGACGATGTAAACCGCCCAAACGGTGACTACCGCGGGACTGGCAAACCCAGAAAACGCTTCCTGTGAGCTGATCAGGCCCGTGAGCGTTAATGTAAGCAAAACCAGCAGGGCAATTAGATCGACACGCAGCTTTTCCGTGGCGAAGAGAAAAACCGCTGAGGCGATGATGACTAATATCAGGGTAATTTGCGGCGTCATTGAACCTAGCCTCTCAGCATAAAACAGATATAGATTAAATGGATAACGCCGTGCGTGAAAAGTTTATTTTAAAGAAGTTACTCGTCAAAGATATAAGTCGGCTCCTCGTAATAACGCACGCTTTTATTCTTGAGCTTCTTCTGCAGCCACTCCTGCAACCGGTTATCCTTCTCCTCGAGAGATTTCTCCGCAGCCAACTCCCCAAGGGGGTAATTGACACGCAGCGCCCGTGGGGAAATCGTGAAGCGAGTGCTGCCCGCCGGAAGCAACGTGCCTTTCCCCACCAGGTAGAGCACTTCCTCGATTCTAAAACTTGGCATGACAACCAGCCCTGTCAGGTTGGGATAGAGCTCATTGAGCTTCTCCATGTCGAGGAGGTTTGTGCGGTCCGTCTTAGCTCTTTCCTGATATTGATCACAAATGGCACGCAGAAGCTTTACCCGAGTTCTCAAATCGGTTGACGGCGGGTGAGCTGCGTAGGTTTCACCAGCCGGGAGGCGGATAATCGCCAGAGCTTGCCGGTTGATCAAGTCCTGCTGCGCATGGTCAAGATCCCGGCGAATTAATGCCAGGTGAGGGATCTTCTCGACACGCGCCATCAATGCTTCCGTCTCCCAATCCCACAGCACGTGATTCCAGGGATTAAGCTTCAGCCCGGGATCATCGGGTTCGACGATTTGCGCCAGGATATGAGATATCTCCAGCATTTGCAGCGCCAGTACCCGGTGGGCGCCATCTAGCACCATATAGCGCCCGGTGCGGTCGCGCAGGGGCGTAATGATCGGGGGATTACGCAATACCCCGCTCGTTTTCAGCTTATCAAGAAGTGGCAGCGTGCGCTGACGGTCGTGCTCCTCATGCAGAAGCAGCTTGTCGATTCGCAGGATGGCAAGGAGGGGCAGGTTGCGGATCATCAGCGAGATCAGATTTCCTGCGAAATAAAATCCAGCACGTCGATTTTGGTCAAAATGCCAATGGGGCGATCACCTTCGGTTACGACGATCACGTGTCCGTTGACGATGTCCGGCAACACCTCTTCCAAACTGGTATAGGCCGGATAGGTGGCCTCTGCGGGCTGGATGATCACTTCGATTGTCTCTTCGGGAGTATGCTGGTGATCCGTTTCTAACATATGTTTAAGCAGGTCCACCTCCGTAACCAGGCCGGCTAGCGAGCCGTCCGGGTTCACCACTGGCACCTGGGAGATGTCGTGTTCTTTGAGCAGCGCGATGACATTCGTGATGGAATCGCTAGATGAGGCTGTAATCAATCCTGCGAATGTCTTGGTTGCCAGGATCTCGTTGAGCGAGACCTCCTCCCACTCGGCCTCCAGGAAACCGTTCTCGCGCATCCACTTGTCGTCATAAAACTTTGAGAGATATCGCGAGCCGGTATCCGGAAGGATGACAACCACCATCCTGTCTGCTGAGAGGTTCTGGGCGTAGCGCACCGCCGCGGCCAGCGCTGTCCCTGACGACCCGCCGGCGAATATCCCCTCCTCTCTGACCAGGCGCCGCGCCCAGATGAATGATTCTTTGTCGGTCGCCCGCAGGACTTTGTCGATGACGGTAAGATCCAGGGTTGAGGGTAAGAAGTCCTCTCCAATGCCTTCAACTTTATAGGTGGTCGGTTCGACGTCATCCGGGACGTGGCCTTCCTGCCAGGTTTCCAGAAGAATAGAACCGGCCGGGTCTGCGCCGATGATTTGAATGTCGGGATTCTGTTCCTTTAGGTAGCGGCCTGCGCCGCTGATTGTTCCACCCGTTCCCATACCTATCACCACATCCGTCGCCAGACCCTGGGTTTGCTCCCAGATTTCTGGCCCAGTGGTCTGGTAATGGCTGCGCGGGTTTTCCGGGTTGTGATACTGGTTCGCAAGGATGGCATTCGGCGTTTCGGAAACAATCCGCCTGGCAACGTTGTAATAGGAGCGCGGGTCTTCTGGCTGCACGGCTGTAGGCGTAATCACCACCCTGGCGCCAAAAGCACGCAGCAGCTGCACCTTCTCGTGGCTCATCTTATCCGGCATGACGAACACAGTTTTATAGCCCCGGATGGCGCTGACGATGGCTAAACCTACGCCGGTGTTGCCGGAAGTGGCTTCCACCACCGTGCCTCCCGGTTTCAATTTCCCCGTCCGCTCGGCTTCCTCAATGATGTTCACCGCAATGCGATCTTTCACGGAAGCCCCGGGGTTGAAGAATTCCAGCTTGGCATATAAGGCACAAGGCAAACCGCGCCCGATGCTGCTGAGGCGCACAAGCGGGGTTTTGCCGATTGTTTCCAGGATGTTATTGTAGACTCTTAATGAATCAGACGTTTGTAGACCAGTTGCATTCACCACTTGCCGCTCCATTTGTTTTCGCGGTTAAATTTATTCGGTTTTGAGCAATCACGAGAAATGAGATCTTAACAGAGTATAGTTAAGCGTACCACGAATTACGGGGATCGTCAAAACTGAAACCCGGAACGACAAAGGGAGACCTCTCCC
>Ga0299906_10000752_pt1 | contig 28978 bp, 30 predicted proteins | sample RVTome_14_FD_200259 | JGI IMG/M metagenome (GOLD analysis project Ga0299906, IMG submission 200259) | Soil microbial communities from uranium-contaminated site in the Upper Colorado River Basin, Wyoming, United States - RVT145D125 (version 2) ...
CTGCTCCGGCTGTCGCCGCACGCGCCCCGCAAGGGGTACCATCGCTATCAGCACTTCTACGCCCTGCCGCTGTACGCCATGACGACGCTGTTCTGGGTGTTCCTCAAGGACTACCAGCAGTTGCTTCGCAAGGACCTGGGACCCTACGTCAACCGCTCCCACCGGCCGCGCGACGTGATCGGCCTGCTGGCGGGCAAGACGCTCTATTACGGGTGGGCCCTGGTCCTCCCGCTGGCGATTCTGCCCTTGCCCTGGTGGCAGGTGCTGATCGGATTCCTGCTGGCCCACGTGGCCGCCGGCTTCACGCTGGGCATCGTGTTCCAGCTCGCCCATGTGGTGGAGAAGACGGCGCACCCGGAACCGGACGCGGCCGGTGCGATGGGGCAGCATTGGGCGGTGCATGAGATGGAAACCACGGCGAACTTCGCCCCCAGCAACCGTCTGCTGGGCTGGTACGTCGGCGGGCTGAACTACCAGGTGGAGCACCACCTTTTTCCGCGGGTCTGCAGCATCCACTATCCGGCCCTGAGCCGGATCGTCGAGGCCACCGCCGATCGGCATGGCCTGCCGTACCACAGCTACCGGACCTTCACCGGCGCCATCGCCTCGCACCTGCGCACCCTGCGGCGTTTCGGCGCGAGCGACCAGGTCGTGGAGCTCGCCACGCCCCTGCGAACCGCCGGAGCCTAGTCCAGGCGCGGGTTCCGCCCACCCGGGGGCGTGCAGACGCCCGGGGTTCCGTCGTCCATACCTCAAGCGGTAGCTTCTCCGTCCATTCGGGGCCCCGGCCCACCGTCCACCCTTACGCTGGAGCACAGCAATGTCGCGCCTCGCTTCGCTCGTCACGCTGGCGGCCCTCCTCGCGGGCCCGGCCGCCGCACAAGCACCCGCCGGCTGGCAAATGCGGCTGGACCAGAGCACCAACGCCGCCGACCCCGACGACGTCCCGAACGTGCAGTTCGTGACCATGGGCAGCGGCTTTCACGTCACCACCGGCCCCGCCGCCGTGCTGTGGAACCCCGCCAGCACGGTCACGGGAGCGTATACCCTCAAGGGGACCTTCCGGCTCACCAAGCCCAGCGGCCACAACAACTACTACGGCCTGGTGTTCGGCGGAGGGGACCTCGGCGGCGAAGGCCAGAACTACCTGTACTTCCTGATCGGGCAGAACGGGACCTACATCGTGAAGCACCGCGCGGGCACCGCGACGCACGACGTTCAGGCCCGTACCGCCCACGCCTCGATCCAGGTGCCTGAAGGCGACGGCGGCGCGACCAACACGCTGGAGGTCCGGGTCGGCGCCGACAAGATCGACTACGTGATCAACGGGACCGTAGTGCATTCCACCCCCAAGGCGGGCATGACGTCGCGGACCGACGGGATCTGGGGGGTCCGGGTCAACCATCTGCTGGACGTGCACATCGACGGTCTGGCCGTCGGCAACTAGCCCCGGCCGCGCTCACGGCGGGGCAGCGGGCCGGGGAGGGGCTGACATTCCCGGGATCGAAGCGGTACGCACGGACGCCGAGGCACTCCTCCCGCTCCGGGAGGAGTACCGGCGCGAGATGAGTTGCCAGATTGTGCACGATTCCTTTCACGCCCGGGGCTTCACCGACTCGTACCTGCTCAAACTGGATGGCCGCGCCGTCGGATACGGATCAGTCGCTGGGAACCCCCGTGGCCCGAGGGAGACGGTGAAGGAGTTCTACGTGGTTCCCGGGTTTCGGCGGGACACGTTGAAGCTGTTCCGCGCGATGCTCGCCGTCGCCACCCCACGCTGGATCGAAGCCCAGACCAACGACCGCCTGCTCACGCTGCTGCTGTTCGATTGCGGAACGGACGTGGCCAGCGAGACGATCCTGTTCGCCGACGCCCAGACCACCCACCATCCCCCTTCAGGGGAAGTCGGCCTCAGGCGGCTGGCCGACGAGGACCGGGCCCTGCTCTTCCCCCATTCCCTGGAGGCGATCGGGGACTGGGTGCTGGCGGCGGATCGGGAGATCGTCGCCACCGGGGGGCTCATGTTCCACTACAATCCTCCGTACGGCGACATCTACATGGAGGTCGCGCCCGCGCACCGCGGGCGGGGCCATGGAAGCTACCTGGTCCAGGAGCTCAAGCGGATCTGCTATGAGCAGGGCCGGGTGCCCGCCGCGCGGTGCCCGGTACGGAACGCGGCTTCGCGGCGGACGCTGGAGCGCGCCGGCATGCTGCCCTGCGCCCGGATTCTCCGGGCCCGCCTCACGACGTGAACGGCGCGCCGACGCCCGTGTTCCTGGCCTGGAGCGGCGGAAAGGACAGCGCACTTGCTCTGGCTGAGCTCCGTGACGATCCGTGCTACGCGGTCACGTGCCTGCTGACCACCGTGTCCACCGCCTTCGACCGCGTGGCGATCCACGGGGTGCGACGCTCCATCCTCGCCGCCCAGGCCCTCGCGCTTGGCCTGCCCCTCGTCGAGGCGCCGCTTCCGGCCGGATCCGACAATGCGGCCTACGATGCGGCGTGGGCCTCGGCGCTCGAGCGGGCGAAGGCGGTCGTCGGGCCCGCTTCGACCGTGGCCTACGGGGACCTGTTTCTCGAGGACGTTCGCGCCTACCGGGAAGCCCAGGCGCGGCGCCTGGGCCTCGCGCCGGTCTTTCCCCTCTGGAACCGCGACACCCGGGCACTCGCCGAGCGGTTCATCGATGCGGGATACGAGGCCTGGCTCGTCTGTGTCGATACCACCCAGCTCCCGGCAGGGTTTGCCGGCCGCCGATTCGATCGGGTCCTCCTGGCGGAGTTGCCCACCTCGGTGGATCCGTGCGGGGAGCGCGGCGAGTTCCACACCTGCGTGGTGGACGGCCCTGGCTTCGCGGCCCCCATCCCAGTCAGGCTCGGGGAACGGGTGAGGCGCGAGGAGCGATTCGAGTACTGCGATCTGGTTCCATGCGGCCCGGGCCGGCCGGCCTGAAGATCGGGCGGTGGTAGCCGATGCGCCTCTGTCCCCGCTGCGGGCGCGCCATGGCCGAAACGGTCACGGAACGGGTGCGGCTCGACGCCTGCGGGCCGTGCGGGGTGCTCTGGTTCGATCACCAGGAGCTCGAGACGTTGCTCGACCAACTGCCGCCGTTTGCCCGGCCCGACCTGGTCGACAGTTCCCCGAAGGCCGTCCTGGACGGACCGGCGCTGTGCGCCGGCCGCGGACTTCGCCCTCCTGACCGACCCCCAGGCCCCGCCGCCCCACGAGGACCCCGCCATCCTGCTCAGCATTCTGCTCGACTGGATCGAGGGCAAGGGGTGATATTTTCGGAGGCTCGCACGACTCTCACCCAAGGATCTCTCATGGCAACGATCGATCGACGCGCCCACGCCCGCTGGCAGGGCGACCTCCGCGAAGGCAAGGGCTCGATCCGGCTGGATAGCGGCGCCTTCGAAGGCCCCTACTCCTTCGGCACCCGGTTCGAGAGCGCCGCCGGCACCAATCCGGAAGAGCTGCTGGGCGCGGCGCACGCGGGCTGCTTCACGATGGCCCTCTCCCTCATGCTCACCAAGGCGGGGCACCCCCCGGCCCAGCTGGAGACCACCGCAACGGTCCACCTGGACAAGGTCGGCGAGGGGTTCTCCATCACGGGCATCGACCTCGCCACCCGGGGCAAGGTTCCGGGGATGTCAGGCGAGGACTTCGCGCGCTGGGCCGAGGACGCCAAGCAGAATTGCATCGTTTCCCGGGCGCTCTCGGTCCCGATGCTGCTCAAGGCGGAGCTGGTTGCATGACCCGGCCGGCCGGGGCCACCCTGGGCGAAGGAGCCCGCCGCGGGTTGACGTTCACCCGTCGCGAGTTGCTCCACGCGGCCGGGGGCGCGGCCCTGCTGGGCCACCCCTGGCTCGCCGGTCGCCTGCACTCGTCGCAACAACGCCGTGCCTGGCCTGGCTACGAACGCGCGATCGCGGTGGATTTCCTCGCCAGCCCCGGACCGTTCAACACGCCACGGCGCGAGGGGCCCCTCACGCCCGCGATGGTGCGCAACGCGGCCGCCTCCGGCCTCAGCGCGGTGAATCTGACCGTCGGGGGCGGAACCGTGGAAGCCAGCTTCCGCTCGATCGCCGTCTGGGAAGACGAGATCGCGAAAGCCCCCGACACTTTCGCCAGGGTGCGGTCGGTCCGGGACCTGATGGATGCGAAGGCGACCCGCCGGCTCGGCTTGATCTACGGTTTCCAGAACGTCGAGATGCTGGAGACCGACCTGAGCCGGGTCCGGCTGTTCGCCAGCTTCGGGGTGCGGATCATGCAACTCACCTACAACCTCCGAAACATGGTGGGGGACGGCTGCCTCGAACCCGGGAACGCCGGGCTGAGCCGTTTCGGGGAAGAGTTGGTCGGGGAGCTCAACGCGCAGCGCATCATCGTCGACCTCTCGCACTGCGGACAGCGGACCACGGCCGACGGCATCGCGCGGTCCAGCAGGCCGGTGGCCATCAGCCATTCCGGCTGCGCCGCAGTCGCGGCGCGCCCCCGCAACAAGCGCGACGAGGAGCTGCGGGCGATGGCCGACAAGGGCGGCGTGCTCGGGGTGTACCTGATGCCGTTCCTCACCATGGGCACGGCCCCGATGGCGGAGGATGTCCTGCGGCACATCGAACACGCCATCCAGGTCTGCGGGGAGGACCACGTCGGGATCGGCAGCGATCTGTCGATCACCCCCCACGAGGTGGACGAGGCGTATCGGCGGGTGCATCGCGAGTTTGTGGAAGGGCGCCTGCGGGCCGGGATCGCCGCCCCCGGTGAGGACCCGGAGGTCTACATGTTCGTCTCCGACCTCAACACCCCACGGCGGCTGGAGACCATCGCCGTGCGGCTGCTGGCCCGGGGCCACCCCGAGCGCCGGGTGGAGAAAATCGTGGGCGGGAACTTCCTCCGGCTCATGCGCGAGGTCTGGGGAGACTAGATCGCACCGCCGGAACCGTGCGGCCGCATGCGAAGTCGGCCGCTACGGCTGGCTTCGCGCTCCACCGCCTCGGTCCGGGATTGCGCGCAGAACCGGCGGCCGCTGGAATCGGTCTCGTAGCGTACGCAGACCCGTTCCCGCACCGTCACCCAGACCCTGGTAGTGTAGGTTACCCGGTTGACCGGGTCGGAGCGGTCGATCCGGTAGGTCACGCTCCCACAGCGGAACGCGATGTCCGTGGCGCTCGAGCCGCGGATCTCGTGGTGACAGGGCCCCGGGCTCCCTTCAAACAGGATGGTATCCGCGCTGACGGTCATGGTTCCTCTCAGGAATGCCGGGGTGGCCCCGGACACCCACTCCTGGAACTCGTACACCGCGGCGGCGCCATCTGGAGCAGGCAACGACCCGGGGGCCCGACCGCCGCAACCGGAGCCGAGCAGCAGTACGACGGTGGCCGATCCAGCCGAATGAAACGCACGCATGACTCGTGACCCCCAGCAGGTGGAGCGAAGTTCCCCGGGATCGGGGCCCCGTCCTGCGCCAGGAATATGAGGGAGTACCGGGCATGACGCTCGACTACCTGGACACCGTGGTGGTGGTCGGGGCCGGCCCGGCGGGGTTGGCCGTTGCGGCGTGCCTGAGGCGGCGGGGGGTGGCCCCGCTCGTGCTGGAACGCAGTGCGGCCGTCGGCGACTGCTGGCGGGCCCATTACGACCGCCTGCGCCTGCACACCCCGAATCGGCTCTCCCACCTCCCCGGCCTCCGTTTCCCCCGGGAGGCCGGGCGCTACCCGTCGCGGGACGAGATGGTCCGCTACCTCGAGCGCTATGCGGCCCGGCACGAGATCGAGCCCCGGCTCGGTGCCGAGGTTCGCCGGGCGACGCCCACCGCGCGGGGGTGGCGCGTGGAGTACGACGCTCAGGCCGTCGAGTCACGATACCTCGCGATCGCCTCGGGGTACAACGGCACACCGTGTCGGCCCACCTGGCCCGGTCTGGAGGGTTTTCCCGGGCCGGTTCTCCACAGCGCCTCGTACCGGAGCGGCGTTCCGTTTCAGGGGCAGGCGGTTCTCGTGGTCGGGTTCGGAAACTCCGGCGGCGAGATCGCGCTCGACCTGCACGAGGCGGGGGCCCGGCCGACCCTGGCGGTTCGAAGCCCCGTGAACGTGACACCGAGAGACCTGTTCGGCGTCCCCGCACTGGCCATGTCGCTCGCGCTGATGCCGCTGCCCGCGCGCGTGGCCGATCTGGTGGGCGCCCCCGCCATCGCGCTGCGCTACGGCGACATCGGTCGCTACGGCCTCCGGAAGAGCGACAAGGGCCCCTTCCGCCAGATCACCGAAGACCGCCGGATTCCGCTCATCGACGTCGGAACCATCGCCGCCATTCGCCGCGGCGCGATCCGGGTCAGGCCCGGCATCGAGCGCCTGGAGGGGTCCCGGATACACTTCGCCGACGGACGGAGCGAGGCCTTCGATGCGATCGTGCTGGCGACCGGGTTCCGTCCCTCGTTCGACCGGTTTCTCGAGGGCGCTGGCGACGCGGTCGGCGCCGACGGCATTCCGCTGGTCAGCGGCGACCTCACCGCGGTACCGGGGCTCTTCTTCTGCGGCTTCCACGTCTCACCCACCGGCATGCTGCGGGCGATCGGGGCCGAGGCCCGGCGGATCGCGCGGCGCATCGGCGGGGCGGCTTGAGGCTCGGCGGCCCGGCGAAGTAACCTTCTTGTCAACTGGCACTCGCCGAACTGAGGGATCATGGTCCCATTCTACGTCATGCTCGTTGCGATCCTTCTCGCGCGCGGCGCCGGTGCGTTGGGCGTCGAGTTGCTGGATGACTGGCCCTCCGCCGTGCGCATCGGGCTCGCGGTCATGTTCCTGTTCACGGCCGCGGCGCACTTCAACCGATACCGGGCCGATCTGGTCCGCATGGTGCCGCCCGGATTGCCCAGCCCCGCCACGCTGGTGACGCTGACCGGCATCGCCGAAGTCCTGGGCGCCCTGGGCCTGCTCATTCCGTGGACCGCGAGGCTCGCCGCCTACGGCCTGATCCTCCTGCTCATCGCCATGTTCCCCGCCAACGTCCACGCGGCGCACAGGAACCAGGCGATCGGAGGCCGCCCAGCAACCCCGCTGCCGATCCGGGCGCCCCTCCAGGCCGTGTGGATCTTCCTGCTCTGGTGGTCGATCCCCTGACGCGCCGGCCGGGAAGCGACGCCCTGAGCCGCCGTTGCCGCGCCGGGAGGACCCGCGTACTCTACGGCTCGCCTGGAGGTTGCGATGGCTGCCGAGCTTGGTGCCGAGATTCGACTCACGGTCCCGTACGCGGAGGCGGTGCTGCGGGGTAGGAACCCATGAAAGGAGAGGCCGCGTGCACCCGGCGGTGACCGCCCCGGCCGCGATCCTCAGGCTCAACACCGAGTTGCTGCTCAACTGCCTGGAGGACGTTGACGACGGGACGGCCAATCGGGCGCCCGCCGAAGGCACCAACTCGATCGCCTTCCTCACGAGCCACCTGATCGACTCCCGCCATTTCCTCGCCGCGGAGCTTGGCGCCCGCCTGGACAACCCGCTGGCGGCGCTGCTCGCGGGCGCGAAGGGCGTTGCGGACGTGGCGTCGCTGCCTCCACTCGACGAGTTGCGCACCCACTGGAACCGGGTCGCGGCGCACCTGGCGGTCGTGGTGGAGCGGCTGGATACCCCCGCCCTCTCGGCGCCCGGACGCAGGTTCCCGGGTTCGGACGGCACCGCGCTCGGCATGCTGAGTTTCCTCGCGCAGCACGAGTCCTATCACCTGGGACAGGTCGCCCTGTTACGACGCCAGCTGGGATTCCCCGCCATGCACTACCGGCTCGCGCCGCGCGAGCCGGGACGACAGGGCGCCTGAGCGGGTCCGCCGGAACCGCCCATCGGCAAACGAAAGCGAGAACGGCCATGATGATCGTGCTGCGGCTGATCCATATCGGGTGCGGCGTCTACTGGGCCGGAACCATGATCTTCTACTCCGTAATGCTCGAGCCAAGCCTTCGCGCCAGCGGGCCCGAGGGAGGGAAGGTGCTGCAGGCGCTGATGCGCCGCGGCCACATGACGATCATGCCAATCGTGGCGGGGCTCACCATCCTGACCGGGATCGAGCTGATGCGCAACGCGTCGGGCGGCTTCGTCCCCGAGTGGTTCAGTTCGGGACCGGGACGAGGCTACAGCATCGGGGGCCTGGCCGCCATCCTCTCGCTGGGACTCGGCCTGGCGGTGACGCGACCGCTCGGCCTTCGCATGAGCGCGCTGACCAAGCAGGCCGCCGTGGCCGCCGAACCCGACCGCTCCAAGCTGACCGCTGAGCTGGAGACGGTGGGACGCCACATGAGGCTGGGCGCGCGCACGGTGACCCTGCTGGTGGTCATCGCGGTCGTGTTGATGGCGATTGCGCGGTATCTCTGAAGGACGATGCAGGACGATGGAGGACGATGCAGGACGATGGAGGACGATGCAGGACGATGGAGGACGATGCAGGACGATGGAGGACGATGGAGGACGATGGAGGACGATGGAGGACGATGCAGGACGATAGAGGGAGCAGGAAGACGAGCCGACGCCGCTGGTGGGGCCGGCTGACGACACGCGCCCCGGCGCTGGTGGCGCTGGGCCTCGGCTTGGCGTGCCGGCCGGAGTCCGAGGGTGCGCCGCCACCGCCGCCGCCACCGCCCGGCCGCTTCATCGCCAGCTACGGACCGGCCGAGCCTGAGTTCGAGGATTTCCGCGCAGGGCTCCAGGCCAATCGCTTCCTCGATACCGTGGCGGCGCGCCTCAACGGGGACTATGTGCTGCCGGCCAATATCACCCTCGCCACCGGACACTGCGACGACCCCAACGCCTCGTATGAGCCGACCACCCGGCGCGTCACCCTGTGCTACGAGTTGTTCAGCTATCTCTCGGACCAGTTCGCCCACGAGCAGATGGGCCCCGAATTGATCGGCGGAACCCTGGTCTTCGCGCTGGCCCACGAGCTGGCCCACGCGCTGATCGACGTGCTCCAGATTCCCACCACCGGACGGGAGGAAGATGCGGCCGACCAGCTGGCGACCTTGCTGCTGCTCAACCAGGGCACGGCCGGGGACACCCTCGCCTTCGGGGCCGTGGCCTGGTTCGCCGAGAATGCGCAAAGCCGCACGGTCGACACCCTGTCCTTCGCGGACGACCACGCCTTCGACCTCCAGCGGTTCTACAACGTGATGTGCTGGGTCTACGGTCGCGATCCCACGCGATACCCCGACCTCGTCTCGGAGGAGTGGCTGCCTGCCCACCGCGCGTCGCGCTGCCAGACGGAGTACGCCCGCATAGCGGAGAACTGGGGCCGGCTGCTGCTCCCGCATCGCCGGACCCCCGATCGGGAAGGGTGACGCGGCGAATAGGTGGATCCGCGCAGGAAGCCGCCCGGGGGGCTCGTCTACTCCACACAGCACGGGCAGATGTGTCCACGCTGCCGTCAGCCGATGACCGCGTGCGCCTGCCCTCGGTCCCGGTCGACCGGCCGCCCGGGCGACGGGATCGTCCGCGTCGGACGGGAGACCAGAGGACGGAAGGGTGCGGGCGTCACCGTGATCGCCGGACTCGCCCTGCCCGTGGACGAGCTGCGGGAGCTGGCGGGCCGGCTCAAGCGGCTCTGCGGTGCGGGGGGAACCGTGCGCGACGGCACGCTTGAGATCCAGGGAGACCACCGAGATGCGGTCGTCCGCGAGTTGACAAGACTGGGCTGGAAGGTCAAGCGTGCGGGAGGGTAACACCGTCGATGGGGACGTCGGCCCAACCGATCACCGGCCCTGGGCCACCCCGGCGCGCCCCTGGTCGTGGCGCCAGACCTGGCACGACCTGCTCTTCCTGCACTGGCCGGTGCCAGCCGGGATGGTCCGGGGCCTGGTCCCCCGCGAGCTGGAGATTGACCGGCGCGAGGGTCAGGCGTGGGTCGGTGTGATTCCCTTCTGGATGTCCGGGGTCACCCTGCGACGGTGGCCCGCGGTACCGGGGCTGTCTCGCTTCCCCGAGCTGAACGTCCGGACCTACGTGGCGCTCGGCGACAAGCCGGGGGTGTGGTTCTTCAGCCTGGACGCCGCGAGCCGCCTCGCCGTGGCCGTCGCGCGGCGGTTGTTTCATCTGCCATACGTTCACGCCCGCATGACGGCTACCACGTCCACAGATTGCGCGGAGGGCACCGATGCCGATGGCGTGGCGGCGAGCGGTCGCGCAACGGCGGGTGTACAGTACCGCTCGGAACGAAAGAGCGGCGAGGGCTTCGTCGCTCGCTACCGCCCGAGCGGGCCGGTCGCGCGCAGCGCGAAGGGATCGCTGGCCCATTTCCTCACGGAGCGGTACTGCCTTTACGCCGCGACGCCGCGGGGACTGGGCCGCGCAGAGATCCATCACGCCCCATGGCCGTTGCAGCCGGCCAGCGTCTCGGTCGCCCGGAACGACATGCTGGCCGTTCATGGAATCCAGGTTGCCGGCGAGCCCGTTGCGCACTATGCGCGGAAGATCGACGTGCGGGTCTGGTCCCTGGCGCCGGTCAGGCCGGGGTGATCTCCCGCGGCGTCGCGCGCCGTCGGGTCCAGGGCCGAAGCGTCACCGGCAACCGTCGCCGGATCAGCAGCGCGCCGGAAGCAGGCCCGCGAGGACCGTCACCAGGCTGAGCAGCGCGGCGAGGTGGAACGGCCCGAAGCGGCCGAACAGCCGGTAGATCAGCAACGCCGTGAGGTTGAGGCCCAGCATGGCGGCCACATAGACCCACCCGAGCCGGCGGTGGCGCCGGGTCCCCTTGCGGAGGAGGAGCACCCCGGCCCCCGCGCCGAGGGCGACGACGGCGCAGGCGAGATGGACCAAGCCAAGCGGCGGCATGCCTGTGCATACGGGGGACGCGAGGCGAGGTTTCATCGGTGACCCGATTCGCAAAAATGCGCTATTTCGCCTGCGAGTCGTGCGGGGAATATTTCGCCCCGGGTGACGGAGGGGTCTGCCGCCACGGATTGCCACCTTCCACCACCGGAGCCCCTGGTGCCTGATCTGGCCAACGGACTGGTCTACTACGTGGTCTTCCTGTTCAGCACCACGCTCCACGAGGCCGCGCACGCCTGGGCCGCGAAGCTGGGCGGCGATCTCACGGCCTACCACGGCGGCCAGGTCTCGCTCAACCCGGTGCCCCACATCCGTCGTGAGCCCTTCGGCATGGTGGTGCTGCCGATTCTCTCGGTGGTGCTCTCGGGCTGGCCCTTCGGCTTCGCCAGCGCCCCCTACGACCCGCGCTGGGCCATGCGGCATCCCAGGCGGGCCGCGTGGATGGCGCTGGCGGGACCCGCGGCCAACCTGGCGCTCGTGCTGCTGGCCCTGATCCTGATCCGCGCCGGCGCCGCGGCCGGGGTCTTTGCACCGCCCCCTTCGGTGCGCTTCGGCGAGGTGGCGCTGGGCAGCGGCGCCTGGCACACGGTGGGCTTTCTGCTCGGAGTCGTGTTCTCCTTGAATCTGATTCTGGCCGCGCTCAACCTCATCCCGCTGCCGCCGCTGGACGGCAGCGGCGCGGTGCCCCTGTTCCTGAGCGATAGCGCCACCGAGAAGTACCAGCGCTTTCTGTGGAGCAACGCGGGCCTGGGATGGATCGGCATCATCATCGCGTGGCAGGTGTTCGATCGGATCTGGATGCCGATCTTCCTCTTCTTCGTCAACCTGCTCTATCCGGGCGTGGGCTACAGCTGACGCCGCGGGCTCGGGAGGTTCCGTGGAAATACGGGCGATCGGACCGTTGCTGGACTATTGGGTAAACGTGCGCGGCCGCACCCGCCGGGTGGCCGATTGCATCCCCGAGGACGCCGTGGAGTGGCGCCCGGCCGAGGGGCGCTTCACCCTGGGCGATCTGGTGCGCCACCTGGCGACGATCGAACGCTGGATGTACGCCGAAACCGTGGCGGGGCGGGCGAACGCATACCCGGGGTGCGGGCGTGACCTGGCCGATGGCAAGACCGCGGTGCTGGCGTTCATGGACCGGCTGCATACTGAGGCGCTGCAGATCTTCCGCACCCTTCGCGACGAGGATCTGGGTCGCAAGTGCCTCACGCCGGCGGGCACGCCGATTACCACGTGGAAGTGGCTACGGGCCATGGTCGAACACGAGGCCCACCACCGCGGCCAGATCTATCTGATGCTGGGGATCCTCGGCGTGGCCACGCCCCCGCTGTATGGCCTAACCTCGGAGGAGGTGCTGAGGAGGGCGATGCATCGCCCTGAATCGCCCTGAATCGTCCTGCATCGCCCTCCTAATATCCCCGTTCGCGCTCCACCACCCAGGCGGGCCGCTCACCCCGCTCGATCGCCGCCAGACACTCCAGAAACCCCGCCGCCGCGGCCTCGACCGAGGTGATGCCGGAGATGTGAGGCGAGATGGTGACCGCGGGGTGGCGCCACAGGGGCGATTCCGGTGGGGGAGGCTCCGTTTCGAAGACGTCGAGCGCGGCGCCGGAAAGCCGGCCCCGGTCGAGGGCCCCGGGCAACGCCTGCTCGTCCACCAGCCCGCCCCGCCCGACGTTGATCAGGTAGGCGCCGCCACAATGGTCCAGCCGGGCGGCGTCGAGAAAGTGCCAGGTGGCCTCCGTCAGGGGCGCGGCAAGGATCAACCACCGCGCGCCGGCCATCGCGGCATCGAAGTCGGCCGCGGGCGCCACTGCGCGAAACCCGGGGCGGGCAGCCCCGCGTCGCGACACCCCGTCCACCACAATCCCCGTCGCGGTGAGCGCCGCTGCGATTCCCTGTCCCAGCATGCCCGTTCCAACGACGACCGCGCGGGAGCCGGCGACCCGATCGGCGGCGCGCGGCGTCCAGCGCCGCGCCTCCTGCTCCGCGGCGAAGTACCGGAGATGCTGGCCGACCGCCAGCACCCGGGCCAGACAGTATTCCCCGATCTGGGCGCCGAAATCCTCCGAACTGCGGGTGACCAGGACGTGGTCGGGCAGCCCGGTACGGAAGAGGAATCCATCGACCCCCGCGCCGATGCTGTGCACCCAGCGGAGACCGCCCCAGCCCTGGAGCGGGGGCCGCCGGAAGCCGATCAGGACCCCGGCCCACTCCAGATCCTCCTGGATGAGGTTGTGGGGGTGCCTTTCCCGGAACTCGAGATCGGGGCGCTCGAGGCGAATCCGCTCGGCCAGCTCTGCCGCGCGCGGATAGGCAATCAGGACCCGGTGCAGAACCAGGCGCATGCCAGCGAAGATAAGCCGCGCCCAATCCGGCGGGACAGCCTTCGTCTTCGCCGTCCGGCAGGCGCTCGGTCTACTCGTCCCGGAGCGCGGCGACCGGATCGATACGGGTGGCCCGCCTGGTCGGCAGGTAGCTCGCCACCATGGCAACGCCCACCAGCAGGATCGACACGGCGGCGAACGTGATCGGGTCGGCGGCAGTCACGCCGTAGAACAGGCTCGAGACCAGCCTGGTCGCCACGAACGCGGCGACCAGGCCGACGCCCAGCCCGCCCAGCGCCAGCAGCATGCCCTGTCGCACGACCAGCCGGACGACCGCCTGGCCCGATGCGCCGAAGGCGATGCGTACGCCGATCTCCCGGGTGCGCTGGCGAACCGAGTAGGCGATCACGCCGTAGAGCCCGACGGACGCCAGGACAAGCGCCAGCCCGGCAAACACGCCGATCAGGGTGAGGGCAAACCGGGTCTGCGCCAGCGCGTCGTCGACGTATCCCTCCATCACGCGAATCTTGGAGAGCGGAATGTCGCCGTCCACCACGGCGACTTCGCGCCGGATGGCGTCGACGAGGCCGGTGGGAGCGGAGGCTGTCTTCACGGTGAAACTGAGCGGGAACCAGGGGAAGAACCGGTACGGATAGTACACCGTCTCCCGGCCCTCGGCGGCAAGGGACTGCGACCGCACGACCTGCGACACCCCCACGACCTGGAGCGGCACGCGCTGCAACCCGAAAGACTGGAAGTCGAAGCGCTCGATCCGCAGCTCCTTGCCGACCGCCTCGCCGACGGGCCACAGGCGCCGCGCCAGATTCTCGTCGACCACGGCGACGTCGAGGGCGCCCACCCGATTGTCCGCCGGCTCCAGCGCGCGCCCCGCCACGATCCGGATTCCCATGGCCTCCAGATACCCCGGCAGGACGCCGCGGTAGTCGGCCTTGTTGCTGCGCCACTCCTCCTCGGTGGATCCGCTCACGCCGTAGGCGCCGACCCCGTACTGATCCCCGCCGGCGAGCGGCAGCAGGCTGGTGGCGCCCACCGACCGCACGCCCGGGAGGGTGGCGATCCCCGCCTGGATCCGGGTCGCGACGTCGATCCGGACCGCCGGATCGCGGTACTTGAACATCGGCACCGGCGCGGTGAAGGTCAGCACGTTCTCGGTCTCGAAGCCGGGGGTCACAGCCTGGAGCTTGGCGAAGGAGCGGAACATCAGGCCGGTCCCGATCAACAGCACGAGGGAGAGCGCCACTTCCGCGACGACCAGAGCGGTGCGGAGCTTGTTCCCCCGCAGGCCGCCCGCGTCGCTCCCCCGGTCCCGCAGAGAGTCCGCGAGGTTGGAACTCGTTGCCCTGAGCGCCGGTGCAAGCCCGAACAGCAGCGCCGCGATCGCGGTGGCCCCCGCCGTAAACAGCAGCACCGGGCCGTCGAGAGCAAAGCGCTCGAAGCGGGCCAGCGTGTCGGGCCGCATGGCGATCAGCACGCGGCCGCCCCACCACGCCAACAGCACACCCAAGGCGGCTCCGGCGGTGGCCAGCAGGGAGCTTTCGGTGAGCATCTGTCCGATGATCCGCCCGCGGCCGCTGCCGAGCGCGGCCCGCACCGCGATCTCGCGCTCCCGCGTCGTGGCGCGCACCAGGAGTAGATTCCCGACGTTGGCGCATGCAATCAGCAGCACGAATCCCGCCGCGGCGAGCAGCGCCAGCAACACGGGGCGGGCGTGCGCCACGACGTCCCCGTGCATGGAGTTCACCGCGATCCGCATGTTGCCGTTGGCGTGGTGCTGGTACAGGTCGCGCAGCCGCGCCGCGAGCGCGTCCATCTCCTGCTGCGCCTGCTGCATGGTCACGCCGTCCTTGACCCGCGTCACCACGGTGAGCCAGGCGGCGTCCCGCGCCGCTTCGGAAAAGTTGCTGGGAAGCACGCCCCAGGCATCGACGTTCGTCGGCATGCCCGCGTCCTCGGGCAGGTAGATGCGGAACGACGCGGGCAGCACGCCGACCACCACGGACGCGGCCCCGTCGATCTGCACCGTTTTGCCCAGGATCGCGGGATCGCCGCCGAAGCGCCGCTGCCAGAGGCCGTGACTGATGATCATCGTGCCGGGGGGCAGGTCGGCGTTGGGATCGAGAAACACCTGGGGATCGATCGGTGCCTCGTCCGCCCGCTCGAAGTTGCGGCCGAGCATCGGCGCCACGCCGAGAATCTCGAAGAGGTTCGCCGTGGTGAAGCCGACGGTGAGCTCCTCGGCGCGCCCCTCCCCGGTGATGGCCGCGGTCACCGCGACCGCGCCGGCGAATCCCTCGAACAGCCTGGTTTCCTTGCGATAGTCCACGAAGTCCGGTCCCGAGACCAGGGCGCGCGGCTGGTTCGTGAGCTGGGTCCACACCAGGGCCAGCTCCTCGGGGTCGGCGTACGGCAGCGGCCGGAATAACACGGCGTTGGCTACGCCGAAGATGGCCACGTTGCTCCCGATGCCGAGCGCCAGCGTGGCCAGCACCACGGCGGTAAACCCCGGGCGGCGGGAAAACGAGCGGATCGCGTAACGAAGATCGTGTAGCAGCAAGTTCATTCTGGGACTCCGGGGCCACGGCGCCGGGGATCATTCGGGACGAAGGGATCCGAACATACACCGAAGACCGCTGAGGCGCAATCGCGCTCACCTACGGTTTCCGAGGGGTGGGGTTTCCCCTGGACCTATCCGCAGCTCCACCTGGGGTCTTGACGCGGGATGGATAGTTCGATAACCATTGAACTATGTACGGATCGCCTCCTCTGCTGGCCAAGGGTCAATTCGACCGGATCGCCAAGGCACTCGCGGACCCGCGCCGCTTCGCGCTGCTCGAGGCGATCGCGAGCGACGAGGACTATCCTTGCCAGCGCCTCTGCCGGGACTTCCCGGTCAGCAAGGCCACGATCTCGCACCACGTGAAGGAGCTGCTCCGCGCCGGCCTGGTCCAGGCCGAGCGTCGAGGGCAGTACCTCGACTACACGGTCCGCCGGGACGTCCTTGCCGCCTACAGCGCCGAGCTGCTCAATCGCACCGCTGGCCGGCGCAGTAAATCCATCATCGAACAGAGCTAGGCTGAAACCAAAAGTCCCCCAAGGGCGTTCTATCTTTTTATAGTTCGATTGTCGTACAACTGTCTTATAGTAAAGGTTCCTACCGGGAAGTCGTGGCAGCACCCCGGATAGCTCGCCCCGTTGAAGAGGGCCGACGCAAACGATCAGGAGAGTGGACGACGATGAGTCAGCGCAAGAATACACTATCGAAGAGCAGGACAGCATCCGCCGTTCTGCTGGTGAGCCTTCTGGGGGGTGGCCTGGCGCTCGCGGCCTGGAAAGTCGCCGCGCTTCAGGCCAGCGCCGCCGCCGCGGCCAGCCAGCCGGAGCCCATGGAAGCGGTGGCGGCCGCCACCGCAACCGCACGGGCGCACCGGCCCACGACGACATCGATCGGGACGGTCCTGGCCCTTCGGTCCGTCACACTGCAAAACGAACTGGCGGGCACGGTCCGCCAGGTGGCGCTCACTCCCGGCCGCATCGTCGAGGCGGGCGCCCTGCTGGTAGCCCTCGACGTCGCCGTCGAAAACGCACAACTCCAGGCCCAGAAGGCCCAGCTGGATTTGGCCCAGACCCAGCTCAACCGCCTCGAGCCATTGCTCGTGCGCCGCGCCGTCTCGGCCGAGGAAGTGGACCGCGCCCGCGCCGAGCGGGACGTGGCGCAGGCGGAGATCGCGCGGATCGCGGCGATCATCGAGCGGAAGACCGTTCGTGCCCCCTTCCGGGCCCGAATCGGCCTCTCCGACGTCCACAGGGGACAGTACCTCTCCGAGGGCACGGTGCTCACCACGCTCCAGGGTGTGGCGGACGCCGTCCACGTGGACTTCACCGTCGCCCAGGCGGTGGCGGCCCAGCTCGGCATCGGCGACGTGGTCCAGGTGTCGCCGGGGCCAGGGGCCAAGGCGGTCGACGCGAAGATCGTTGCGATCGACGCGCGCGTCGATCCCACCACGCGCAACGCGCTGGTTCGGGCCCGGGTCGGCGGTGACAAACCGGTGGCCGCGCCCGGCGCCTCGGTGCGGGTGCAGGTGCCGATCGGCGCAATTCATCAGGCGGTTTCGGTGCCGGTCAGTTCCCTGCGCAAGGGGCCGGGCGGCGACCACGTGTTCGTGATCGCCCCGGACGATCAGGGGCGGCTGCGCGCCCGCGAGCGCCGCGTGCAGGCGGGCGACGTGCTCGGGGACGAGGTCCTGATCCTGGAGGGGCTCGCCCCGGGCGAGCGGGTGGCCGCCTCGGGATCGTTCAAGCTGCGTGAAGGCGTGCTGGTGGCCCTCGCCGGCGATTCGCTCAGCCTGGGGAAGGGAGGCAACTGATGTCCGCAACGCCGCGCCGGGGGATCACCGATCTGTTCATCAAGCACCCGGTGATCGCCCTGGTGGTCAACCTTGCCCTGGTGCTGATGGGGTGGCGCGCGCTCAGCTCCCTCCCCATCCAGCAGTATCCGCAGATCGAGAGCTCGTCGGTGATCATCACCACGGTCTATTACGGGGCCGGCGCCGAGACCGTGCGGGGCTTCCTCACCACGCCCATCGAACGGGCGGTCTCGGCGATCGGCGGGGTGGACTACGTCGAATCGACCAGCCGGGCGGGAGTCAGCACGGTGAACGTCCGGCTCAAGCTCGACTACAACAGTACGGCGGCGCTCGCGGAGATCACGGCCCGGCTGCAGCAGGTCCGCTCGGAGCTGCCGCCGGACGCGGAGCCCCCCACGGTCGACGTGCAGCGGACCGACCGGCCCTACGCGTCGTTCTATCTGAGCTTTACGTCGCCTGACCGCAGCGTGCCGGAGCTGACGGACTGGCTCACGCGGAACATGCAGCCGCAGCTTGCGACCATTCAGGGCGTGCAGCGGGTGAGCAACCAGGAGGGGGGGCAGCCGATCGCCATGCGGGTCTGGATCGATCCGGACCGGCTGGCGGCGCTCAACCTCGCTCCGGGCGACGTGTACGCGGCGCTGCAGCGCAACAACTACCTGGCGGCGGTGGGGCAGACCAAGGGCGACCTGGTGCAGGTCAACTTGCTGGCCAACACCGACCTGCGGACCGCGGAGGAGTTCGCCAACCTGATCGTGGCCGAGCGGGGCGGCGCGGTGGTCCGGCTGCGCGACGTGGCGCAGGTGGAGCTGGGGGCCGAAGAGGCCCAGTTGGTCGCCAAGTACAACGACCAGGAAGCCGTCTACCTTGGCGTGTGGCCGCTGCCGGGCGCCAACGAGATCGACGTGGGCGACCGGTTGCTGGCCCAGATGGACCGGATCCGACCCACCCTGCCCCAGGACATCGAGATGCGGCTGGTGTGGGACGGCACGGTGTTCATGCGCGACGCGCTGCGCGAGATCAGCAAGACCCTTGCGGAAACCATGCTGATCGTGGCGCTGGTGGTGTTCCTCTTCCTGGGCTCGGTGCGCACCACCCTGGTGCCGCTCATCGCCATGCCGGTGTCCCTGATCGGCGCCGGCCTGGTCATGACCGCGTTCGGGTTCAGCCTGAACCTGCTCACCATCCTCGCCCTGGTGCTCTCCGTCGGGCTGGTAGTGGACGACGCGATCGTGGTGGTGGAGAACATCGAGCGCCACGTACGGGAAGGCCACGCCCGGCTCGACGCGGCGCTGCTGGGCGCGCGGGAGCTGGTCGGGCCGATCATCGCGATGACCGTCACGCTTGCCGCGGTCTATACTCCGATCGCGTTTCAGGGCGGACTTACCGGCTCGCTGTTTCTGGAGTTCGCCATCACCCTGGCGGCCGCGGTGGTGCTGTCCGGTATCGTGGCGATCACCCTCTCGCCGGTGATGAGCTCCCGTCTGGTGCACCCGCAGGGCATGGAAGGCCGGCTGACCGCCCTGGTGAACCGGGGCTTCGATCGGGTGCGCCTGGGCTACGGCCGGGTGCTGGACGGGGCGCTGGGCATGCGCTGGACCATCGTGGCCGGCGCGTTGCTGATCACCGCCGCCGCTTGGCCGCTCTACATGTTCTCGCGCCGGGAGTTGGCGCCGGTCGAGGATCAGAGCCACATCAGCCTGTTCTTCGAGTCGGCCCCGGATGCCAGCCTGGCGGCAACGCACCGGGCGTCGCTCGATGTGGTGAAGGCCATCAACGCCTTCCCCGAGAACCGGTTCATGTGGTCCCTGACCGCCAACTGGGGCGGCTTTGGGGGCTTTGTGGCCAAGGATTTCCGGGAGCGCGAGCGCTCGACCGAGGAGATGTACGGCGAGGTGTTCGGCGCGGTCTCGCAGATCCCGGGCCTCCGGGTCTTCCCCCGCCTCGACCCGCCCCTGCCCACCCCGGGCCAGTATGACGTCGAGTTGGTGCTCGGCGCCGACCTCCCTCCGGAGCAGATGCTCCAGACCGTGGGGGCCGTGGTCGGCGCGGGCTGGCAGAGCGGAAAGTTCCTCTACGTGGACACCGACCTGAAGATCGACCTCCCCGAAGCCAGGGTGGTGATCGATCGCGACATGGTGGCGGACCTCGGACTGGACCTGGCCACCGTTGGGCGAGAACTCGGCACCCTGCTGGGCGGCGGCTACGTCAACCGCTTCAACTACTTCGACCGGAGCTACAAGGTCATCCCGCAGATCGGCGAGGAAAATCGCGGCACCGTCGGGCCTCTGCTCGACCTCAAGATCAAGACCCCGGGCGGCGAACTGGTGCCGGTGTCGACCTTCACCCGGATCGAGACGCATCCGGCGCCCCGAACGCTGAACCGGTTCCAGCAGCAGAACGCGGTCCGGATCTTCGGCGGGGTGCAGCCCGGCGTCACCAAGGACGAGGGCCTGCGCGTGCTCGAGGACGCGGCGCTCGCCGCGGCGCCCACCGGCATGGTCATCGACTACGCCGGCGAGTCGCGCCAGATCCGTCACGAAGGCGGGGCCCTGGTGGTCACGCTCGGCTTTGCGCTGGTGCTGATCTATCTGGTCCTCGCCGCGCAGTTCCAGAGCTTCCGGGACCCGCTCATCGTGTTGCTCGGCTCCGTGCCGCTGGCGCTCTCGGGGGCCCTGGTCTTCAGTTTCCTGGATCTCACGACCATCAACATCTACTCGCAGGTCGGCCTGATTACGCTGGTGGGCCTGATCGCCAAGAACGGCATTCTGATCGTCGAATTCGCCAACCGGCTCCAGGAGCGCGGTCTGGCCAAGCTCGCGGCCCTGCGCGAGGCCTCGATTACACGGCTCCGCCCGGTGCTGATGACCACCGCGGCGACCGTCTTTGGACACCTCCCGCTCGTGTTCGTCAGCGGCCCCGGTTCGGCCGCGCGGAACAGCATCGGAACGGTGCTGGTCACGGGTATGGCCGTCGGAACGGTGTTCACCCTGTTCGTGGTACCGGTGTTCTACTCGCTGATCGCAGCCGATCATCGCGTCGTTGCGGCCGACACGGAGACCGTGCGCGCCGCGCCGGCGATGGAAGGAGTGGCGCATGCATAGACAACAAGTGCGAAGTGCGAAGTGCGGAGTGCGAAGTGCGACGTCCAAAGTGCGAAGTGCGAAGTGCGAAGTGCGAAGGGCGACGTCCAAAGTGCGACGTGCGACGTGCGAAGCGCGCGGTGGGAGTACCCGGCTCCTGTTGACCCTGGCGGGGATCGTCAGCGCCGGGGCACTGGTGCCCACGGCGGCGCGCGCGCAAAGCGCGACGTTCGTGCAAGCCCGGGAGGCGCCCGGCACCCTCCAGGCCGCGGCCTTGCCGGTGGGCATCCCCGAGCCGCTGGATTTCTGGCAGGGCCTGGGCGACACGACCCTGGCCCGACTCACCGCCGAAGCCCTCCGGGCCAACCGGGACGCCAGAGGGGCGGAGGCGCGGGTCGCGCAGTTCCGCGCGGCCCGGCTTAACGCCGCGCTGGATCTGGCGCCGACGGTGACGGTGGCCGCCGGTTACACCCGGCAGCGGATCGCCCAGGCGTCCTTCGGATTGCCGGTTCCCAACCGCGGCCTCTGGGACGGAGAGGTGCGGGCCGAGTGGGAGGTGGATGTGTTCGGCCGGTTGCGCCACTCGCTGCGGGGGCAGGATGCGCTCGCGGCGTCGGCCGGCGACAACCAGCGGGACGTCCAGCGACTGGTCGCCGCCGAGCTGGCCACGGCGTACTTCGCGCTGCGCGGGGTGCAGGACCAGCTCAACGTCGCCCGCCGCAACGCGGAAAACCAGCGCGGGACGCTCCAGCTCACCCGTGACCGCCTCGATGCGGGTCGCGGCACCGGGTTCGACACCGAACGGGCGCAGGCCCAGCTCAGCACCACGCTGGCCGGCATCCCGACGCTCGAGGCAGAGGTCGCCGTCGCCCGGTACCGGATCGGTGTCCTGGTGGGCCGGGATCCCAGGAGCGTGGACCTCGGCGAAGGCGGCACCTTGCCGCCGCTGCCGGAGACCCTCGCCTTGGGCGACACCGAAACGCGCATCCTCGCGCGTCCCGACGTCATGGCGGCGGAGCGCCGCCTGGCGGCGGAGACGGCGTTTGTCGGGGCCGCGAAGGCGGACTACCTGCCCCGGATCTCGATCGGCGGCACGGCGGGATTCACCTCAACCGAATTCGACTCGCTGGGCCGATCCGGCAGCGGCCGCTACGCCGTCGGTCCGGTCGTTACATGGCCTCTCCTGAACCTGGGACGGGTGAGGGCACGGGTCGACGCCGCCCGGGCCCTCGAGGCCGAGGCGACCGCGCGCTACGAGCAGACGCTGCTGCTGGCGCGCGAGGAGATGGAAAGCGCGCAGGTGGCCTACCACAAGGCCCGCGAGCGTCTGGACCGGCTGACCGAGGCCGCCGAGGCGAGCGCCCGCGCGGCGCAGCTGGCGCGGATCCGCTACGAAGGCGGCGTCGCCGATTTCCTCCAGGTGCTGGACGCGGAGCGCTCCTTGCTCTCGGCGCAGAATCAGCTCGCCGAAGGACGCACCGACGCGGTGACCGCGTTGGTGGCAGTGTACCGCGCGCTCGGTGCGGGACCTCCCGGGCGCTGACATCACCCAGGCAGCCGAAAGGATGAAAGGATGGGCACGACCATGGTAACACGAAGCATTCTCGCAACGCTGGTAGTGGGAGGATTGTTGGCCGCGCCGGCCGCCGCGCAGGGCGGCGTGAGCGTTTTCGCTCGTGGCGGCGGATTCAACGCCTTGACCGATTTCGACGAGGCAGGCACCGGCGACTTCAGGAAGGTGGGCTATACCATCGGCGGCGGGGTCGGGTGGCATCCCCACCGCTACGTCACCCTTCGGGGCGATTTCACCTTCGCGCGGAACGAGTTCCGCCTCGCGCAGGTCGCGACCGGGCCCGACGTGAACCGCTTCTTCTACGACGCGGCCGTCCAGCTGCAATACCCGACCCGTTTGGGCCTGGAGCCCTACGTCTTCGCGGGCGGGGGGGCGGTCACGCTGCACGAGGTCGGCGGGGACGGGGACGACAGGACCCGAGCGGCGGGCACCTTCGGACTTAGTACTTAGGACTTAGAGTACTCAGCACTTAGTACTTAGTACTTAGTACTTAGTACTCAGCACTTAGTACTTAGTACTTAGTACCTAGTACTGTTGGTACGTAGTAGGACGCAGCCCGTCCAGGAACGTGGCCAGGGTCTCGAACGAGGCGCGGAGCATGGCGCGGCTCCCTGCGCTCTTGGCGACGCCGTAGGATCCCTCAACCGAGGCCACCAGGAAAGCGGCGATCTTTCGGGCATCCACGTCCGGGCGGATGACTCCTTCCCGCTGACCGCGGGCCAGGGCCCGGGCAAAACCGTCCCGCCAGGCGGTGAAGGTGCCGTTGATGCGGACCCGGAAGCGCTCGTCCAGCGGGGACATCTCCTGGGCCAGGTTGTTGAGGGGACAGCCCAGAATGGCTTCCCGGGGCGTGACGCTCGACGCGCGGTGCCGCAGCGTCTTCTGCAACGCCGTCACCGGGTCCGATCCCGGCTCCAGCCGAAGCAGCCAGCGGTCCAGAACCGCGCCCATGATCAACTCGTCCACCACCGCACAACCCAGGGCGGCCTTGTCCGGAAAGTGGTGATAGAGGGCGCCCTTGGTGACGCCGGCGCGGGCCAGGATGGCGTCGAGACTCGCCGCCTGAAACCCGTGGCGGTAGATCTCCTCGAACGCCGCCAGCAACAGCCTGGCGCGCGTGCGATCCGGGGCCCGGACCCGCGGCGCCTTCCTCCGCTTCGGCACGATCGACCTCCACCGCTCGGGGAGACTCGCGCGGTACGATACGACCGCCAATACGCCAAAGGCAAACCGGGCCCTTGACAGCCGGCGAGCGCGTTTCTACATACCGACCGGTATGTAACCTGACACGCGCGACCCTGCAACCCTGGAGTCTTTCACCGATGACGACCTCGACACCACCCCGCGGGACCGGCCTGGAGTTGGTGATCACCCGGGTCTTCAACGCCCCGCGGGAAACGGTGTGGCAGGCCTGGACCGAGCTGGAGCGGGCCCGGGCGTGGTGGGGCCCCGAGGGCTTCACCGTCCCCGAACTGGAACTGGCCGAGCACCCCGGAGACCCCTGGCGAGCCGTGATGCGCTCGCCGGAAGGCGAGACCTTCCCGCAACACGGCGTCCTCACGGATGCGTCGCCGCCCGAGCGGCTTGCCTTCACGCTGATCTGGGCCAACGACACCTCCCGGCAGGAAATGCTGGTGACCGTGACCCTGCTCGAGGCCGCTGGCAAGACGGCCATGACCTTCCGGAAGGGCCCCTTTCACTCGGCCGTCTCGCGCTGGGGGGAGGAGGAAGCCTGGACCGAAGCCTTCAACCGCCTGACGGCGTTGCTGGCGTGCGGATAGCCGGCGACCGACCGTCTGGTTTTCGGAGGGCTGTTGTTCAGTATTGACTTAATTAAGTAATTGCGCAATAATATCCCCATGGACACCTTCGCCGCCCTGGCCGATCCGACCCGCCGGCGCATCCTGGAACGGCTCGGGCGCGGCGAGCGCGCCGCGGGTCAGTTCGTCCGGGAGTTCGCGGTCACCGCCCCGGCCATCTCCCAGCACCTCAAGGTCCTGCGAGAGGCCGGATTGGTCCGGGTCCGACCCGATCGGCAGCGCCGGCTTTACAGCCTTGACCCCGCCGGCTGGGCCGAGGTCGACGAATGGCTCGCGCGGATGCGCCGCTTCTGGGCGGGACGGCTGGATGTCCTGGCGCGTGAACTGGAGCAGCCGGAGCCTGCCAAGCCAAGGAGGAAGCGATGAACGAGTACGGCGTCGTCACCGAGGCCAGGACCGTGCGGTTCGAACGGCTTCTGCCCGGCCCGATCGAGCGGGTGTGGAGCTACCTCACCGACTCGGAGAAGCGCGGCGCCTGGCTGGCCTCGGGCGCAATGGAGCTGCGGGTGGGCGGGCGAGTCGAACATGTCTTCCGCAACTCCGACTTGACGGAGAACGACGACCCGCCGCCCCCCAAGTACGCGCAGTACGCCGAAGAGAGTCGCATGGTCGGCCGGGTCACCGCCTGCGAGCCTCCGCGCTTGCTGGCGTACACCTGGCCGGAACCCTCGAGCGAGGATTCCGAGGTCAGCTTCGAGCTCTCCGCCCGCGGCGACCAGGTGCTGCTGGTGTTGACGCACCGCCGCCTGGGCAGCCGCGGCGACATGATCGCCGTGGCGGGCGGCTGGCACACCCACCTTGGCATCCTGGCCGACCGCCTCGCGGGACGCCAACCGCCCGGCTTCTGGGCGACCCACACGCGATTGGAGGCGGAATACGACCGGCGGCTCGCGGCCGAGTAACTCGTCCGGCCGGTCACCTACCATGAGATCTCTGAGCGTCCTATCCTCATGGTGGGCTTCCCAGGCGAGGGTGGATGCGACGGTTCCTCGGTCATGCCGGTGCGATCAGCCTGCTCGCGTGCGCCTGTCGCGAGGCGCCGGCCCATCGCGCGCGCGTCAGCCTGCGGGACAGCGCCGGAGTCGAAATCGTCGAGTCCGTTCCGCCCGCCTGGAGTGCCGTCGCCGCCTGGGTGATCGACACGCTGCCGACGTTGGATATCGGCGACGATGTGGCCGATCCCAACCAGGAGTTCACCGCACCGAGCCGGCCGATCCGCTTCGGGGATGGCCGGATCGCGGTGAGCGACCACGGCAGCCAGCAGATCCGGTTCTTCGATGTGTCGGGCCGCTGGATCCGAAGCGTGGGCCAGCGGGGACGGGGCCCGGAGGAGTTCACGGACCTCAGAGTGCTGGTCCGGGGTCCGGGCGACTCGCTCTTCGCCTACGAACCCCACTCCAACGTCCTCTCGGTGCTCGACAGCGCGGGCCGTTTCGTCCGGAGAGCTCGTCCCGAGCTGACCGCGCCGGGCCGGTCGACCACCTTCGCCGGCGTGTTCGATGATGGGCGTTGGCTGGTGGAGGCCCGGGAATTCATCCGGCCCACCACCGGCGGGGTCTATCGCGGGACCATCACGTTGTACGAATACTCGGCCGAGGGGGAGCGGGGCGACTCGCTCACCACCATTCCGGGCGTCGAATCTTTTGCGGAACCGGTGGCCGATCAAGGCTACCGGTCGCTGCTGCTTCCGCTGGGCCGGGGGGCCCTCACCACGGTCCATGGCGCCCGGGCGTATTTCGGCGTGACCGAGCGCGTGGATCTCCGGGTCTACCGGCGCGGGGTGGGCTTGGAGCGGATCGTCCGCATCTCGTTGCCGGAGCGGCCGATCACCAGGGAAGTGATCGACCGGACGGTGGACGACTGGACCGCCAACTGGCGGACCGATGAGCGAGAGCAGTTGGGCGGCAAGCTGCGCGGCGCCACCTATCCCGACAACGTCCCCGCCCTGAGCGATCTGCTCGTCGCCGACCACGGGGAACTCTGGTTCCGCGAGCATGAGATGGAGCCGGACGCCGCGAGCCGATTCGTGGTGACGGATTCCACCGGCCGCTGGGTGGCCTGGGTGGTCGGCCCCACCCGGTTCTGGCCCTCGTGGATAGGCGAAGACCTCGTCCTCGGCCTGTGGTACGACCCGGACGGGGTGGCCCACGTCCGGGCCTACCGCCTCTCGAGAATCGAGCCGGAGTAACCTGACAGCACGATCCGGATGGCCGGGGTGGCTGCGGGACGCTAGCTTGCCGCTATGCCCGCGACCTCTTCACCCGGAACCGTTACCGCCCGCAGGGTCCTGCGGAGTACGACGCTGCAATCTCCGCTCGGTCCGCTGATCGCGGCGGCCCTGGACGAGGGAATCTGCCTGCTCGAGTTCCACGACCGGCCCCTGCTGCCCGCGCAACGACGGATGGTCGAAGCGCGCCTGGGTGGCCGGATGGAAGAGGGCGGGCACCGCTGGCTCGACCAGGTGGGGCGCGAGCTTGGTGAGTACTTCGGGGGCCGCCGCAAGCGGTTCGAGGTTCCGCTGATCTACCCTGGCACCCCGTTTCAGGTGCAGGTCTGGAAGGCGCTGCTCCGGATTCCCTACGGCGCAACACGAAGCTACGCCGAGCTGGCCGAGCACCTGGGAAGCAAAGGGGGTCAGCGCGCGGTGGGCCATGCCAACGGCATGAACCGCATCGCCATCCTGATTCCCTGCCACCGCGTGGTGGCCAGCGACGGCGGACTCGCGGGCTACGGCGGCGGATTGCACCGCAAACGCGCGCTCCTCCGGCTCGAAGGCGCCGTCACGGGTGGCCGGGCCGACCAGGGAGTACTCGACCTGCTCTAATAGGCGCCCGGGCCGCATGACCACGGCGATCCCCCTCGTTTCGCCCCTCGACCAGAAGGTCACGTTCGTCGAGCTGTTCTTCGACCTGGTGTTCGTGTTCTGCGTAACCCAGGTGGCGGGGCTTCTGCACGGCCATGTCGACCTCGTTTCCGCCGGGTCGGCGCTGCTGGTCTTCTGGCTGGTCTGGTGGGCCTGGACCCAGTTCACCTGGGCGCTCAACGCGGCCAATACGGAGCATCCGCGCGTCCAGCTGGGCACCCTCCTGGCCACCGCGATCGCCTTCTTTCTCGCGGTCGGCATCCCTCGGGCGCTGAGCGAGGGCGCGCTGTGGTTTGCGCTCCCCTACGTCGCCGTTCGGGTGGTGGGCCTGCTGCTCTATCACTGGGTGGCGTGGGCCGACCCGGCGCAGCGCCGCGCGGTCCGCGTCTTCGGCCTCTTCTCCGCCGCCGGCTTGTTGGCGGTCCTTGCCGGCGCCTTGGTGGGCGGTGCCGTCTTGTATTGGTGCTGGGGGATCGCCATCGCGCTCGACCTGCTCGCGGCCGGCGTAGGAGGCCAGCTCGAAGGATGGAACCTGCATCCGGAGCATTTCGTGGAGCGCCACGGCCTGATCGTGATCATTGCGCTGGGCGAAACCCTTATCGTCGCCGCGGCCGGTCTGGCCGGCGCGCCGAGAACGCCGGTGGTCATCGCCACGGGCATCCTCGCGGTGGCGGTAGCCTGCGGCATGTGGTGGACCTATTTCCCCTACGTCCGCCCCGCCTTCGAGCACGCCCTGGCTACCCGGCAGGGCAATGCCCGCTCCCGCCTGGCGCGGGACGTTTTCAGCGTGATCCATTTCCCCATGCTCTGCGGCGTCATCGCCATGGCCGCCGCCACCGAGGAGGCGCTCGCGCACCCGGATGCCCCACTGGCCGCCGGCGTGCGGGCGGCCCTCGGGCTCGGCGCCGCGCTCTTTGTGAGCGGGACCGCCGCGGCGATCCGGCGCGCCACGGGCCGCATGCCGGTGTGGCGCTGGCTGTTGTCGTTCGGAGCGGCGGCGGCCACCGTGCTGCTCGGCGCTGCGCCCTGGGCCGCCCTGGCCATTACCTTCGCCATGTTGGTGGCCGTGGCCCTGGTGGAGCAGCCGCGGCTCCGCTCGCCGGCGGGAGCGCCGCTGGCGCCTGACCGCGTCGCTCAGCCCCGAACCGCCGGCTTCAGGCCGCACTCCAGGCGTGGGTAGATTCGGGGTTCGACGCGGTCCGCCGAGCGGCGGCCCGATTCTGCTGGAGCGGGATGACCTGACGGAAGGGCTGGTTGATCCATGACTTACGGGTCTGTCGCCCCTGAGCGCCTCACCCGGGCCGCGACCACTGCCCGCGACGCCATTCGCGTTCTCATCGTCGACGACGAACCGCTGGTTCGTGAAACCATCGAATCCTGCCTGACACCTCAGGGGCACGAAGTCACCTCGGCCTCCGGGGCGGAGCACACCCGGGTCGCCGTGTCGCGCATGCGATTCGACCTCGTGCTGCTCGACCTCCGTCTCAAGCAGGACTCGGGCCTCGAGCTGATCCCCGAGCTGCTCGAAGGTGACCCTTCCCTGGCGATCGTGCTGATGACGGCGTTCGGGTCGGTCGAGTCCGCGGTGGAGGCCATGCGCCGCGGGGCGTTCGATTACATCACCAAGCCGATCTCGCCCTCGGAGCTGGAGCTCCTGGTCGGGCGGGTGGCGGAGCGCCGGGCGGTGCGGCAGCGGCTCCGGATTCTGGAGGAATCGGCGCGCGAGGCGACCTGGACGCCGGTGCTGGACAGCCGCCATACCGGCATGACCCGCGCCATCGTGACCGCCCGTGAAGTGGCCCGCACGGACGCGACCGTGCTGATCACCGGAGAGAGCGGGACCGGCAAGGGAGTTCTGGCCCGCGCGATCCACGGCTGGAGCCGGCGGGCATCGGAGCCCTTCGCCGTGGTCAATTGTCCGTCCCTTTCCGCCGAGTTGCTCCGCAGCGAGTTGTTCGGCCACGTGCGGGGCTCCTTCACGGGAGCGATCGCCACCAAGGTGGGAAAGATCGAGTTCGCAGACGGCGGGTCCCTGTTCCTGGACGAGATCGGGCGGCTCGCCCTGGAGATCCAGCCGGCCCTGCTGCGCTTCCTCCAGGACCTCGAGTACGAACGGGT
>Ga0299906_10000755_pt1 | contig 28960 bp, 19 predicted proteins | sample RVTome_14_FD_200259 | JGI IMG/M metagenome (GOLD analysis project Ga0299906, IMG submission 200259) | Soil microbial communities from uranium-contaminated site in the Upper Colorado River Basin, Wyoming, United States - RVT145D125 (version 2) ...
CGCCGACGACCTCGTGCTCGACACTTCGGGGCTGCCCCCCGATCAGTTCGCGCTCTTCTACATGGGCGCCGGCCAGCTCGCCCTCGCCTTCGGCGACGGCCTGCGCTGCGTGGGCGCCGGCGGCGCGGGGATCTTCCGCTACTTCCCGGTGCAGAGCTCCGGGCCGATCGGCGTCCTCGCCCTGGGCCCCGGGATCGTCGCCCACTCGCAAGCGCGCTTCTCCGCCGCCGGCCGCATCGACCCCGGCGAGACCTGGAACTTCCAGACCTGGTTCCGCGATCCGGAGGGCCCCTGCGGCTTCGCGTTCAACCTGTCCAACGCGCTGGCGGTGACGTTCAGCCCGTAGTCGTAGTAGATCAGCGCGCGACCGGCAGCGCGCTCGCGCTGCGTGCGCCCTGGCCCAGCCGGCCCTGGATCGCGGCGACCTGCCGCGTCAGCTCGTCGATCTGAGCTTGCATCGCGCGGTGCTCGGCGTGGCCCGAGCAGCCGTCCGCGCCGCCGAAGAACGGTAGCGCGCGCACGAGCTCACCGCGCCGGCGTCCCTCGCTCGCGCCGTCTTCCTCTTCGTCCTCGTCGCCGTCCTCGCTGTCGTCCGCGTCCTCGCCGGCGCCGCAGTCCTCGTCCCCGCAGTCCTCGCAGCTCTCGCAGCGCCCCTCCTCGCGGCAGTTCCCGCAATCACGGCAGCTCCGGCAGCTGCTTCCCTCGCCCAGCGCCTCGAGCTGCTCCTCGAGCTCCTCGAAGGCGGCCTCGAACTCCTCCTCGTAGCCCTCGAAGAGCGCCTCGAACTCCTCCTCGAAGCGCTCTTCCAGCTCCTCGAAGCGCTCCTCCAGCTCCTCGCTCGCCTCGTCCTGCGCCTCCTCGAGGGACTCCAGCGCCTCGTCGAGCGACTCGCCCTCCTGGTCGAGCTCCTGCTCCAGCTCGGCGAGCTCCTCGAGCTGCTCGGCGAGCCGCTCGATCTCCGCCTCGGCCTGCTCGCGGGCGAGCGCGATCTCGGCCCGCGCCCGCTCGACCTCGCGGTCCTGCGCGCGCACGCGCTCCCCTTCCTCGCGCAGAGTGGCGAGCCGGGCCTGGTGCTCCCCGGCGAGCTCCTGACGCAGCGCGGCCCATTCGCTGCGGCCCTCGGCGCACAGGCTCTCGGCCTCCCGCAGGGCCTCCTGCCGGCGGCCCTCGAGCGCCTGGCGCAGCAGGGCGAGCTGCTCCCGGGTCCCGCCCGCCACCTCCCCGTCGCCCTGCTGCGCCTCCGAGGGTGCAGCGGGCCGCGAGGGCGCGTCGAGCGCGGAAACGAGGGAAACGGCCACGGAGGCCACGGTCAGGTAGAGCGCGCGGGCGGAGAGCTTCATCGAGGTTCCTCCGGAACGGGCGAATGGGTGGCCGGGACGGGGCGCGAGAGGCGTCCTACGCTCTCCTTGGGAAAGCATGCCCGCCGTTTTCGCCGCTTCTTGCGCTAGTCGCCGAGCCGCACGAAGCCGCCCGCGTGCGCGCGCCCGAGGTCCTCGAACGCCGCGGGGTGCACGCAGGCTGCGAGGATCTCGAGCGAGTCGACGATGCGCGGGCCGGGCCGGTTGAAGTACGCGTTGCCGTCGGCCACGAAGACCCGCCGGTCGCTCTTCGCCGGCCACTCGAGGCCGGCGAAGAGCCGCTCGAGCTCCGCGCCCCGGCGCAGCGTCTGCGCGAGGTCGAACCCGCAGGGCTTGACGAGCACGACCTCGGGAGCCGGATCGAGGGCCGCGAGCTCGTGCGCGGCGAGGGTCGGCGCGCGCTCGCCGGGCGAGGTGACGAGGGCCCGCCCGCCCGCGAGGGCGACGAGCTCGGGCATCCAGGTTCCGCCGATCATCAGCGGGTCGAGCCACTCGATCGTCAGCACCGCCGGCCGCGCGCCCAGGGCCGCGCTGCGCTCGCCGACGGCCGCGACGCGCTCCTCGAGGCCACGGCGCACGCGCCTGCCGGAAGCTTCGACCCCGAGGGCGTGAGCCACGCGCTCGAGGTCGTCGAAGACGTCGCCCAGGCGCAGGGGGTGCAGGTCGACGATCCGCACGTCCGGCCCGAGGACCTCGCGCGCGGCGCGCTGCACGTCCCGGAAGGAGACCGCACAGACCTCGCACAGATCCTGCGTGACGATCACGTCGGGCCGCACCTCCGCCAGGGCCGCGGTGTCGACCTCGTACACGGCCAGGGCCTCGCGCAGCACGCGCCGCACGTCGCGGTCGATCGCCGCGCTGGAGCCGAGCGAGCGCACGGCGGTCCTGGTGAGGACCGGCAGCCCGCGGACTCCTGCCGGGAAGTCGCATTCGTGGGAGACGCCGACCAGCGCCTCGCGGGCGCCGAGCGCGCAGACCATCTCGGTGGCCGAGGGCAGGAGGCTCGCCACCCGCGGCGGGCTCACGTGCAACCGCCCCGGCGAGCTCCGAAGCTCGGCGCTCTCCCGTCGGGACACCGCCCGGGGCTCGCGAAACCTGCGCGCGGAACGGCGATCGCGTATCCTCGTCGGGCTCCGCGGGTACAGATCACGGCTCGAATTCCGGATCGTTCGAGTGCCACGTCGCCATGCAGCCTAGCGCAATGCCCCGAAAGCTCATCGTTCTCGCCGCCGTCCTCGGCCTCGGCGCGCCGGGCTGGGCGCAGCTCGACCTTCCCGCGAAGAAGACCGGCGACCCCAGCGAGGAGCCCGGCGACGCGAAGCCGCCCAGGGAGCCCGCGCGCGGCAACGTCGCCCCGTACCTCGTCTGCCGCGTGTGCGACGTGCGCAACTACACGGCGAAGATCGAGCCCGACCCGCAATCCGGGCTCCAGACCACCTACTGCATGGTCTGCCGCCGTCCGACGGTCCACCAGGTGCCGCGCAAGGCGGGCCGGAACGAGGGCGCCGGCCTCGAGCTGCCGATGGAAGCCGCGCCGGTGCCGCGCGAGACGGCCGGCGAGCCGCCGCCGCTGCAGCCGCTCCAGGGAGCTCCGGCGGCGGGCACCTCCTTCGAGGCCATGACCGACGCGGCGCGGCTCTACTTCGAGGAAGCCTCGCGCGCCAAGGGCCTGGACGACCGCGTCGCGCTCGCGGCCACGGACAGCCTCGTGGCGCTCGGCGATCCGGGCTTCACGGCGGCGCGCATGGCGCTCGGTTCCGACAACGCCGTCGTCGCGATGAGCGCGATCCGCGTCCTGCTGCGCAGCGGGCGGCCGGAGGACGCCGACCTCGTGCAGCGCCGCTTCCTCACGCGGCTCCCCGCGCGCGAGGCGACCGCGATGCTGCGCGAGTGGACGACGCTCGATCCCGTGCGCGCCACGCCGCGCTTCTTCGCCGCCCTGCTCGAGCACCCGCAGAACGTCGTGCGCGGCGCGGCCGAGAAAGCGCTCGAGCCGATGATGGACGCGGACGTGGTGAGCGCGCTCGAGGGCGCGCTCGCGTCGAAGGTGAGCGACGCGCGGCAGCGCGCGCTCAACCTCGTGACGCTGGTCGACGACCCGCTCGTGCTCGACGTCCTGCTCGGCATGCTGTCCGACCCCAAGGCCACCATCGCCTGGAGCGCCGTGAGCACGCTCGCCGACCTCTCCGACGCGCGCCTGGAGCTCGAGCTGCTCGCGAAGGCCTTCGGGGACCGCTGGATCCTGAGGCCGAACGCCTACGCGCTCCTCGCCGTCGTCGAGCGCGAGGACCGCCACCTGGTGCCGCTCTTGGGCGAGACCCACGTCGAGAGCCTGCTGCGCGGCCTCGGCTCGAGCGATCCCTTCGTCGCTGGCACCTGCGCGACGGCGCTGGCCGGCATCGGCTTCCGCGCCGCGGATCCGCGCGGCACGGACTGGCTCGACCGCGACGTGCCCGACCGTCTGATCGCGACGATCTCGGCGCCGACGTTCTTCAATGACTACTCGTCGCTGCAGATCCCCGCGCTGCGGCGGCTGAAGGACATCTCGGGCGTCTCCTTCGGCGCCGACGGCCCGCGCTGGGCGGGGTGGTGGGTCGAGGCGCGCGCGCACTTCCGCGCCTCGCGCGCGTCGATGTTCGTGGCGGAGGGCGAGGAGTCGGGACTGTCCCTCGACTTCCGCGACGGCGGCCTCGAGCCCGCGGCGTTCACGCTCCTCGGCCCCGCCGTGTCCGTCGCGGCCGGCGAGGACCGGCTGGGCGAGACCTTCTACCTGACGGCCTCGGAGAGCCGCGAGTTCGTCGATCTGATGCGCCGCGAGGCGATCCTCTCGAGCTCGTGCCTGCCCGGCATCCGCGGCGCGCGGGCCGACCTCGGCCGGCGGCTCGAGATCACCGTCGCCGGACAGGGCAAGACCTTCGCGTTCGGCCCGGACGCCAGCGAGCCGTGGTTCGAGAGAGCGGTCGGCATGGCGCGCTCGCTCCGCGACCGCAACCAGTGGCAGCGCTTCCCCAACCCCGAGGAGCACGTTTCACGCCACGCACTGTGGGAGGCGCAGGCCGCGTGGTGGACGGAGGAGAGCGATCCCTTCATGCGCACGCTGCGCCTCAAGGAGCTCGTCCTCGACTACCTGCTGGCCGTTCCTCCGTTCGAGCGGAACGCCGGGATCCGCGCCTTGCGCGAGATGCAGCCGGACGCGTTCTCGCTCGAGGACGTCGGCGCCCTGCTCGAGATCCTGCGCGGCGAGGCCTTCTACGTGGAACGCGGCCGCGACCTCTTCGCCCTCGCACTGCATGCGCTCGGCCTGCCGCTCGATGCGGACCGCCCGCTGGAGCTCGACGCCACGGCGCGCGCGGAGACCGAGCGGATCATCGAGACGCTGCACCAGGTCTTCGGCGCCGATGCCGCCGAGGACATCGGCACGGTGCTGGCCCTCGAGGGCCGCGAGCGGGTGCGCGCCGCGGCCGCGGACCCGCGCCCGCTCCTGCGCGCGGTTGCGGCGCAGATCCTCTCGCGCGAGCCCGACGCCGCCGACCTGGAAGCGCTCATGGCGCTCCTGGCCGACCCGGTCGAGCGCGTCGAGATCGCGGCGGTGCTCGCCCTCGGCGGCAACCGCGTGGAGGCCGCGCGCACCGAGCTCCTCCTGCGGGCGCGCGCGGGCACCACCGCGGTGCGCGTCGCCGCGCTCGACGCGATCGGCCGGCTGGGCGGCGAGGGCGTGCGCGACGTGCTCACCGTGTCGCTCTCGCACGCCGACCCGGAGATCAAGGCGGCCGCGGCCATCGGCCTCGCGCGGCTCGAGGATCCGCAGACGGTCCCGCTGCTCGTTTCCATCCTGCGCCAGGGTCCCGAGGCGGCGGCCTACGAGGAGGTGCGGAAGGGCCTCCTGCGGCTGGGGCCGCTGGCGTGGGACGAGCTGTTCGTGGCGCTGCGCTCGCCCAACACCGTGTCCCAGCGCGAGGCTGCGCTGCTGCTCGCCTATCAGGGCGTCGCGGACTCGGCCTCCGTGCTGATGCGGCTCTTGACGCTCGACGCCGCCGACCGCCTCGTGAGCCGCGAGCTGACGATCCTCTCGTGCCTCGACTACAGCGAGGAGCCGCAGCCCGCGCAGGCGTGGTGGACCTGGTGGGACGGCGTGCGGCACGACGATTCGCTCCTGTGGTTCCGGGCCGCGCTCGAGAAGCGCGGCGTCACGACTCCGAGCGCCGAGGAGTTCGAGGGCGAGGGGTCGCTCGAGACCGTGCGCTTCCTGATCGAGGTGATGAAGCGCCCCGAATCGCACCTGGTCGAGCGCGCGCGCCGCGAGCTCGAGCGTCGCCTCGGGCGCGAGCTGGGCAAGCTCCCCGAGGATGCGGCGGAGCGCGCCGTGTGGCTGGACACGCTCTACGAGACGATCCTGAGCTCTCGCGAATGAGCGCGGCCGCCGGCTTGCGCGAGCGTGCGCGGCGCGCCGGCGACTGGTGCCGCGCGCGACCCATCCGGACGGCGTTCGCGGTCCTGGCGGTGGTGGTCGTGGGGGTCTTGGGGCTGCGCCGCGACACGGTCCGCGCGATCGTGCGCGACGAGCTCGGCGTGCGGCGCGTCGAGGCGTTCGCGGACCTCATCGAGGCCGCCGCGCGCGAGGCGGCGGTCGATCCGCACCTCGTCGCGGCGATCGTCTTCATGGAGAGCCGGGGGCAGGTCGGCGCCGTGTCGAGCGCCGGCGCGCTCGGCTTGATGCAGCTCATGCCGGCGGCCGCGTCCGACGCCGCCAAGCGCCTCGGCCTCGCCGAGCCGAGCGCGGAGCAGCTGCTCTCCGACCCGGCCCTCAACCTGCGACTGGGGTGCCAGCATCTGGCTTGGTTGCTGGAGCATCGCGGGGCTTGGAGCTTGGAGCAGGTGCTGGTTGCCTACCACGCCGGGAGAGTGAAGTTGATGCGCTGGATGGAGGAGGCCGGGGGGTGGCGTGCGTGGCGCAGCCGGCAGCTGCGGAGCGAGCGGCGGGGAGAGCCGCATGCGGGGTCGCTCGCGTATGCGCAGAGGGCGTTGGCGATGTGCGCGGAGTTTCGGGAGCGGGGGGTGGTGGAGAACCCGCAGGGGATCGTGACGCCGTAGGGATCGGGGGAGGGCACGCCCGGCGCCGGGCGGCCCCCCCCCCCCCCCCCCACCCTCCCGCGTCGTCGCTCACACCCGCGGGAGCTCCAAGAGAAAGCTCGCGCCCGACCCGCGCACCGACTCGAGCGTCAGCTCGCCGCCGAGGTCGCGCGCCAGGCCGCGGGCGAGGGCCAGGCCCAGCCCGACGCCCGGGCTGCGGTCCGAGGCGTCGCGCTTGCCGCGGTCGAAGGGGCGGAAGATCGCCTCGATCACCCCCGGCGGGACCCCGGCGCCGTGGTCGCGCACGCGCACCTGGATCCGCTCGCCGCGCACGGCGACGCCGAGCTGGACCGCCCCGCCGCGCTCGGAGCGCCCGTACTTGCAGGCGTTGTCCACGAGGTTGAACAGGATCTGACGCACCGCGTCGACGTCGGTCTCGACGGCGAACCCCAGGGCACCCGGGTCCGCTTCGCCCGACCGGCGCAGCACCATGTCCGCCTCGCTCGCGCGCCGCTCCAGGTCGGGCACGCAGCGCTCGAGCAGCTCGCCGAGGGTGACGCGCTCGCGCCGCACCTGGAGCCGGCCTTCCTCCAGCCGCGCGTAGGCGAGGACGTTCTCCACGAGGCCCGAGAGCCGCCGCGCCTCGCCTTGCAGCGTGTCGAGGTACTCCTTGCGGCGCTCCTCGGGGACCATGTCCTTGGCCAGCATCTCGGAGTACATCCGGAAGGTCGTCAGCGGCGTGCGCAGCTCGTGCGTCACGGCGCTGGCGAAGCGGCTGCGGCGCTCGCCGAAGGCGATGCTCGCGCGCAGCGTGATCCCGACGGCGACGAGCGCCAGGAGCGCGGCGAGCCAGCTGACGCCGAGCGTGACGCGCACCGGGGTCGAGGGCGCGAGCGGCGGCGTCCCGGGGAACGAGACCTCGAGGAACGCCGGCACGGTGGTCAGCACGGCGCCCGAGGGGTCGTCGGCGGCCTCGCGCTCGGCGTCGGGGTGCAGGCGCGCCGTGGAGAAGAGGTCGGAGACCTGGGCGAGCAGGGTTCCCTCGAGCCGCTCCCAGTCGACCACGAAGCCCTGGAGGAGCTGCTTGCGGCTGCCCCGCACCTTGCGCACGAAGCTCAACAGAGTGCTCGAGTCCGTGGCCGTGCCGGCCAGCATGACCGGCACGAGCGGGCCCACGCTGACGCCCGGCGCGGGCGCGGTCCACGCCGAGTTCGGCACCTGGGAGTCGTACGACTGGAGCTCGGCCGCCTCCTGCGCGCGGCGCGCCAGCGCCTGGCGGTTGCGCGTGGCCTCGTCGGCATCGGCGAGCTTCTCGAGCGCGGTGAGAGCGCTCGAGCCGAGGAAGGCCGTCATCGCCGCCTCGCCCTGCTCCACGCGCCGGCAGAGCTCCTCCGCGCTCGTCCGCCGTGCGAGCTCCTCGAGCGTCGCGCGGAAGCCCTCGATCCGCTGCGGGTCGTGCAGGCTCTCCTGCGTGATGTCGAGCCAGTTGCCCGTCGGCACCTGGGGCGAGCTCCAGACCCCCGTCTCGTCGACCTGGAAGTGCAGCACGATCAGCCCCGGCTCGAACGCGAGCAGCGGCGAGGGCACGAGCACTTCGCCCGGCTCGAGCTGGCGCAGGATCCGCGTGTAGGCCTGCTCCTGGGGGTAGTACGCGAAGTAGTGGAAGAAGGGGCGCGAGGCCTCGCGCTGGAGGTGCGAGCCGAACCATGAGTCGACGCGCCGCAGCGCCAGGCGCAGGTCGGCGCCGCGCTCCGCCTCGACGCGCGCGACGTGCTGGGACTGCTCGAGGTCGAGGACCATCGCCGTGACCCAGCCGAGCGCGCCGAGCGCGAGCGCCGCGCAGAGCGTGTAGATCGCCCACCAGGACCGGCGGGTCGAGCTCACCGCGGCTCCACCTCGACGGACTCGCCGAGCATGTAGCCCTTCGCGCGCACCGTCACCACGATGCGCGGCTCGCCCGCGGGGTCGCGCAGCTTCTCGCGCAGGCGCGCGACGTGCATGTCGACGGTGCGCGTGTCGATCCCGCGCGGGTCGAGCCCCCAGACGTGCTGCAGGAGCTCGGCGCGCGCGATCGCGCGGCCGCGCGAGATGGCGAGGTAGCGCAGGATCTGCGCCTCGCGCTCGGAGAGCAGCCGGCCACCGCCGTCGTCGAAACGCACCTCGCGCCGCTCCAGGTGGACCTGCATGCCGTTCGCGACGAGGCGCCGCACGTCGTTCGGGCGGGCGGGGGAGCGCCGCAGGACCGCCTCGACGCGCGCGAGCAGCTCGGTGGAGCTGAACGGCTTCACCACGTAGTCGTCCGCGCCCGTGCGCAGGCCGCGCACGCGGTCCTCCTCGGCTCCGCGGGCCGTCACCAGGATCACGGGCAGCGTGGGGTGCTGCCTGCGGATCTCGGGCAGGAGCTCGAACCCGTTCAAACCCGGCAGGATCACGTCCAGCAGGACGAGGTCGAGCTGGGCCCCGGCGAGCACGCGGCGCGCGTCGAGGCCGTCGCCGCACTCGAGCACGCGGTAGCCGGCGAACTCGAGGCTGTCGACGAGACCCCGCCGGATGGCGGGGTCGTCCTCGACCACGAGCACCGTTCGATCGCTCACTTCCCCCCGGCTTCCCCCGGTTGCTTCGCTTCCTCTCGTTCCCCCCCGCTCGGGGACTCGGGCCGCGCCTGCTCGTCGGGGTAGCGGAAGCCCTTGGCGCGCGCCTGCTCGCGCACGGCCCTGCGCAGCGCGAAGTCGAACGTCCGCTCGTCTCCGGCGGCTTGCTTCCTCAGCTCCTGCTCCACGAACTCCTGGCGCTTCCTTCCCAGGCTCGCGACCTCGGCCTGGAGCTTCTCGCGCTCCGCGGCCCTCTTGTTCACGAGCTCCTGGCGCTGCTCCAGGGTCATCGAACGCATGTCCTCGGGCAAGTCCTTCGTCTCGACCTTGGCCCAGTCGAAGTCCTTCTCCTTGCACTTGTCGACGAGATCCCAGGCGCAGTTGTAGAGGCCGCTGACCTTGGTCACGGCACGGCACGCGGCGGCTTCGGAGTTGAGGCCGACGGCGTTCTGGTCCTGAGCCTGCTGGTTCGCCCAGCCGCGCCGGCCGTCGGCGCCGTACGGGACGTAGGTGGCGTTGAGGGCACCGCTGAGCTCGGCGAGGCGCGCGTCGAAGGGGCTCGCGATCACGACCGTGCCGTTGTCGTGGTCGATGCTGGCGAAGTGCCCGTCCGCGAGCTGCGCGAGCTCGCGCCACGCGGGCGCGAGCTCGTCGGCCGGGTTCCCGCAGTAGATCGAGTCGACCATGATCCCGCGCTCGATCGCGTTCCTGCTCGCAGCGCGCAAGCCCACGACCGGGTCCTGGTCCGCCGACTCGTTGCCGGCGACGACGACGAGCTTCAGGGCCGCGGGCGAGGGGCTCCAGGCGAGGCGCCGCGTCGCGGCGTCGAGCACGCGGCCCACGTACTCGGTCCCGCCGTTCGTCGAGAGGCCGAACAGGATCTGCGAGACGAGGTCGAGGTCCTCCGTCAGGCCGGTCTCCATCTTCACCCAGCCATCTTCGGGGGAATGCGTGTCGTGGCCGAAGGTGAAGAGCGCGACGCGCAGCGTCGGCGTGGGCCGCGCGAGCGCCATGTCGTTCACGATCGCCCACAGCTTCTGCTTCGCCGCATCGATCAGGCCGCCCATGCTGCCGCTCGTGTCCAGGCACAGAGCCAGGTCGATCGCCCGCGGCTCCGCGCCGGGCGTCTCTTCGACGACCGGTACGCTCTCCACGCCGCCGGTCGCGTCCTGGGGGCGCGCCAGGCTCCATCCCCCGAGAAACAGGGCCGTCGTTCCCAAGATCCACGCGTTCTTCATGTCGCTCCCCATTCTGGCCCCGCTCGGGGCCGCCGATGTCCGAGTGTTCACTTCGAGTTGACGACGAGGACGTTCTTGCCCTCGTAGCGCATCAGGATGTCCCCGGGCAGCGCGAGCAGACCCTGCCGGCCCTGGCCGACGAGCTCCTGCAGCATGCGCGCGTGCGCCTCGCTGCCGAACTGCACGACCTCCTCGTGGCCGAGCAGTCTCGCGGCCCCGATGATGTCGGCGTCGATCCACTGGCCGCCGCGCTTGAAGAACGCGCGGTCGCAGACCTGCTGCACCTCCGAGAACTCGACGCGCACGTTCTCCACGTTCCAGAAGCGGTTGGAGTAGTTCAGCCGCGTCTGGACCTTGCTCTCGTTGAAGTTCCGCCCTTGGTTGACCGCCTCGAGGCCCGAGCGCGTCCGGACGGCGCGCCGATCGAGATTGTCGCGGCAGCTCGTCAAGAGGCCGTCCCAGTCGCCCAGGTCCGTGCCCTCCGTCGCCAGGAAGGCGGTGTACTCGCTGAGGATGCCGAACTTGGTCGAGAGCCGCAGGATCTCGTCCGCGAGCTCCTTCAGCCGCGGGTCGGCCATCGGGTCGGCGCCGACCTGCAGCGGCCCCTCGGTGAGCTCGGCGCCGCGCTGGCGGATCTGATCGACGAGGAACGCGATCTTGCGGCTGGCCCACAGGCGCGGCACGAACGAGTTGCGCGTCGTCGCCGAGTCGACGTCGAACTCGAAGGCGAACGTGCGTTTCTCGCCCAGGAAGTTGCCGTCGAGCCGGAAGCGCAGCGGGGCGTCGCTCGTGTACTGGCCGAGCAGGATGAGCTGGTCCCCGTCGAACAGGTCGGGCAGCGACGACGGCATCAGCTCGCGCACCGCGCGCGTCGTCGTCGCGCCGCCCTGGTCGAGCGTCCCGAGCTCGAGGTCCGCGAGGACCGGCCCGTACAGCCTCTGGAAGACCCGCGCGACCTTGACCTCGACGTCCTCGCCGGGCAGCACGTACTCGCTCGTCGCGCGCGTGAGGTCGGAAATGCGGTCGAGCAGCGGCACGTTCACGTCCCCCCCGACCCCGAAGGTGAACACGCGCCGCCCGTGCCGGTTCGCAGCCGCGAGCATGTCGCGGATCGCGATCTCCGACGTCTTGCCGACCGTGGGGAGCCCGTCGGTCAGGAACAGGACGATCGAGAGGCTCTCGGGCGTGAGCTCCTGGCGCAGCGCTTCGAGCAGCGCGTCGTGGATGTTCGTCCCGCCGCCGGGCGCGATCGTCTTCAGGTACGCGCGGGCGGCCTGGATCGTGTCCGCGTCCTTCGCGACCGGGCGCGGCGCGAAGAGCGCCGGCTGGCTCGAGTAGTCGATGACGTTGAACGACTCTCCGGGGGCGAGGCCCTCGATGACCTGCGCCGCGGCGGCCAGGGCCTGCTCCAGCTTCTCGCCCGCCATGCTGCCCGAGCGGTCGAGCACGAGCGTCACCTCGCGCCGGATCCGCTGCTCGTGGCCCTCGAGCGTCGCCGGCAGGCCGGCCATCAGGAGGAAGTAGCCCCCGCCCACCTCGTGGTCGGGGTAGGCGAGCAGCGAGGCGCTGAGCCCGTCCTTCTGCACCAGGTACGAGCACCGGAACGAGCCGGGATCGGTCGTCCCCCCGGCGCGCAGCCGGGCCTCGACGTGCTGCGGCGAGACGAGCGTCGTGACGAGGTCGTGCGTGGGAGAGTACACCATCGAGATCGGCGCCTGCGAGCGGATGTCGATCTCGATGCGCCACGGCACCTGCACCGCCAGCGACTCGCTGCGCGGCAGCTCGTAGTCGACGCGGTCGCCGTCGGCGCGCAGGAGCTGCTCGTAGGTGATGCGCAGCCGCTGCTCGCCGTTCGCCGGCACCGGGAAGACGCTCGAGCGGATCAGGTTGTAGCCGGCGAACTCGAGCAGCGCGGGGTCCTTCACGCGCGCCACGATCTCGTCGTACGTGCGCCGCGCCTCGTCGCGCAAGAGGAGCCGCGCGGTCGGCTCGCTCGCCGAGCCGTCGAACGCGAAGGCGGCGACCAGCGCCTCGCTCGGCACGGGGATCAAGAGGACGGCCTCGGCCTCTCGGCCGCCGCCGTTCGCGACCCGGATCTCGAGCGTGGTGCGGGCCGTCTGCTCGCGGATGGCGACCTTCGCCAGCACCTCGCGCACCTCGATGCCGCGCCAGCTCCGGTCGAGCGCGAACCCGTGAGCCTGCGGCACGATGACGTGCGAGACGCGCGAGCTCCAGTCCTGGGCCGCGGCTGGCAGGGCGAGGAGGGCTCCGGCGGCGAGCGCGGGCAAGAGGCGATTCGGTGACATGGCGTTGCCTTTCGTCGTTCGCCTCACACTACGGCGGCAGCGGGGGGCGGATTGGTAACCCGCGGGTAACGGGTCTGGAGCCGATCGCCCGCGGCGTGAGACCATGCGCCGCCCACCACCCGATCCCGAAGGCCGACGATGCTGCACCTCCTCGCGCTCTTGCTCGCGCTCGCTCCGACCCAGGACGATTCCACCGCGCGGGACGCCTCACGGCCGCTCGACGAGCGCGGCCTCGAGAACCTCGTCGCGTTCTCGCGCCTCTTCGGTTACGTGCGCTTCTTCCATCCGATCGAGGAGCAGGACGAGGCGTTCTGGGCCTGGTTCGCCGTCGAGGGCGCGCGGCGCGCCGAGCCCGCCGGGACGCCGCGCGAGCTCGCCGCCGAGCTCGCGCAGCTCGTGCAGCTCTTCGCGCCGACCGTGTCCGTGTTCCCGCAGGGCGGGCGGCCCGGCGACTCCCCCGCGCTGCAGCGTCCCGAGGGCGTCGAGAAGCTGTTCCTGCGCGACTGGCGCCACCAGGGCGTGCAGCTGAGCGCCGGGCCGAACGTCTACCGCAGCACTCGGCGCCGAGAGCTCGTGCGCGGGGACGCGCTGCCCGAGGGTTGCGCGGATCCCGCCGACCCGTGGCGCGCTCAGCTCGCGGCGGGGATCGGCTGCCGCGTGCCGCTCGCGCTCTGGGACGACGGCGCCGGGACCCTGCCGCACGTCGACCGCGCGCCCCTCTGCGCCGGGCTCGCGCCGCTCGAGGAGTACACCGCCGCCGACCGCGCGACGCGCCTCGCGGCGGTCGTCATGGGCTGGAACGTGTTCCAGCACTTCTATCCGTATTTCGACGTCGCCGAGGTCGACTGGCGCGCCGAGCTGCGGCGCGCGCTGCACGCCGCCGCGGAGGGCGCGGGCGAGCGCGAATTCCTCGACACGTTGCAGCGCATGGTCGCGGCGCTGCGCGACGGCCACGGCAACGTGCTCCACCCCGCGTTCCAGGACGACGGCCAGCTGCCGGTCCTGTGGGACTGGGTCGAGGGCGCGCTCGTCGTGACCGAGGCCCGGCCGCAGGTCGACCTCGCGCGCGGCGACGTCGTGCTGCGCATCGACGGCGCGGACGTGGCGGAGGCCCTGGCGCGCGAGGAGGAGCGGATCTCCGGCGCGACCCCGCAGTGGATCCGTGCCAAGGCCCTCGGCGTCCTGCGCACGGGGAACCAGGGCGAGTCCGTCGCGCTCGACGTGCGCTCGCCCTCGGGCGAGGAGCGCTCGGTCGAGGTCGCCTTCGGCCCGCCGGACTTCGAGTTTCGCGAGCCGCTGCCGGCGCCCGTCGAAGAGCTGTCCGCGGGGATCTGGTACCTCGACCTCGACCGCGCGAAGACCGAGGAGTTTCTCGAGGTGCTCGGCGAGCTCGAGGAGGCGCGCGGGATCGTGTTCGACCTGCGCGGCTACCCGCGCCAGTTCGATGCCTTACGGTGCTTCCCGCACCTGATCCGCGAGCATGCGACGAGCGCGCAGTGGCACATCCCGGTCGTGACGCGACCCGACGGAGAGGGCCGGGACTGGATGCAGAGCCAGTGGGAGCTCGATCCCAAGGAACCGTACCTCGGCGCGCCGAAGGCCTTCATCACCGGCGGCGGGGCGATCAGCTACGCCGAGTCGTGCCTGGCGATCGTCGAGCACTACCGTCTCGCCGAGATCGTCGGCGGTCCGACGGCGGGCACGAACGGCAACATCAACCCGTTCGTCCTGCCCGGCGGCTACCGCGTCTTGTGGACCGGGATGCGCGTGCTCAAGCACGACGGCAGCCGGCACCACGGCGTCGGGATCCTTCCCACCGTGCCCGTCGAGCGCACGCTCGAGGGCGTGATCGAGGGGCGTGACGAGCTGCTCGAGGCCGCCGTCGCGACGGTCTCGCGCTGACATGCTGCGCGTCGCCAGCCCCTACTCCGGCGAGCTCGTCTGCGAGCTGCCCTTCGACCAGGGCGCCGCGCTCGAGGCGAAGCTCGAGCGCGCGCTCCGTGCCCAGCGCGCGTGGGCCGAGCTCGAGGTCGCCGAGCGCGTGCGCCGCGTCGGCGCGGGGCTCGCGTACTTCCGCGAGCACGCCGCGGAGGTCGCGCGCGACGTGACCCGGCAGATGGGCAAGCCCATCGCCCAGTCGCGCAGGGAGATCGAGGGCCTCTTCGAGCGCGCCGAGCACGTGCTCGCGATCGCCGCGGGCGCCCTCGCGCCCGACGTGCTGCCCGAGAAGCCCGGCTTCGTGCGGCGCATCGAGCACGTCCCGCTGGGCGTCGTGCTGAACGTGGCGGCCTGGAACTACCCGCTGCTCATCCCCGTCAACGTCGTCGTCCCGGCGCTCGCCGCGGGGAACGCCGTGCTGCTCAAGCACAGCGCCCTGACGCCGCTCTGCGGCGCGCACTTCGAGCGCGCGTTCGCGGCACTCGAGCCGGCCGGGCTGGTCCAGAACCTCGTGCTCCGACATGCAACGGCGGAACGGCTGATCGCGGACCCGCGCGTCGGCCACGTCGCGTTCACCGGCTCGGTCGCCGGGGGCCGCGCCGTGCAGCGCGCCGCGCGCGAGCGCTTCATCGACGTCGGCCTCGAGCTGGGTGGCAAGGATCCCGCGTACGTGGCGGCCGACGCGGACCTCCACGTCGCCGTGGCCGGAGTCGTCGACGGCGCCTGCTACAACGCCGGCCAGTCGTGCTGCGCGGTCGAGCGCGCCTACGTGCACGCCTCGCTCGCGGACGAGTTCCTCGAACGCGCCCGGAGCGCGATCGGCGAGTACGTCCTCGGGGACCCGCTCGAGGAGCGCACGACCCTCGGGCCGCTGGCGCAGCGCGAGTCGGTCGCGTTCCTGGAAGGGCAGGTGCGCGACGCGCAGGCGCGCGGCGCGCGCGTGCTCGCGGGGGGCACGGCCGTGGACGGGCGCTTCTTCGCGCCCACGCTGCTCGCGGGCTGCTCGCACGCCTGCGAGGTGATGCGCGAGGAGAGCTTCGGCCCGCTGCTGCCGGTGCAGGTCGTCGCGGACGACGACGAGGCGCTCGAGCGCATGAACGACTCGGCCTTCGGACTGACGGCCTCGGTCTGGACGCGCGACGCGGAGCGCGCCGAGTGGTTCGCGCGCCGGCTCGAGGCGGGCACCGTGTACCAGAACCGCTGCGACTACCTGGACCCGGCGCTGCCCTGGACGGGCGTGAAGGCGAGCGGACGAGGCTCGACGCTCTCGGAGTACGGGTTCTTGCACCTGACGCGGCGCAAGAGCGTGCACCTGCGCAGGTAGCTCGCGCCTACTCCGGCGTCACGTACGCCGCCGTGATCCCCCCGTCCACCGTGAAGGTCGCCCCGTTCACGTACGACGACTCGTCCGAGGCGAGGAACAGCGCCGCCTGCGCCATCTCTGCCGCCTCGCCGAAGCGCCCCAGCGGCACGTGCACGAGCCGCCGCCGGCGCTTCTCCTCGGTGTCGAGGTAGTCCATCAGGAGCTTGGTGCGCAGCGGCCCCGGGCACAGCGCGTTGACGCGGATCTTCTCGCGTGCGTGCACGATCGCCAGCTCGCGCGTCAGCGCGAGCACGCCGCCCTTGCTCGCCGTGTAGGCGATCTGCGGCGTCGCGGCGCCCATCAGGGCGACGAAGGATGCGGTGTTGATCACGCTGCCGCCGCCCGCGCGGCGCAGGGCGGGGATGCCGTGCTTGCAGCCCAGGAAGACGCCCTTCAGGTTGATCGCGAGCGTGCGTTCCCAGACGTCCTCGGTCGTCGCTACCGCGTCCCCGTCGGCGCCGTCCAGGATGCCCGCGTTGTTGAAGAGCACGTCGAGCCGTCCGTAGGTGGACTCCGCCGCGGCGACCATCGCCGCGCAGTCCTCCGCACGCGACACGTCGGCCTTCACGAAGACCGCCGCGCCGCCCGCGGCCTCGATCGCGCGCACGGTCTCGAGGCCGGCCTCCCGGGCCACGTCGGCGACGACGACGCGCGCGCCCTCGGCGGCGAACAGGCGCGCCGACTCGCGGCCGATCCCGCTCGCTGCGCCGGTCACGAGCGCAACCTTGTGCGCGAGGCGCGCGCTCAAGCTCGCCTCCGCGCCAGCTCCACGAGGTGGTCGAACAGGCGCTGCTGCTCGGGCTCGCTCGCCGCCGTGAGCTCGGGGTGCCACTGCACCGCGAGGACCTGCGGGTGCGAGCGCAGCTCGACGGCCTCGATCACGCCGTCGGGCGCGCGCGCGACGACCTCCAGACCGCGGCCGAGCTCGCGCAGCGCCTGGTGGTGCCACGACATGGGGCGCGCGTCCGTCCATCCGAGGACGCCGGCGAGGCGCGAGCCGGATTCGACGCGGACCGGGTGGGGGACCGGCTCGCGCGGCGGGAGCCGGTGCGCCACGGCGTCGCCGAACTCGTCGGGGATGTGCTCGACCAGCGTCCCGCCGAGGGCCACGTTCAAGACCTGCATGCCGCGGCAGATGCACAGGCCCGGCAGCTCGCTCGCGACGAGGCGCCGCGCGAGCTCGAGCTCGGTCGCGTCGCGCTCGGAGTCGACCATGTAGATCGTCTCGGCGGGGCGACCTCCGTAACGCTCGGGCGCGAGGTCCCCGCCGCCCGTCAGCACGAGCGCGTCGATCCCGCTCCACCACGGATCGAGCAGCGTCTCGCCGGGGGCGAGCAGGAGCGGCAGTCCGCCGGCGCGGCGCACCGCGTCGACGTACTCGGCCGGGAGGGTGAACTCGTTCTCCTCGTCGCGGCCGTAGGTCGTGATGCCGATGCGCGGCGCCCCCATCGTCTTCAGATCTGCTCGAAGTAGCGCAGCCGCTCCCAGTCCGTCACCGCGCGATCGAAGGCGTCTGCCTCGGCGCGGAAGAACCGGGCGTAGTGATCGACCACGTCCGCGCCGAAGGCGGTCCGCGCCAGGGCGCTCGCCTCGAAGCGTTCGAGCGCGTCGCGCAGGGTACGCGGGACGTGCGGCAGCTCGGCCGCGCCGTAGACGTCGCCGGCGAACGCGGGCGGGGGCTCGGTGCGGCCGGCGATCCCGTCGAGCCCCGACGCGAGCGCGGCGGCGTAGGCGAGGTACGGGTTGCAGTCGGCCCCGGGAAGGCGGCACTCGATCCGCAGGCTCGGCCCGCCGCCGACGACCCGGAAGCCCGCCGTGCGGTTGTCGACGCTCCACGCCAGGCGCGTCGGCGCCCACGAGGCCGCCTGGTAGCGCTTGTACGAGTTCACGGTGGGGGCGTAGAAGACCATCATCTCGGGCGCGTGGGCGATCCAGCCCCCGAGGAACCAGCGGAACGCGTCCGAGCAGGCCAGCCCCGCGCATTCCCCGCTCCCCTGGAAGGCGTTCTCCCCCGCGCGCCACAGGCTGAGGTGCACGTGGCAGCTCGACCCCGCCTGATCGGCGTCGACCTTCGCCATGAAGGTCACCGAGCGGTCCATGCTCCCGGCGAGCTCCTTCGCGCACTGCTTGTACACGACGTGGCGGTCGGCCATCTCGAGGACGCCCGCGTAGCGCACGTTCAGCTCGTGCTGGCCCAGACCCCACTCGCCCTTCGAGTTCTCGACCGGCACTCCGGAGGCCGAGAGGTGCCGGCGCAGCGCGCCTACGTAGTCCTCGTGTCGCGTCCCCTGGAGGATGTGGTAGTCCTCGACGTACCAGCCGGTGCGCTCGATCCCGGAGTAGCGCTTGGCGGCGGCGGTCGCGAACGAGTCGCGGTACATGTAGAACTCGAGCTCGGAGCTCGCCAGCGCCGAGTAGCCGAGCGCCGCCGCTCGCTCGACCTGCGCGCGCAGGAGGGAGCGCGGCGCGAGCGGAAGCAGGCCTTCGCCCCCGCGCTCCATGACGTCGCACAGCACGAGCGCCGAACGCTCGAGCCAGCTCGCGACGCGCAGGCTGCTCCAGTCGGGGACGAGATGGACGTCGCCGTACCCGCGCTCCCAGTTGGCGAAGGCGTACCCGGGCACGGGCGTCATCCCGACGTCGACGGTGAGCAGGTAGTCGCACGCGTGCGCGCCGTCGCGCGGGACAGAGTCGAGGAAGAAGGGCGCGTCGTAGCGCTTGCCCATCAGCCGCCCGTACAGGTCCGTGAACGCCACGACGACCGTGTCGATCTCCTCCGACGAGACTCGCTCTGCGAGCTCTTCGAGGCTGAGCATTCCGCGGGGCTCCTCCATCGGCGCCGCGCAGCGTACGTGGATCCACGCCCCTTCTCCAGCGCCCGGTTCCGCTGCGCGGATCACGGCGGAGAGTCGGGGGGCGAGCCCTTTCGCCAGGGCTGCACGCGCGCGGGGAAGCTTCACGTGCGACGCGTGCTCCGCCGCACGCTGGCGCCCCCTTGTCCTTCTTCTCGCGACCGGGCCCGGACGAAAGACACTCCGCTCCCGGATCGACTCCTTCACGAAGGTGAGACTCGGCTCGCGAGTCGAAGAAAAGCTAGGCCGGGACTCCGTAGATGCTCTGGAAGTTGCTGAGCAGCCCGTTGCAGGGGGACGACTCGAGGAAGCGCGAGGAACGCTCGGCTTCGACGAGCGCCAGGTCGACCCACTCGCGCAGCTCGGCGTCGCCGCCGCACGCTTCGCGAAGGAACTCCTCCTTCTCCGGTTCCGTCAAGTCGCACGCCCGGTCGAACAGGTGGAAAACTCTTCCGTATCGATCTGCGTCCATGAACGAGAACTCCCGTGTGGTTGTTGGTTCCGCAGGATCCCACCAAGGTCGAGCCGACGAGACGAGGGACCCTGCCGCTCTCCTCTTTCCGCGACAGCCGCGTCCCCAGGCCCCGCAGAATTCGTCGATAAATCTCCCCCCCAAAAACCGAAACGGAGAGATCATCGACTCGAGCCCTCTCGACCAGGGGCGAGCGATCCCCTCCGGCCGTTCCCCCGCCGTTTTCGGCGTTTTGATGGCGCATCCGGAGAGGCGAGCGGCGCGTCTCTAGGTGGGGAGAGCCCTCGGGCTCTCCGGTTGCTACCCATCCCCCCCCCGGAATCCGATCAGAACGAGGCAAGGTCGTGATGAACCTTTCCATCTGTGCCTTCGTGCTCGGGACTGCCCTCGCGAGCCTGCAGGCGCGGTTCCAGGCTCCCCAGGTCGACGCCGCGGCGGCCCGCCCCGTCCCGACTGCCGGTGCGGAGCGCGGTGGTGTCGGTTACGAGACCACGGTCCTGTGCCCCGCGACCGCCAATTCGACCGGTGGACCGGCGTGGATCGGCGTCGGACCGCCGACGGCCGACGACTTCATCCTCACCGTCGACGGCGTGCCCACGGGGTCTCTGGGCAACTTCTTCGCCGGTCCGAGCATCGGGGCATCGACGGTGTTCGGGAACGCACTTTGCCTCGTGGGCGAGATCAAGAAGTGCTGGCCCGTCGGCGTGGCCGACGCCAGCAACCACGTCCAGGTCTCCGTCGACAAGACCCGTAGCACGCTCGTGGTGGGAACCTCGTACTACTTCCAGTTCCAGTTCACCGACGCTGCGGGATCCAACACCTCGAACGCGATCTCACTCCTGATCCAGTAGTCCGAGCAGCTCGTCGACGTTCCGCCAGATGTCGTCCCACTCGGGCGGCGCTTCGGCGGGGTCTCCGCGCACGGGCGCGAACTCGGGCAGGGTTCGGGCGGTTCGAATCACGCGCTCGAGGTCCGCGCGTCCGTTCTGGTCGGGCTTCGCCAGGGAGCCGTCGATCAGCTCGAACCAGTAGTCCAGCTCCCGGCGCATCCACTCGGCGGCGCGCGCCCGAGCCGGCTCGTCGCCGAGCTGGAAGGCGACCGTCAACGCCGCGCGGACCGCGAAGAGGCGCTGATCGGTGTCGCCGCGGTAGACGTTCTCGTCGATGGCCAGCGCCTGCGCATAGTGGCGGTCGGCGAGCCGATGCTGCCCGCGGCGGAAGAAGAGCTCCGCCAGGTACCGGTGGTCCTCCGCCGAGGACGGCGACCACTCGCCGCGCTCCATCGCGGAGGCCTTCTCGTCGTAGGCGGCCTGTGGGCGCAGCCTCTCGACGATCCTGCCGAGCTCCGCTTCCGGGTAGCCGAGCGCCAGCGCCCGCTCGTACTGGCGCAACGCCTCGGCCGGCCTGCCCATCTGGACGAGCGCGACGCCCAGACGCGCGCAGTTGTGCGCGAAGTCGGGCTCGATCCGCTCGACGGTCCGAAAGGCGCGCTCCGCGTCCCTCCACTCCTGGAGCCGCAGGTGCACCTGGCCCCGCACGAAGCTGACGATCAAGCGGTCCGCATCGGACAGGTCGTACCGCGTCGCTTCCTCGAAGAGCCGCAGTGCGTCCTGGTCGCGGCTGCTCACCATGTGCGTCGCCGCCAGGAGCAGGATCGAGGGGGAGGCGAACGGCGGGCGCGTCAGGATGTGGAGCGACTCGTCACGCGCCGCGGCATCGCCCCGGATGTTCGCCGCGGCGATCCTTCCGAGGTGGTAGACGAAGCGTTCGGGGCTCGGGAAACGCAGCGCCTTCTCGAACTTCTCCAGTGCCCGTGCGGCGAGCGAGGCCTCTTCCTGGCTCCGCGCTCCGCCGGCGGGCGCGTCGTCCCGCGCGAGCAGCTGGTGCAGCAGGATGTGGCCCTCGATGTAGAAGTCCTCGCTGGTCTCGAACTCGACCCCGCGCAGCCTGCCCTCGATCGCCTCCGCCTCCCCCACGTCTCCCAGGATCCGCAGCGCCAGCGCACGGAAGAGGTTCAAGGCCGGATGCGCTTCGGCGAGCTCGGGAAACGCGTCGAGCACCGCCAGCGTCTCGCGCGCGGGCTCGGGCGACGGATTGCGGCGGTGGTACTGCGCGAGATGGCCGATGACGAGGCTGGCGACCGCCGGGAAGCGGTACGTCTCGCTCCGTGCGGCGCCGCGCATGCGCTGCAGCGCTCGCGCGATGCGCTCCTCGCGACCGGGGAAGGACACCTTCAGCTCGCCGCTCGGGTAGTCGAAGAAGATGTCCTCGAAGGCGAGCGTCTTGAGCCCGTCTTCGATCGCGGCCAGGGCCTCGCGGTCCCGCTCCTGGCGCAGGTGGCCCGGCAGCGTCACGGAGGCCACGGTCGCGGAGATCGTCGCGACCAGCACCGCGCCCAGGAGCGCCCCGACCAGGGCGGCTTGCCGCGGCCGCCGCTTGACCCAGCGCGCCGCGCGCGTCATCGACGAGAGCGGCTTGACCGACACCGGGGAGCCCTCGAGCACGCGGGCGAGGTCGTCGGCGAACGTCTGCGCCGTCTGGTAGCGCTTGCGCCGGTCCTTCTCGAGCGCCGTCTGCAGCACCGCCTCGAGGTCGCGCGGGACCGCCGGGTTCAAGCTGCGCGGCGCGCGCGGCTCGTCGACCCGGATCGCCTGCGTGAGCTCGGCGTCGGTCGGGGCGATGAACGGACGTCGGTGGCACAGGCACTGGTAGAGCATCACGCCCAGCGACCACACGTCGGTGCGCCGGTCGACGTGCTGGCGCTCGCCGGCGAGCTGCTCGGGCGACATGTAGGCCAGAGTCCCCACCGGGGGGCCCGTGACGGTGAGTGTCTCGAACTCGCCCTCCGTGTCGCGCGCGATGCCGAAGTCGAGCAGGATCGGCTCGCCCTGCGGCGTGATCATGACGTTCTGCGGCTTGACGTCGCGATGCACGATTCCCGCCTCGTGCGCCGCGTGCAGCGCGCGCGCGACCTTCTCGACGCAGCGGATCCACCAGCGCAGCTGGTCGCGGGTCGGCTTCGTCGCAAGGCCGGCGTCGGTCGAGTCGCCGTCCGCTTCGCGCGCCTGCTCGGAGTCGTTCCCGCCGGTCGCGATGCGCGCCCCTTCGCGCTCGCAGTTCAGCCGCCGCGACATCGACTCGCCCTCGACGTACTGCATCGCGATGTAGGGGCGCGGTCCGTTCGGCGTCTGCAGGGTGCCGGCGTCGTGGATCTGGGCGATCCCGGGGTGCTGCACCCGCCCCAGGAACTGCGCCTCCTGCTCGAAGCGGCGCACGCCGCTGGGGCCGACGAGCGACGGCTCGAGGATCTTGAGCGCAACGTGCCGCCGCGGATGCTGCTGCTCGGCGAGGTAGACGCGGCCCATCCCGCCGCGGCCGATCAGACGCAGCAGGCGGTAGGTCTGGCCCTCCTCCGCAAGCTCGCCTTCCTCGGGCGTACGCACGAACTCGTCGAGGACGCCCGCCAGCGGCGCGCGGCTCAGAAAGCTCGACGGGCTCGCGAACTCCTCCAGCGCCACCTCGACCTCCGCGCGCAGCTCCGCGTCGCCTCCGCAGGCGCCCTCGACGTACTCGCGCCGGGAGTCGGCGGGCAGGTCGACGGCGGCGTCGACGATCCGGCAGACTCGATCGTACTTCTCGGGATCCATCGCTCTGGGCGGACTGCCGGGCTAGACCGCGCGCACGGCACTAGTCGCTGCGCAGGGCATCCACCTCGCGCCGCAGCCAGGACTTCGCCATGACCCACTCGCGCTCGACGGTGCGCTTGGAGAGCCCGAGGATCTTGGCGACCTCGGTGGCGCCCAGGCCCCCGAAGTACCGCAGCTCCACGATCTGGCGCTGCCGCGGCCGAAGATCCTCCAGCTTCTCCAGCGCGGAGTCGAGGGCCAGCACGTCGACGTTGTGGTCGTCCAGGAGGATCTGGAACGACGTGTTGAGCTCGACGCGCCGGTTGTCCCGGCCGCGGCGCACACGGTTGCGTCGCTTGGCGTGGTCCACGAGGATGCGCCGCATCATCGTCGACGCGACCCGGAAGAAGCCGGCGTGATCCTCGAGGTTGAGGCGGCGTTGCGAACGCAGGCGCAGGTACAGCTCGTTGACCAGGGCCGTGGGCTGCAGCGTGTGCTCGCGCAGCTCGCGCGAGAAGTAGCGGTCGGCGAGATCCTTGAGCCCCTGGAAGACGCTCGCGAACGTCTCGTCGAGCGCCTCCGAGCTCTCCGCGGACTCCGTCCCGGGAACCCCGGCGACCGAAGCGACGGGTTCGGTTCCCTGGGCCGCGGCGCACTCCGGCAGGCCCTGCCCGGTCGTTTCCGAAAGATCCTCACACACGGCCGACGAGCCGCGCGGCGCGGCCTCCGGTAGAGGATACACCCGATCCCCACGCCGCGCCGGGCCGCGCTCCCGCGCCCCGCGCGGCTTGCGGCCCGGCGGCCCGGCGGCCCGGCGGCCCGGCGGCCGGGGCCAAGGCGTTCGGAGAACGGCGCGCGAGAGATGTAACCAATTCTCTTCCAACAGCTTGCGGCGATCCGGCGGGCGCTGGAAGCGGCCCGGCTCCCGAAAACGGGGCTTTCGTGTCGGTTCCGGAACGGCGCCTGTCGCGCTCGGAGGTAGCCACGCCGCGACCGGCCAGACCAGGGAACGGACGGCCCTGCCCACCCGCGGCAGCGGTCTTCTCAGCGGACTTCGGCCGAGGCGACGCGTGGCCCGAACCGAGATGGACTTCAAGAGGGAGGTCGAATGAAGGCGTGCTAGGGTCCCGAGGGTCGAGTGCGCCCGGTGAGCCCCCTCGCCGCGCGCGCAGGCCAGCTTCACGGCCGCGATGGGCAGTTCGGTGGACCTCCACCCTGCGGTGGAGCGGGCTGCCCGACCCAGGCTCGAGGAGCGGACCCGGCCGGGTGCAATTTGGATTGCAGGGCCTGGGGCCAGGCTGAGTCAGCCGGGACCATCAGTCAACCCTTTGCTCCTGCCTTCATGAAGCCACCCTCGAGGGGGGGCGCCGGCCCTTGGGCTTGAGCCGGCGCCCCCCCTCCCTTTCCCGTCCCGCGGGCCGCCTCACGGACCTGGCTCCGGGCCCGAGACCGAGCGCACCTCGAGCTCGAAGGTCACCGACTGGCCCGCGAGCGGGTGGTTGACGTCCACGACGACGGCGTCCGCGTCCACCTCGAGGATGCGCACTTCGAGCTCCTCCTCCTCGCCGCCCCCCTCGACGCTGACGATCAGCCGCTCGCCGGCGACGAGCTCGAGCTCCGCCGGCAGCTGGTCGCGCGGGATGGAGTCGATCAGCGCGGGATCGAACTCCCCGAATCCCTCGTCCGGACCGAGGCGTACCACGATCCGCTCGCCCGGCTCGCGACCTTCCAGCTCGCGTTCCAGACCGTCGAGCAGCTCGCCGGTCCCGTGAACGTATCGCAGCGGCTCGTCCGCGCTGGACTCCACCTCGCGACCCTCCTGGTCGAGCAGGCGGTAGCCGAGCTCAACTCGGCACTTCGCTCGGATCTTCACGACTCGGTTGCGGCTCTGATGGGCTGGGCAGCGCGTCCAGCTCGCGGCTCAGGTAGGTGTAGCCGCGCAGGCCCTGCTCGTAGCGACGAAGGAACAGCCCCGTCTCCTCGTAGCTCATGCGCCCCTGCTCGAGGGCTTCCTCGACGTGCTCGCGCAGGCTCCGCAAGAGGTCGCGCTCGTCGTAGTCCACGTAGGACAGGACGTCCTGCACACGGTCCCCGCGCAGGACGTGGACGAGGCGCGGCTGCCCCTGATCGCCGGCGTCCACGTGGACGACGTGCGTGTCCCCGAAGAGGTTGTGCATGTCGCCGAGGATCTCCTGGTAGGCGCCGACGAGGAAGACACCCAGGTAGTAGGGCTCCCCCGGCTTGACGTCGTGCAGCTCGAGCGTGCGCTTCACGTCGCGCCGGTCGATGAAGCGGTCGATCCTGCCGTCCGAATCGCAGGTCAGGTCCGCCAGGACGGCCCGCCTGGTCGGCTCCTCGCCGTGCCGGTGCAGCGGAAGGATCGGGAAGAGCTGGCCGATCGCCCACGAGTCCGGGATCGACTGGAAGACCGAGAAGTTGACGAAGTACGTGTCGGCGAGCTCCTGCTCGAGGTGCGCCAGGTCGTCGGGCACGTAGTCGAGCCCGCGGGTCAGCGCCAGGATGCGCTGGCACGCGCGCCAGAAGAACTGCTCGACGCGGGCGCGATCGGGGAGCGAGAGCTGCCCCATGTTGAAGAGCAGCATCGCCTCCTCGCGCAGGTGCACGGCGTCGTGGTAGCACTCCTGGAAGTTCTTCGCCGTGACCTCCCCGACCAGGTCCGAGAGGTGGCGCACGACGTCGGGATCCTCGTCCTGGACCAGCCCGGGCTCGTCGCGCCCCTCGAAGGTCGCCACGCCCACGACCTCGGCGACGAGCACGGCGTGGTGCGCCGCGAGGGCGCGTCCGGACTCGGTCACGATCGTGGGCAAGGGGATCTCGGCCTCGCGGCAACCCTCGCCCAGGTGCCAGACGACGTCGTTGGCGTACTCCTGCACCGAGTAGTTCATCGACGAGTCGAAGTCGGTGCTCGACCCGTCGTAGTCGACGCCCAGCCCGCCGCCCGCGTCGAACCAGCGGATCCTCGCGCCCATCCGATGCAGGCCCACGAGCAGGTTCGTCCCCTCGTTCATGGCGCGCTTGATGCTGCGGATGTGCGTGATCTGGCTGCCGATGTGGAAGTGGAGGAGCTGCAGGCACTCGAGCATGTCGCGCCGGCGCAGCTCCTCGACGACCCCGACGATCTCGCGCGCGGTCAGCCCGAACTTCGAACGGTCGCCGACCGACGACCGCCAGCGGCCCGTGCTGCGGAACGAGAGCTTGCTGCGCACCCCCAGAGTGGGACGCAGGCCGAGCCGCTCGGACACGTCGAGGATCGTCTGCAGCTCGGTGAACTTCTCGATGACGAGGACCGCCGTGATGCCCAGCTGCGCGGAGAGCAGCGCCATCTCCACGTAGTCGGAGTCCTTGTACCCGTTGCAGATCATCAGCGTCCCCTCGCCCGCCTGCAGCGCGATGCCGGCGAGGAGCTCCGGCTTGCTGCCCACCTCCAGGCCCATTCCGAAGCGCCGGCCTTCCTCGAGCAGGACCTCGATGACGTGGCGCTCCTGGTTGACCTTGATGGGGAACACTCCGACGTAGGGCGACTCGTAGCCGAACTCCTCGCGCGCCGCCTGGAACGCGCGGTTCATCTGGCGCACGCGCGCGCGCAGGACGCCGTCGAAGCGCAAGAGGAGCGGCGTCGCGATGCCGCGCCGGCGGATCTGCCCGATCAGCTCGTGGAGGTCGAGCCGCGGCTGGCCGTTCCCATCGGGGCACACCTCGACGTGGCCCTGCGCGTTGATCGAGAAGAACCCGCTGCCCCAGTTGGGGACGCAGTACAGGGTCTCGCTCTCTTCGTGGCTCCAGCGGGTCATCGCACCTCCGCGCGAAATCAGGAAAAGCTGCGGATCGGGAAGCAGGCGCCGCGGATTATAGGCACGCGAGCCCGCGGAGTGCTCAGCGCAGCGATGCCCGGATCGCCAGCGTCGCCGCGGGGGGGTCCTTGTGCCCGAACTCGGCGTCGTCCAGCCAGAAGAGGTCGCCGGCCCCCGCAGCCTCGAGGCAGAGAACGCGCTGCAGGGCGGCGCCGACCCCCGGGAACGCGGCCTCGAGGGAGGCCGGGTACGCGTCGAGCACCGCGACCTCTCCTCCCAGGGCGTCGAACGTGCGCACGCGCATGCCGCCGGCGTCGGCCGTGGCGACGTGGAGCAAGCCGCGCGCGCCGGCCGCGACGTCGATGACGGCGGCCGGGAGCCCGCCCGGGGCCTCGAACTCCGGGTCGGGCGCGCCGTCGGCGAAGCGCCGCTCGATCGCCGTGTCGTCCGCGGGCAAGAGGATGCGGCCCTCGGGGTCGACCTCGACGTACCAGTTCTGCGCGTCGAACGCGTGAGCGAAGGCCAGCTCGACGAGCAGCGCGCCGTCGCGCAGCTCGAGCCGGTAGACGCCGTCCGGTGGACCGGGCCACGCGGGCCCGAGGAGGGCGAAGAGGATCCCGTCGGGGGTCGACCCCAGAGCTCCGCCGGGGTTGCGATCGGTGAAGTAGAGGCCGGCGGGGAGCGCGTGCTCGCTCACCGCGCCCGACGGGTCCATGTGGAACAGCGAGTCGGCCCCGGGAGCGGCGCCGCGATCCAGCCAGTAGCCGTTGCCGGCCGCATCGACCGCGACGTTCGCGTCCGGGCGGTTGAAGCTCCAGTCGGAGAACGCGTCCTCGAACACCACGTCCGGAGCGCCGTCCGCGGCGAAGCGCGCGACGAAGCCCCCCGTGTGGAACGGGTCGCGATAGGCGAGGAAGATCCACCCGCCGCCCGAGGCGAGATCGCCCATGACCGGCGAGCCGTCCTGTCCCGCGGGAGCGGCGAGCGCGCCGAGCTCGTACGAGAGCGGGCACACGCGCAGGTCCGTCCACCCGGGAAGCGCCGGCTCCGCGTCGGAGGTGCAGCGAACGCGGAAGACTCCGGGCTCCACTCCGGTGACGAAACGCGCCGGGTTCCCGGCGTCGACGAGGCGTCCCCCGGCGGCCTCCCACTCGACCTCCGCGAGCGCGCCGAAGACGCGCGCCTCGAACGACGCGACCCAGCCGACGCTGAGGACCGCCGCCCGCGGGGTCACCGCCAGGCGCGCGTCGAGCGCGGGCGCGCCTTGGGCGGCGTGCCACACGCGGGCCGCGAGCTCGGCGTCGTCGCAATCGTCGTACACCGAGAGCGCGCCTCGGGAGGCCGCCGCGAGCGCCCGCGGCCGCTCCAGCCGCATCACCGCCGGTCCGCCGGGGAGCTGCACCGGCAGCGTCGGCCCGAGCGTCGCGACGCTCTCGCCATTGGCGGCGAGCACGCGGATCGAGCCCGCCGCCGCCCCCGCGAGCTCGACCTCCTGCACGGCGACGAAGAGCCGGCCCTCGTCGTCGAACGCCACGGCGTGCAGCTGCGACACGGGGGGAGCGAGCGGTACGCGCGTCGCCGGCTCGCCCATTTCACCAGGGGCACCAGGCGCGATGAGCCAGAGCTCGCGCTCGGCGGCGAGAGCGAGCTCGCCCGCGGGTCCGACCGCGAGCCCGCGCAGGGGATCGGTCGTCGGGAGCGGCACCGGAGGTCCGGGCGCCAGGCTGCCGTCCGATTCCAAGCGCACGATGGCGGGATCGGCGCCGTCGAGGCCGACGCGCAGCACGTCCTCGGCATCGACGGCGAGGATCGGCAGCAGGCGCGCCGCCGCGGGCGCGACCCAGTCGGGCGGACCGATCGGATCGAGCTGCGCGTCGAACTTGCGGAGCTCGAGCTCGCCGGCGGCGTCGAGCAGCGCGTACAGGCTGCCCTGGCCGTCGGTTGCCACGGCGACGACGCGCGTCCCCGGCTCGAGGTCGACGAAGCGCGCGTCGCTCCCGTCGAGCGAGCGGCGCGAGAGCGTCGCCGGCCACGCGCCGACGCCCTCGCCCACGTGGTAGCGCTCGGCGCGGCGCGCGAGCGCGACGCCGCCGACGGGGGTCGCGTCGGACCCCGGCGCGAGGTCGCCGAGCGCGAAGGAGGGCTCGTACGGCGCCACCTCCACCTCGGCGCGCGCGCTCGCGCGCGGGTCGAGCCGGGACGCGGCCCGGAGCTCGAAGGTCCCCTGCGCGGTGGCGAGGAAGCGCACGGGGTTCTGCTTCGCGTCGACCAGGGATCCGCCGTCGACGGTCCAGTCGACCGGGTGGGGGGCGCCGTCGGCGCCGACGGCGCGGA
>Ga0299906_10000756_pt1 | contig 28954 bp, 24 predicted proteins | sample RVTome_14_FD_200259 | JGI IMG/M metagenome (GOLD analysis project Ga0299906, IMG submission 200259) | Soil microbial communities from uranium-contaminated site in the Upper Colorado River Basin, Wyoming, United States - RVT145D125 (version 2) ...
GGAGGTTCGTGAGGTTCTGGCGGAGGGGGAGGTGACCATCGAGACCGCCGAAGGGAAGGCAGCCGGGGACCATGCAAAATACTTGCCGGAACAGGAGAGCATGACGGTTCTTGGCGAGAGCGCGCGTCTCGAGAATGCCGGTAAACTCACGGAGGGCAAGCAGTTGACATTCTTTTTGACGGATGATAGGATTCTTGTGGATGGTCGGGAGCTAACCCGAACCAAGACCACGTACTCTTCGAAACCTCGCCTCTGATGCAGGTTCTCCGGGGCCGATCGCTAGCAAAGTCTTATCGCAAGAAACGGGTAGTGGACGACGTCAGCCTCGAGGTTCGCGAGGGCGAGGTGGTAGGCCTCCTCGGGCCCAATGGTGCGGGAAAGACCACGACGTTCCATATGGTCGTGGGGCTCACCCGGCCCGACTCGGGGAACGTTTTCTTGAACGACCAGGAGATCACGGCGCTTCCGATGTACCTCAGGGCCCGGAGCGGTATCAGCTACCTTCCCCAGGAGCCGTCCATCTTCCGTAAGCTCACGGTCGAGGAGAACGCGCTCGCGATTCTCGAGACGCTTCCCCTGAGGATGGACGAAAAGCGGAAGCGGCTCGGCGAAGTGCTGCAAGAGTTGGGACTTGCGGATAAAGCCCGATCGAGGGGCTACACGCTGTCGGGAGGGGAGCGGAGGCGCGCCGAGATCACCCGCGCCCTCGTGACCTCGCCCTCCTTCATGCTCCTCGACGAGCCTTTCGCGGGAATCGACCCCATCGCCGTGGGGGACATCCAGAAGATCGTCCAACATCTGAAAGCGCGGGGAATCGGCATTCTGGTCACCGATCACAACGTTCGAGAAACTCTGAAGATCACCGATCGAGCCTATATAATGAACGATGGCAAGATTTTCGCCTCCGGGACTCCGTCGGAGCTGGCGGAGAACGACGACGTCCGAAGAGTCTACTTCGGCGAAGACTTCCGCCTGAACTGACCATTGAACTGACGCATAGGGAACCGATTTGCAGCAGAAGCTGACCCTCCAAGCGAAGCTCCAGCAGAAGCTCATCTTGACGCCTTCGCTCCAGCAGGCGATCAAGCTTCTTCCCATGTCCACCCTCGAGCTCGCGGACATGCTCCAGCAGGAGATCACCGAGAACCCGCTCCTCGAGGAGGAGCTGGAACGGCCCCCCTCCGAACAGCAGGAGAACGAAGCGGAAGAGGGCGCCCCCCCGGTCGAGACCTCGGCGGTCGAGACCGACGGCAAGCCGGAGCCCGAGCCCAAGCGCGACGACTCGATGAACGAGATCGACTACGAGTCGTTTTTCAGCGACTACCTCGACGAGGGCTATCGACCGAGGACCGCCTACGAGATCCCCGAGCTTCCACCGATCGAGAACACGCTCTCCACGACGGCGTCGCTCGCCGACCACCTCGATTGGCAGCTGCGGATGGCGCCCGCGGACGAAAAGACGGTCGAGCTGGGAGAAGCCATCATCGGCAATATCGATGAGCACGGCTACCTTCAAGCGTCGGTCGAAGAGATCTGCGACATGGGCAACTACGACCGCGAGAGCGTCGAACGAGCTCTCGCGCTCGTCCAGGAATTCGACCCGATTGGCGTCGCCGCCCGCGACCTCCGCGAATGCCTGCTCATCCAGCTTCGCCATCTGGATCTTGGCGGCACCCCGGTCGAGACCATGGTGACCGACCACCTCGATCTCCTCCAGAGCCACCGCTTCAACGACATCGCGAAAGCGATGAAGCTCCCGGTGGAGGAGGTGATCCAGCACTGCGAGATCATCCGCCGGCTCGATCCCCAGCCGGGCTCGAAGTTCAATACCGAGAAGAGCCACTACGTCACCCCCGACGTCTACGTGATCAAGGTCGACGGAAAGTACGAGGTGGTGCTGAACGAGGACCGCCTCCCGCAGCTCCGGATCAGCTCCGTCTACAAGCGGATGCTCGAGAACAAGTCCGACGACAACGCGGCGACCCGGGACTACGTCAAGGAGAAGCTGCGAAGCGCCCTCTGGCTCATCAAGTCCGTGGACCAGCGTCAAAAAACGATCTACAAGGTCGCCAACAGCATCGTCCGCCAGCAGCAGGAGTTCCTCGACAACGGCGTCGAGCACCTGAGGCCGATGGTGCTCCGCGACGTGGCGACCGACATCGGGATGCACGAATCGACGGTCTCCAGGGTGGTCAGCAACAAGTACATACACACCCCGCAAGGGGTGTTCGAGATGCGGTACTTCTTCCACAGCGGGATTGCGAGCACCGGAGGCGAGCACGTGTCCTCCGTCACCATCAAGCAGCGCATCCGGAAGATCGTGGAGGAGGAGAACCCCAAGCGGCCGCTTTCGGATTCGAAGATCGTGAAGATCCTCGAGGACGAAGGTCTGGTCCTCGCCCGCCGCACCATCGCCAAATACCGCGAAGAGCTGCGCATCCCTCCTTCCAACCAGAGAAAGAACCTGTACAGCAGCCCGTTCGCGTCGTGAACGGAGGCCCGGATTGAGAGCTTGGCCGTGAAGATCCAGATTACCGGGCGGCATATCGAGGTCCCCGAATCCCTCAAAACCTTCGTCACTTCACGGGTGCCGAAGCTCGAGAAGTATATCGACGGGATCACCGACGTCCATGTGACCCTTTCGGCGGAGAAGTACCGGCAGATCGCGGAGATCAACGTCCACAGTCGGGGCAAGCTGTACCTCTCGGCCAAGGAAGCCTCCGACGATCTCAAGACCTCGGTGCAGCAGGCGCTCGAGAAGATCGCGGGGCAGGCGAAGAAGAAACACGAGAAACGAATCGATCGGAAGCGGCGCGCGGTAAAGAGCGCCGAGGCCGAGGGTACGTTCAACCTCATCGCCGCCGACGGCGACGCGCCCGCGAGGGCTCCGCGGATCATCGAGAGCCGCCGATTCCTCATCAAACCCTTGAGCGTGGAAGAGGCGGTCCTCGCCATCGAGGACCAGGGAGGCGAGTTCGTCGTCTTCCGAAACGCGGCGAACGATCGCACCAACGTGCTCTACCGGCGTCCCGACGGAAATTTCGGCCTCATCGATCCCGAGAGATGAAGATTTCAACACGAGCGCTCATGCCGCGATGCGGTGCCCGGAGCGCTGAAAATGGGGCTTCAGACCCGCACCTCTTGGCCAGACGCCCGGAAGAGGGGGAAAGGAACGCAAGGACGCAAGGACACAAAGACGCAAAGAAATCCCAATTTCTTCTTTGCGCCTTTGCGCCTTTGCGTCTTTGCGTTTTTTTCCCGACTTAGGCATGCCCGAGCGCAAGGGAGCCCGGTTCGTTTTCATCACCGGACTCTCCGGGTCGGGAAAGACCCTGGCGATGAAAGCGCTCGAAGACGCGGGTTTTTTTTGCGTCGACAACCTGCCGGCGAAGCTCATCCTGTCTTTCGCGGAGCTCACCGCGCAGGGCGGGGAGAACATCGACCGCGTGGCCATCGCCGCCGACATCCGCGAGCGGGGGTTTCTCAAGGATTTTCCCGACGCCCACCGGAGACTCGAGGAAAGGGGTTTTCCCACGACTCTAATCTTTCTCGAAGCCCGAAACGAGATCCTGGTCCGCCGCTTCAGCGAGAGCCGCCGCCCGCATCCGCTTCAGGAACGGGAAGGGTCTCTCGCGGAGGCGGTCAAGGCCGAAGAGCGCGATCTCTCACCCATCCGTCAGCTCGCGGACAAAGTCGTTGACACCTCGGACATGACGGTCCATGAGCTTCGCCGCTACGTGCTGGAGCAGGTGGTGGAGGAGCGCCCGGTGAGCGGCCCTTCGATCCACGTGCTCTCCTTCGGCTACAAGTACGGGGTCCCTCCCGGCGCGGACCTGATGTTCGACGTCCGATTCCTGCCGAACCCCTATTTCGAGAGCGAGCTCCGCGAGAAGGATGGAAACGACCCCTCGGTCGAAGAGTTCCTGCTGGCGAAGCCCGCGACCGGCGAGCTCCTGGACCGTCTCGACGAATTCCTGGGCTACCTCATGCCGCACTACGCGATGGAGGGGAAGGCGAACCTGACGATCGCCGTGGGCTGCACCGGAGGCAAACATCGCTCGGTGGTGATCGCGAACCAGCTCGGCGAGCGGTTGCGCGCGGCGCGACACCGGGTCAAAGTCTCCCACCGGGACAACGAGAATGAGTGAAGAAAAGACAAGAATCGAGCGCAAAGACGCAAAGACGCAAAGACGCAAGGAAGAACAGAAGGGTATTTTCTTCTTTGCGCCTTTGCGTCTTTGCGCCTTTGCGTTTTTTTCCGGGATTTTGGGCTGATGATTGGAATTGTTGTCGTGACCCATGGGCAGCTCGCGCGGGAGTTCGTCGCCGCGGCGGAGATGATCATCGGAGACATTCCCAACGTCACCTCGGTTTCCATCGGCTGGCAGGAGAGCCCCGAGGATGCCGAGCGGGAGATCGAGGCGGCCATCGCCCGCGTCGAATCGGGCAAGGGCACGGTGGTGCTCACCGACATGTTCGGAGGAACGCCCACCAACCTGAGCCTCGCGTTTCTGGAGAAGGGGCGAGTGGAAGTGGTGACCGGTGTCAATCTTCCCATGTTGATCCGCCTCGCGAGCTTGCGCGAGGATGAAGAGGGGGACCTACGGGTGGTCGCCGCTCAGGCGATGCGGGAGGGCAAAGAGAACGTCTACCTCGCGAGCGGCCTCCTGGCGAGCCAGGGAAAGAACGGAGAAGAGCGGACCGGTGGCTGAGAAGCGGGTCCAGATCGTGAACGTCCTCGGACTCCATGCGCGGGCCGCCGCCCGCTTCGTCCGCGCCGCCACCCGCTTCCGCTCCAAAGTGATGATCACCAAGGACGGAACCACCACCGACGGCAAGAGCATTCTCGGCATCCTGTTCCTCGCCGCCACCACCGGGACGGAGATCGTCATCACCGCATCGGGCGAGGACGAGAACGAGGCCGTCGATGCGCTGGCGACCCTGGTTGCGGGCGGCCTCGGCGAGGACCTCGAGGACGCCGATGGGGGGATATCGTGAGCGTGAGCGCGACGTCTCCGCAGTCCGCCGGACGGGCGACCCCGAGGCCCCTGGTGCTCCACGGAATCGGAGTCGCCCCGGGCATCGTCATCGCCCGGGCGCTGGTCTTCCAGCACCATGAAACGCCGATCTTCCGGGTGCCGCTGCTCCGGGCCGAGGTCGCGGACGAAGTAGCCCGGCTCGAGGCCGCGAAGGAGCTCACCCGACGCCAGCTCCATGAGGTCCGGGCGCGCACGGTTTCGTCCCTCGGGGAGGACCACGGTTACATCTTCGACGCCCACAGCCTCATGCTCGACGACCCGCTGGTCGCCGGAAGGATCGAGGAGGTGATCCGGCGGGAGCGGGTGAACGCCGAGTGGGCGGCGCAGCTCGTTCTCGACGAGCTCTCCTCGTTTTTCGACGATCTCGAGGACGACTATTTCCGCGCGCGCCGGAGCGACGTCTACGACGTCATCGGCCGACTGATGCGAAACCTCGCGGGGGCGCCCCCTCGAACCCTGGAGAAGATCGAGCGCAAGTACATCCTTCTCTCGGACAACGTCCGCCCCTCCGATACCGCCCGTCTCGATTGGGAGCACATGGCGGGGCTCGCGATGGAAGCGGGAAGCCGCACCTATCACACCGCGATCATCGCCCGCTCGCTCGGGATTCCCTGCGTCGTGGGCGTTCGCGATCTGACGGCGAAGGTGGACCATGGAGCGCCCCTGATCCTCGATGGAGGCGAGGGCATCGTGGTGGTGAATCCCGATCGGCCGACCCTCCGGGATTACCGCGCCCGCAGCCGCCGGCAGACGCTCCTCAAGCAGAAGCTCGAGCATCTCCGGGAGCTTCCGGCGGAAACGAAAGACGGCTACCGCATCGTGCTCCAGGCGAACGTGGAGTTTCCCGAGGAATGCGCGACCGCCCAGAGCCAGGGGGCGGAGGGGATCGGTCTGTTTCGCTCCGAGTGGTTCCTCACGCGCAACCCCGGCCAGTTCCCGAGCGAAGAGGAGCAGTACCGCGTCTATCGAAGCATGGCCGAGCAGATGAGACCCTGGTCGGTCATCGTGCGCGCGTTCGATCTCTCCGCGGAACAGCTGGGCGAAGAGATGGGGCAGTCGGAAGCGAACCCGGCGCTCGGGCTGCGCGCCATTCGACTGCTTCTGAAGCGCCGCGACCTGTTCAAGGAGCAGCTCCGGGCGCTCCTGCGCGCGCGGTCGCACGGGAACGTGAAGGTGATGTTCCCCATGGTGAGCGGTGTGGGAGAGCTCCGCGAGGCGCTCGCGGTGGTGCAGGAATCGAAAGAGGATCTCTTGCGGGAGGGCGTCGCCTTCGGCGCGGACCTTCCCTGCGGCGTCACCCTCGAGGTCCCCTCGGCGGCGGCCACCGCGGACCTCCTCGCCCAGGAGGCGGCGTTTTTCAGCATCGGGACCAACGACCTGATCCAGTACCTCATCGGCGTCGACCGCGGCAACGATCAGGTCTCCTACCTCTACGAGCCGCTCCACCCGGCGATGCTTCGCACCCTTCGCTTCGTGATCGACTCCGCCCACGCGGCCGGGATCAAGGTCGGCATGTGCGGCGAGATGGCTTCCGACCCGGTGCTGGTGGCGCTACTCGTGGGCTTCGGCCTCGACGAGCTGTCCATGAACCCGGTTTCGATCCCCACGGTGAAGAACATCATCCGGCACCTCTCCGCCAAGGAGGCCAGGGACGTCGCCCAGGAGGCGCTGCGGCTTCCCACGGTGAAGGAAGTCTCCGGATTTCTCAACGAGAAGCTGCGAGGACTGGCTTCCGAGAGGCCCTGAACGCCGCTATAATGAGACACCTGACGACCTGACAAGGAGACGATTTCGATGACCTACCGGAGCTGGCTACCCGTATTGGCGCTTTTCGCTCTCGTGCTTCCCGCGCAGGCGTTCGAGGACGCCGAAATGGAAGTGGTGGACGCGGAGTTCGTCTGCATGGTGAACGACGCCGTCTACGACAAGAAGCAAGTCCACGTCGAGGTCGAGGGGAAGGACTATTACGGCTGCTGCGAGATGTGCAAGGAGCGGCTCGCGACGAATGCTTCCTTGCGCGTCGGCATCGACCCGGTTAGCGGAAACGAAGTCGACAAGGCGACGGCGGTCATCGGCGCCGACTCCTATAAACGCGTCTTCTACTTCGAGAACCAGAAGAACTTCGAGAAGTTCAAAGAGGCGTCGACAAAGAAATAGCTACGTCCCGCGGGCCCGCTCCCGCAGAACGAACTTCTGGACTTTCCCCGTCGAGGTTTTGGGGAGATCTCCGAACACCACCGATTTCGGCACTTTGAAGTGCGCCAGGTGCTGCCGGCAGAAGTCGATGATCTCCGCCGCGTCAACGGGAGGCGAGCCCGGCTTCAAGCTCACGAAGGCGCACGGGGTCTCCCCCCATTTGTCGTCGGGGCGGGCGACGACCGCCGCTTCCTGGACCGCAGGGTGCTTGTAAAGGACCGATTCCACCTCGATGGTCGAGATGTTCTCGCCTCCTGAAATAATGATGTCCTTCGAGCGGTCCTTGAGCTCGACGTAGCCGTCCTCGTGCACCACCCCCAGGTCCCCGGAGTGAAACCACCCGCCCGCGAACGCCTGCTCCGTCGCCTTCGGGTTCTTCAGGTAGCCCTTCATTACCACGTTGCCTCGAAAGAAGACCTCTCCCATCGTCTCGCCGTCCGCGGGCACCGGCTCGAGGGTCGTGGGATTCGCGACGCACAGGTCCTCGAGCACCGGATAGCGGACTCCCTGACGGGCTTTTTTCGCCGCGCGCTCGACAATCGGTAGCTCGTTCCATTCCCGGTGCCAGGAGCTCACGACCGCGGGGCCGTAGGTCTCGGTCAAGCCGTAGAGATGGGTGACGCGAAAGCCCGCTTCCTCCAGGGCGGCGATGACCGGCGCGGGCGGGGGAGCGGCCGCGGTGGCGACTTCGACGATCTCGTCCGACGCCCGCCCCCTCTGCGCCACGGAGTCGGCGATCATGCGCATGACGATGGGGGCGCCGCAGAGGTGGGTGACGCGGTGCCGGCGAATCGCCTCGTGAATCGTCTCCGGGGAGACCTTCCTCAAGCAGACGTGGGTTCCCGCGTTGATGCTGAGGGACCACGGGAAGCACCAGCCGTTGCAATGGAACATGGGAAGGGTCCAGAGGTAGACGGGGTGGGCCGGCATGTTCCAGGCGAGGAGGTTCCCCGCGGCGAGCAGATACGCGCCGCGATGATGGTAGACGACGCCTTTCGGGTTTCCCGTCGTTCCCGAGGTGTAATTGAGGGCGATGGCGTCCCACTCGTCTTCGGGAAGCTTCCAGAGATGCTCCGGGTCTCCTTCCTCGAGGAAAGCCTCGTAGTCGATTTCTCCCAGGAGCTCTCCCTCCCCGGCGAGGGGATCGTCGATATCCACGACCAGGGGCTTTCGCGAGATCCCGCCGAGAGCCTTCCGGATGACGGGGCTGAATTCCCGATCGGTGAGGAGGACCTTGGCTTCCCCGTGCTCGAGGATGAAGCCGATGGTTTCGGCATCGAGTCGAATATTGAGCGCGTTCAGCACCGCCCCCGTCATGGGAACTCCGTAGTGTGCTTCGAGCATCTCGGGGACGTTCGGAGCCATGACGCTCACCGTGTCGCCGCGGCCGACTCCGCGGCGCGCGAGGGCGCTCGCGAGCCGGCGAGAGCGCCGGTAGAGATCCCGGTAGGTGTACGAGCGCTCCCCGTGGAGGACGGCGATATGCTCGGGGTACACCGCGGCCGCTCGGGAAAGAAAGGGGAGGGGTGACAGCGGCTGGAAATTCGCCGGGTTCTTCCCGAGCCCGACGTCGTACGGAGAAGTCATTTCTTTCGCGAAGATGCTATCACTGCCGGGCGCTATTCGTGACGGAGGGCGGACACGGGATCGAGGCGGCTCGCGCGCCGGGCCGGGAGCCAGCAGGCAATCGACGAGACGGCGAGCAGTAGAACGACGATGGCGAGGAGCGTCAACGGATCCGTCGGGCTCGTTTGCACGAGCATGCTTTGGAGGAGCTTTCCGACCCCCAACGCGGCGGTGAGCCCGAGAACCAGGCCGGCAAAGAGGGGGAGCGCGGTCGTCCGGGTGACGAGCCACGAGACTTGCCGAGCTTCGGCGCCGAGGGCCATGCGAACACCGATCTCCTGAACCCGCTGGCTCACGGAGTGCGCGACCACGGCGTAGAGCCCGACGGCCGATAAGGCGAGCGCGATGGAAGCGAAGACCGCGAGCATGACCCCGAACACCCGGTAGGGCCACCTCGATTGGGAGAGCAACTGGTCCATCTCCATGATTCCGTAGAGCGGAAGCTCGGGGTCCAGGGCTCGAACTTCCTCCCGCACGATGGGAACAACGGCGTCGGTTCCGGCGCCTCGAACGAGGAGCACGGCGAAGGGTTGGGGATCGGACCGGAAGGGCAGGTACACCGTCGGGTCGGGCCCAGCGAGATTGCGCTGACGGATGTCGGGGGCGATTCCGACGATAGTGAACCACGCCGGATCCGCCGCATCCACCTTCAGGCCGATTCGCTTTCCTATCGGATTGTCGTTGGGGAAGTGCGCTGCGGCGAGGAGCTCATTGACGATCGCCGCCTCATGCCCGGGAGAACCATCGAGGTCGGTGAAATCACGCCCGTGACGGAGCCGGAACCCGAGTGTGTCGAAGTACCGCGAGCCGATGGTGAGATAGGAGACCGTGGACGGTCTCGGGTCGGCGCCCTCGACCACGAGCGTTCGCGCGGCAGCCCCGGCGTAGGGGAATGTGCTCGCGGTCGTTGCGGCGGAGATCGCGGAAATTCCGGCGAACCGTTCCTCCAGACTCTGGAAGAACGCGGTCCATTCGCGCGGCTCCCCGTACTTCGCGTTCGGCAGCCGAAGCGACATGGTGGTCATGTCGCTGGTGTCTACGACATCGTCGAGACGGTACAGGGTGACAAAGCTGCGCAGCATCAAGACGGCCCCGGCGAGGAGCGCCAGCGTGAGCGTGACCTCCACCGTGATCAGCCCTCTCGTCCATCGGCGGGCTCCGCGGGCGGCGCTCGCTTTCAGGGACGCCAGGTTCGCTCTCGAAAGGTGGAGCGCCGGAGCCAGTCCGAACAGGATGCCGGTGGCGACACAGACGGCGGCGAAGAACAGAAACACGCGGCCGTCCATCGACCAGTGGAGATAGTAGGGCTTGGCGATGTCCGCGACGGCGTTCGAAAAGAGGTGCACTCCCAGAAGCGAGATGCCGAATCCGGCGGCGCCGGCGAGCCCTGCGAGGAGCGCGCTCTCGACGAACAACTGTCGGAGGATTCGAAAACGGGTCGCGCCGATAGCGGTCCGGATGCCGATTTCTCGCGCTCGATGAGTGGATCGAGCGAGCAGGAGGTTGGCGACGTTGGCGCAGCCGATGAGGAGCAGGAATGCGACCGAGGCCAGAAGCGCCGGCATCATGAGATCGTCCGAGATCGTGCCGGTGAAAGGCGCGGCCGTGAGCCGGCTCTCGCGGTCGCTCTCGGGACGCTCGCGCTTTCGGCGTCCGTCGATCCCCTCGATCTCCGCGCGGGCTTCGGAAAGCTCGAATCCCTCGGCGAGTCGTCCGAAGGCCCGAAGCTGCGGAGCGTCCCGTTTGTCGGTCGTGAGACCGGGCATGGCCGCGAGCGGCTGCCAGAGATCGGCGAAGTAGTCGAAATGGAATCCATCGGGCATGATCCCGACGACGGTGGTCTCGACTCCGTTGACCCCGATGGTGCTGCCGAGGACTTTCGCGTCGCCGGCGTAGCGGCTCCGGAAGACGCCCTCACCCAGTACGACGACGGGCGCGGCCCCCGGCAGGTCGTCCTCCGGCAGAAAATCGCGGCCGAGGGCGGGAGGGACGCGAAGAAGGCGAAACGCATTCGCAGAAATGTAGAGTGAGCGTATCTGCTCGGCAGCGAGTCCTGCGTCGGTCACCGTCGACGCCGAGCGTTGGTACGCGGCAGTACCTTCCAGGGTCGTCGCCTCGGCGCGGAGCGCTTCGAGCTCGGTGTAGGAGACTCCGCCCGGCCGCCCGCTCGCGTCCATTCGGTGGATGGCCAGCACACCCTCGGGCTCGTCCACGGGAAGACCCCGGAGCCGCGCGGCGTTGACGAAGGTGAAGACGGTGTTGCTCGCGCCGATTCCGAGGGCGAGAGCCGCGGCGGCGACCACGGTCAGCCACCCGTCTTTCACGAGGAGTCGGACGGCGAACCGGAGGTCCTGGTGGAACAGGTCGGCGAACGGGAGACCCCGCTGGTCCCGATGAGCCTCCTGGACCTGCTCGACGCCGCCGAAATCTCGCTTCGCCGCGGCCCGAGCGGCCTCGGGGGAGAGACCCCGGCGGAGGTGCTCTTCGGTGAGGAGCTCCAGGTGAGATTCGATCTCGTCTCCCAGCTCCCGTTCGCGCTTGCGCCTCAGGAGCGGCTCGAGAAGGCGGAAGAGAAGGACGCGGAGCCCGCTCACGATTCGTTCTCCAGGATGCGATTGACCATCGCCACGGTGCGCCCCCAGCTTTGCGACTCGGCCTCGAGCTGCTTCCGGCCGGAGCGGGTGATCGAGTAGAAGCGCGCCCGCCGGTTGTTCTCGCTCGTGCCCCACGCGCTCGCGATCCATCCCTTCTGCTCCAGTCTGAGGAGCGCGGGATAGATCGTCCCCTGGTTGAGCGCGAGCGCCCCCTCGGCGGCCTGCTCGATGCGGCGGGCGATTCCGTATCCGTGGAGCGGGCCGAGGGATTCGAGCGTTCTCAGGACCATGAGGTCCAGCGTGCCGTAAGGAACTTCGGAGTCTTTCGGGGCCATCGGGCTTGCCTCCGTTGTCGAAAGATCAGACGAAGATGCCATCTCCTCCTGTGGAAAGTCAACAGGAAAGGGCAGTCGAGTACGAGAACTTGTATCCCATCCAGGAATTTGAATGAGACCCCCTGGATCCGAAATGTCCGAAGACAATTAACTATTGGATTATCAATCGCTTGCGTTATCAGGCTTCCCTTCAGAGGCTGGCACAGAGGATGCTTCTGAGATCTCAGACAGGAGGTCACATGCTCAAACCGTTCTTGGCCGCCTTCTCAATCACCTTCGCCATTGGACTGTCCGGGGCGTTCGCGCAGACGCAAAGGGGAAGCATCGACGGCAGGGTCGTCGACAACACCGGGGCGGTGCTGCCCGGCGTCAGCGTGACCGTCGCCGGCCCTCTTCTCATCACTTCGCAGCTTCAGACCACGGATTCCGGCGGGAGCTACATCTTCGTGAACCTGCTGCCGGGAACCTATGAGCTCACCTACGCCATCCCGAGTTTCCAGACGCTCGTCCGACAGGGTGTCATCGTCTCCGTCGGAAGAACCACCACCATCGACGTGAGCCTCGACGTCGCCGGGGTCCAGGAGACGGTGACCGTCGTGGGTGAGACTCCCGCGGTCGACGTTCGGAGCACGAACGTGGCGACCAACCTCGATCAGGCGCTCCTGCAGGAGATCCCCACCGCTCGAGACATCTGGGCGATTCTGCAGACCCAGGCGCCTCAGGTGGTTCTGAACCGCGAGGACGTCGGAGGATCCGAGGGCGGCCTCCAGGCGGTCTTCTCGTCGAAGGGCACGACCTGGCACCAGAATACCTACAGCGTGAACGGCGTCGTCACTACCGATCCCGCGGCCACGGGCGCGACCATGTACTACTTCGACTACGACAGCTTCGAGGAGGTGCAGGTCTCGACGGGCTCTCACAGCGCCGAGATCGCGGCTCCCGGGGTCTATCTCAACGTCGTGATCAAGAGCGGAGAGGACACGTTCCAGGGCGGCGCCTCTTACTACTACGAGAACGAGAACTTCGCGAGCGACAACATCGACGACGAGCTCCGCGAGCAGGGAGTCACCCGAGGCAGCTCCATCAACCTCTTCAGCGACTTCACGGCGCAGCTCGGCGGCCCCATCATCAAAGACAAGGTGCGCTTCTATACGAGCTGGCGCGACTGGCGCATCCACCGCAACGTCGTGAATTTCCCTATCGGCGAGGACACCGACATCTTCAGCGGCCTCGGAAGCGTGAGCTGGCGGATCGACGAGCGGAACCAGGTAACCGGTCTGTTCACCCGACAGACGTATCTGAAGCCGCAGCGAGGCACCGAGATCGGCGTGTTCGATCCCAGCTCCACCTGGATCGAGGACGACATCTTCGACATCGCCCAGGGGACCTGGCATTCCAGCATCAGCGACGACACCCTTCTCGACGCCCGGGTGAGCTACTCCTCGATTCTTTTCCCGCTCCTACCGCAGGACGACGCGACGGAAGCGGGCAACTACGATCTCGGAACCGGCGCGTACTCTCGCTCCCAGGCGTTCGGCTATTTCGACCAGGATCGCAACCGGCTGTCCATCAACGGCGCCATGACCCGGTTCGTGAGCGACTGGAACGGAAACCACCAGCTCAAGTTCGGAGCGGAGTATCAGAACGCGGGCGAGGAGTTCGTCGAGTTCTACGTCCGGGATCTGGCGACCTACACGGTGAACGACGAACCCGCCTTCGTGGATTTCCGGAAGAGCAACTTCACGGCGTCGAACCGGTTCTACGAGGTGAACGCGTTCGCCCAGGATAGCTGGACCCTGAACAACCGCACGACTCTGAACCTCGGCATCCGCTTTTCCGCGACCCGCGGCTTCAACCCCGCGCAGGGCGCGCCCGCGGGCACGTACTTTCCGGCTCAGGACTTCCCCCGGCAGGACGTCATCAGCTGGAACAATCTCGCGCCCCGGGCGGGAATCGTCTACGACCTCACCGGAGAGGGGAAGCACGCCCTGAAAGCCTCCTACGGCCGGTACCATCACGTGATCAGCACCGGCTTCATCGGCGTCGTCAATCAGAACGGTGGCGCGGGACAATTCCACGTCTGGAACGATCGAAACGGCGACACCATCTTCCAGAATGGGGAGGAGGGGGACCTGCTGTCGACTTCCGGCGGCACGACGAACCAGGTGGACCCGGACCTCGGGCAGCCGCGGACGGACGAGCTCATCGTGGGCATCGACAACGAGCTCGCCAATCAGACGCGCCTTTCCGTCAACTTCGCCTACCGGAAGAAGACGAATCTGGTCGCGATGGTCAACACCGGCGCCCCGGATGCTACCGCCTGGGTATCGGTTCCCGCGATCGATCCAGGCCGAGACGGTGTGGCCGGCACCGGCGACGACCAGACGATTCAGGTGTTCAACCGACGGTCGGAGTTCACCGATCAGTACACCGAGACGAATCCCGACGGATTCGACGGGGACTTCAAGGGGCTGGAGGTCGTGCTCCAGAAGCGGTTCGCGAACCGGTGGCAGTTCCTCGGATCCTACGCCCTGAGCCACTCGACTCTCGAGCGGACGTCCATCGCCAACGGGGAGTACGGCGGCGAAGAGGAAGGCGCGGGCGGTATCGGCTTCGGAAGCGGGACGGGCGCGTACGTCACGCCGAACTCGGGCATCAACAATAACGGCGAATCAGACTTCTTCGACCGGACGCACTCCGTTCGGATGGTCGGGAACTACCAGATCCCTGGGATCGACGTGAACATCGCCGGGACGTTCAAGCACCAGACGGGAACGCCCTATGGCCGGATCCTGGCCCTCACCGAGGATGCGAACGGCAACGCATTCAATCAGGGCAACGTCACCATCTTCGCCGAGCCCCGGGAGACGTTCCGGTTTCCCGCGATCAACAATGTCGACTTCCGGGCGAGCAAGTTCTTCGACCTCGGTCGCAACCGGCTCGAGGTCATCTTCGACGTCTTCAACCTCTTGAACTCGAACGTGGTCACGAACTACAACGTCAACACGGGCGAGGACGTCTTCCAGGCGCCCCTGAACGTGTACGGACCCCGCGTAGTCCGGCTCGGGGGACGCTGGACGTTCTGATCGACTCCGAGGGGGGCCTTCGGGCCCCCCTTATTTCCGGGGGACCAGATAGTCCCAATGCTGCGCCGCCTGCTCGAGGATCCGGGGCAGGTCTTCGGCCAGGAGATATCGCTCCGCGATGAGCTGAATGCCTGCCTCGGCGACCAGCCCCAGGTAGTGCTCCCGACTGGGGTATCGCTCCGCAATCGAGGGACGCGGATCCCCTTTCGCTTTCCGCTCCCCCGGATCGCGGGCGAACGGGATGTACGAGCCCTGCATGCTCGACAGGACGTCCACCGGACCCGACTCGGAGTTGAAGAGGTTCCAGCCGGTGTAGGTCGCGAGCGGCGCCGCGAGCTCCGGAAGACGGATTCCCGCTTTCTCGTTTCCGTCCTCGTCGACCGCGGGGACGAGGAGAGGATAGGAGCCGTCGATGGCCGGAGGCTCCCGGGTGACGACGCCCTCGCTCCGGAACTTCTCCCCGTAGTCCGCCCGGTACGCCTTGTGCACGCGCGAGCTCGTCCCGACTTCCGGCAGAGACGGGAAGGCCAGCTCTTCCGGTCTCACCAGGCTCTTCTCTTCGACGCGGGCGTAGCGGCTCGCGGGCGGCTGGTCGTCCTCGCGAATCCACGAATCCATCGACGCGAGCAGAGCTCGCATCGACCAGCGGAAGTCCATGGGGTTGCTCCTCTGCTGGCCCAGGGTGCGCTCGGGAGGGAAACGCGCCGGACCGTGCTGGGAACCGGCGAAGTGGTACACCCGGACGTTCTCGGGGATCTTCGCGTCCTCGAGGCCGTCGATACTGGTATGGATGAGAGACGCGGCGCGGCCCCAGTACTCGTAGGAGGAGTTGGTATAGAAGACCTTCGGCTGGTGCTCGGGCTTCTGCCGGGCGAGGATTCCGTCGCTCACTCCCGACCTGGCGTCGGTCTGCTCCAGGTCGGTGAAGGGAAAGATATCGGTGGGATAGAAGAAATTGATGTAGGGGTGGCCGTCGCGCGAGGCCTGAGCGAATCGATGGTTGAAGCTTCCTCGTCCGCCTCCGGCCACGTGCGCGATGACCCCGTCGAAGACCTTCCGCCGCGACTCGTCCTCGTTGAATCCGTAATAGAGGAAGGTGCGCAGGAATCGTCCGCTCTGAGAGATGCCGAAGGCGATGGCCCGCTGGATCTCGCCGCGGCCGATGCCGAGCTCCGGCGCTCCCTCATGCTTGAGGCGCGAGACCGCGTCGCGGATTCCGGCGAGGCCGAGCCCGACGAGCGGAGGATTTTCCGCGAGGTAGACCACCTCGTAGATGCGGCGGGGCTCGAAGCCTCCTTCGAGGTAGACCCGCCCGGAATCGGGAACGACCCGGCCGTCTTCCACCCGCGCGAACTTCCACTTCGAGCGCGGAATCACCCGGCGCTCTCCCTCGACCGAATCGCGCACCGTCAGGACGTTCTCGGGCGCGCTTTCGTCCGCGACCGGATAGGGAAGGTGGTCCCGATCGGCGAGTGAGTGGTCGGTCTCCGGCTGAATGGGAACGAAATCACTCCGGACGAGACCGCGGAGGGGTTTGCCGCCGTCGGTCGCGGCCGGAGGATACATGCGCATGACTCCCGGACGCTTCGGGGTGTCCCACTGCCACCCGACCCAGAGGAGGGCGAAGCCCCGCTCCAGGAGGAAACCGTCGCCGAAATTCTCCTCGGCCGAAGGGTCGAGGCTGCCCGCGGCGAGGTTGAAGAACGAAAGCAGACCCTTGCCGCCCCGGTTTCCGACCTCGAGAAGGAGCGTTCCGTTGCCTTTCTCGAGCCTCTTGGGCTTCACCAGATGGAAGTCCGCGGAGTGACTGACCCGGCCGCCCGCGTCCGCAGGGGCCTTTTCGATGTCGGCCACGATCCGGTTCGGCTCGAGCGTCCGATCGAGCGCGAAATGAATGCGCCCGGCGATCACCTCGTACCCGCCCGCGAGACCGAAGCTCTTGCCCGCGAGGACGTCGCGTCTCTCCCCGACGTCGATCCGAACCACCTCGGCCCCGGCGTCGGCCCCCCCGATGAGATCGACGAGGCCGAGAACAACGAACGAGATTGCCGTGAGTCTCATGACGAGACCTGCCTTTCTCCAAGAATCCATTTCGGTTTGCGCTCCCACCGAAGCCCGAATTTCGTGGTGGCCGCGGTGAAAATCGTCGCCGCCGCTTCCTCGGGCGAATCGGTGACGATGAGGCGGTCGAGGTCCGAAGGCTCGATGGTGCCCGCCGGAACCATGGTGTCTCGCAGAAAATTCAAGAGCGGCGCCCAGTAATCGCTTCCCATGAGCACCACCGGAAAGTCCTTCATCTTGCCCGTCTGGATCAAGGTGGCCGCCTCGAAGATCTCGTCCATGGTTCCCAAGCCCCCGGGAAGGGCCACGAAGGCGTAGGAGTACTTCGCCAGCATGACCTTGCGAACGAAGAAATACCGGAACTCCACCGTGAGATCCAGATAGGGATTCGACCTCTGCTCGTGCGGCAGCAGGATGTTGCAGCCGATCGACCGGCCCCCGGCTTCCTTCGCGCCCCGGTTCGCGGCCTCCATGATTCCCGGTCCGCCGCCGGTCATGACGGTGAAGCCGGAGCGCGCGAGCCGTCGTCCCACCTCGAGCGCGAGCGCGTAGTAGCGATGGTCCTCCTTGAAGCGCGCCGATCCGAAGACGGTGACGCAGGGCCCGACGAAGTGGAGACTGCGGAATCCGCGCAGGAACTCGAGAGAGATCCGGATGAGCCGCACGAGCTCCGAAAGCCGGCTCTCCGGGCCCGCGAGAAAACGGCCCTCGTCGGAGGCGGCGGCAGGCACGGGGTTGGGCGCTTCCATGGTCCGAACATACCACGAGACGTTGCGGGGGCTCCTCGGTTGCCGGCGGGATCCCGCGTAACTATCATGAACGCCGAAACCACCCGCTGGAGGAGCCCCGTGTCGACGAACGTCGTTCTCTACGAGTCGAAAGACAACATCGCCATCATCACGCTGAACCGCCCCGAGGTTCTCAACGCCATGGACGAGGACATGTGGGGAGCCCTCGAGGCCACCTGGCGGCGGTTCAACAACAGCGAGGACCGGGTCGCGATTCTCACCGGGGCGGGGGATCGCGCGTTCTGCGTCGGCGCGGACCTCAAGAGCCCCTCTCTCGAGGTCTGGCGCGCCATCCCCGGTCACATCGTGGAAGTGGAAAAGCCGGTCATCGCCGCGGTCTTCGGCCACTGCCTCGGCGGTGGAATCGGGCTGGTGCAGTTTTCGGACATCTGCGTCGCGAGCGAGGATACGGCGTTCGCCTTCCCCGAAGCCAAGGTGGGAATCGCCATCGGGAGCGCCAGCTCTCTCGTCGCCCGGATCCCTCACAAGATCGCGATGGAGCTCATGCTGACGGGGGAGCCCATTTCGGCGCAGAGGGCCTATGAAGTCGGCCTGGTGAACAAGGTCGTTCCGCGCGGCGAGCTCATGGAGGCTGCGATCGACTACGGTCGGCGCATCGCCCAGAACGCCCCGCTCGTCCTGGGAATGCTCAAGCGCTGGGCTCGGGAGATGATCCCCAAAGGCCCGCTCGAGAACGCCGCCCGGTTCCGCAGGGAGCCGGAGACCATCTTCGCCAGCCGCGACGCCCGCGAGGGAATCGCCGCCTTCCGGGAGAAGCGAAAGCCGAAGTTCCTGGGGACATAAGGGGATTGGCCACAGAGACGGCGAGACACAGAGAATTCGAAATGATTGCAGACCGGCTCGTCCTTCGATCTCTGTGCCTCTGTGTCTCTGTGGCCAATCTTCCCGTCGCTGACCCTGACATGAACCCGATTCAGGGCTTCGGGTAGCCCAGGCGCTTCAGGTCGTCCGCGATCTCGTCGAGGATCGCGGGATCGTCGATGGTCGGCGGGACCTTGTAGTGCTCTCCGTCGGCGATCTTGCGCATCGTGCCCCGGAGGACCTTCCCCGAGCGCGTCTTGGGAAGCCGCTTCACCAGAGCCGCCTGCTTGAAGACGGCGACGGGCCCGATGCTCTCGCGCACCAACGACACGAGCTCGGGAACGACCTGACCCTCGGGGCGCTCGGCCCCGGCCTTGAGGACCACGAGCCCGAGGGGCACCTGTCCCTTGAGCGAGTCGGCGACGCCGATGACCGCGCATTCGGCGACGTCCGGGTGCGAGGCGAGGATCTCTTCCATGGCGCCCGTCGAAAGCCGGTGCCCGGCGACGTTGATCACGTCGTCGGTGCGGCTCATCACCCAGAGATAGCCGTCCTCGTCCCGATAGCCGGCATCCGCCGTCTGATAGTAACCGGGGAAGCGGTCCAGGTACTTCGCGCGAAACGCCTCGTCGTTGCCCCAGAGCGTCGGGGCGCAGCCCGGCGGCAAGGGAAGCTTGATGACGAGGTTTCCCATCTCACCGTCGTTCATTTCCACTCCGTCGTCTCCCAGAACCCGCACGTCGTAACCCGGAACCGCCTTGGCGGGCGAGCCCGGCTTCACGGGAAAGGCCTCGAGCCCGAGACAATTGGAGGCGACGGGCCACCCGGTCTCCGTCTGCCAGTAGTGATCGATGACCGGTATCCCGAGCTTTTCCTCCGCCCATCGAAGGGTGTCGGGGTCGCACCTCTCTCCCGCGAGGAACAGGGAGCGGAAGTTCGCCATCGAGTAGCGCTTCCGGTGCACTCCTTCCGGGTCTTCCTTCTTGATCGCGCGGAAAGCCGTGGGAGCGGTAAAGAAGACGGAGACCCGATGCTGATCGATGACCCGCCAGAACGCCCCGGGGTCCGGGGTGCCCACGGGTTTTCCTTCGTAGAGCACGGTGGTGCAGCCGTGAAGAAGTGGGCCGTAGACGATGTAGGAGTGGCCTACCGTCCAGCCGAGATCGGACGCCGCCCAGTACGTTTCCCCTGGCTCGACCCCGTAGATGTGGTTCATGGACCATTTCAGCGCGACGGCGTGGCCGCCGTTGTCGCGGACGATCCCCTTGGGCTGGCCGGTGGTTCCCGAGGTGTAGAGGATGTAAAGGGGATCGGTCGCGAGAATGCTTTCGCAGGCGGCGGACGGCGCTCCCGCGATCGCTTCCTCCCAATCAAGGTCCCTGCCGGCGATGAGCGCCGCAGGATGCTGCGGGCGCTGGAGGATGATGGTACGCGTCGGCTTGTGGATCGCGAGCGAGATCGCGTCGTCGAGGAGGGGCTTGTAGGGGACGATGCGCTGGCCTTCGATGCCGCAGCTCGCACTCACGACGAGCTTGGGGCGCGCGTCGTCCATTCGCGCCGCGAGCTCGTGAGCCGCGAACCCTCCAAAAACCACCGAGTGCACGGCGCCGAGCCGCGCCGCCGCGAGCATCGCCGTCACCGCTTCGGGCACCATCGGCATGTAGAGGAGCACGCGGTCGCCCCGGGAGACCCCCTGGCGGCGGAGCGCTCCCGCGAAACGCGCCACTTCGTCCCGGAGCTCGCGGTAGGTGAAGGAGCGGACGGTGCCGGTGACCGGACTGTCGTAGATCAGGGCCGTTTGATCCGCGCGGCCGTTCTCGACGTGCCGGTCGAGACAGTTGTAGCAGGTATTGAACCTTCCGCCCTCGAACCACCGATGGAAAGGCGCTCTCGAATCGTCCAGCACCTTTCGCCACGGCTCGAACCAGTGGAGCGCGGATGCGGCCTCGCCCCAGAATCCCTCGGGATCTTCGAGAGAGCGCCGATACACCGAAGCGTAGCTCAATTCTCTATACCTTTTTTCTTGCGGAGCGCCTCCGGGGCCCGCTCGCCGTCGTGGGGAACGAGCTCGACCTCGACCGCGAACTTCACCTTGGAGGGGGTATAGCAGACTCTATTGTCGCAGGCCTGGTAGGAGAAGGTCACCGGGATCGAGATTCTTTCGTCGCGGAAACGGGGTGAGAGGGTCACGTCCTTCAAGATGCGCACGCGTCCGTGATAGACCGGCACCGTCTCCCCGATCGCTTCGAGGCGAAGCCTCTCCGGTTCCGGGAAATCGGTCTCGTGAGACAAAAGGGACGGGTGCTGGTCGATATCGACCACCACCGGACGATAGCCCTCGACACCCGGCGCGTAGACGTGCATCTTCGGGGGCAAAGCGAGTTCGAGAGCGAGGGTGATGCGGTTTCCGCGGCTGGCCACGTCCTGGGCGGGAAAGGCTTCGAGCTTCAGGTGGTCGGTCACCACTTCGACGCGCTTTCCCCCGGACGCCCCGAACTCTCGAACGAGGATGCTGTCGGCGGTGTAGCGCTGCCGGTGCATCTGCTCGAAGTACTTGGCGCGCACGATCCCGTTCTCGTCTACCAGAAACGTGCCCGGGAAGGGAATCCCGTAGAACTCGTCGCCCTCGGGGACGTTGTGGTTGAAGATCCCGAAGGCGCGGATGACTCTCGAATCTTCGTCGGAGAGGAGAGGGAAGTGGAAGCCCCCGCTGCGCTCGCTGAAGTGGCGGAGCACCGCCGGGCCGTCGTAGCTGATGGCGGCGACGCCGAGACCCTGCGCCCGGAATTTTTCCAGAGAGCGTTCCAGCTCCACGAGCTGGGTCTTGCAGTACGGTCACCAGTCGGCGGAGCGGTAGAAGTGTAGGAGAGCGCCCTTGGGCCCCTTGATGGCCTCGAAGTCCCAGAGCTTCCCGTCCAGGTCCTGGATCCGGAACGCGGGGATCCTGGCCCCGACCGCGACCCCGGTGCGGAAATCGGCGTCGAGCGGATCGTCGGTGTCGAAAGGCTCCTGAGCGACGATGGCCACGGCGAAAGCCACGAAAGGAAAGAACATCATGCCCGCATCGTATACCAACTCGCGAGCGTGGTATCGTACCGGGCATGGCGACCCACCCCCACCGCTATCCGGAACAGGCCGTCCTTCGCGACGGGAGAAGCGTCCTCATCCGTCCGTTTCGGCGGGACGACGTCGAGGAGCTTCACCGCTTCTTCCTGGGGCTTCCCACGCACATCCGGCGGTTCGCCTGGGACAAGATCGAGCATAGGGCCCTCGTCGAGAGCTGGGCCGAAAACATCGACTATGACAACGTGCTTCCGCTCCTCGCGCTCGACCGCTCGCGCATCGTCGCCGACGCCACGCTCCATCGCCGCGAGAATGGTCCGCTGCGCCTCGTCGGCCGCATCAAGTGGCTCATCGATCCGTCGTTTCGCGGAGTCGGTCTCGGCGCCCTCCTGGTGAACCTTCTCATGGACGCGGCGCGGGACCGGGGTCTCCGCCACCTGACTTGCATGCTCATCTCCGACCTCGAGCAGGACGCGATCGACGTGCTGGCTCCTCTCGGGTTCAAGGAATATCGGGTCCCCGGCTACGGCGCCGACCCCGACGGGAACCCCCACGACATGAGCAAGCTCGTCTATTCCTTCGACTGACACTCCGGCCGCACGACGTCCGCCGTCCCTGCTTGACAGAAACGGGCTCCTGCCTCAGACTGCACGCCCCCCCCAATTAAGGAGGTCTCCCGTGACCCGCACCCCGAGTCGCATCCTGCTTGGAGTATCTTCGCTCGCGGCTTTCGAAGCGTCCACCCTGCTTTTCGACCGGTTGGAGCCGCGGGTCCACGCGCAAATCAAGGAAACGCCGGTTGTGGTCGTCAACCCCAAGAACATGCTCCTCAGGATCGAGCTCCTCCAGGTGGGCATCGTTTCCATCGGCGAAACGAAAGCGGAAGCGGGATCGGAGCAGATACGGCGGGCCCGGGTCGAGCTGTACGTGGAGGAGATGAAGCTCCAGATGAAGGGGAGCGCCCTCGGGTAGTCGGCGCGCGAGCGCGCCGGGCTCGCTCTGCTCGCGCGGCCGATGAGTTTTTTCGGCACCCTGCTGGTCAGGGCACGTCGCTCGCGACCACGATCCCCGTGTCGCCGCGCGCCAGGCTTCCCACAGCAAAAATCGTGTAGTTTGCGCCCGCGGCGAAGTTGTGCCCGGTCGAGGTGGCCACGGGCTCATCGGTGCCCGCGCGACGGATCTGAATATCGTAGACCCCGGGGACTACTTCCATCGCGTCGGTGGTCTCGAGATAGCCGATGTCCTGGAACAACGTGGGTCCGTTCAGCACCACGGCGTCGAGAGGGGCGGGGAAATCGGGGATGACGTTGGTCATCGTCACTCCTGCCCTGGAGGAACCCTCGATGCGATCGTCCTCGAGGACGGCGACCTCGAACGAAGAAAGTCCGACGAGCGCCACCGTGACCGCTTCGTCACCGGAAAGCGCCACCGAGGTTTCCGCGAGGCTGGCTCTGCGGCTTCCGACGGGGAAGAACTGAACGCGATAGTCACCGGGGCTGAGCTCCAGGTACTCGCTCACTCCGGGATAGGCAACGCCGGTGAACGTTTCCGCCCCGGTCGTCCCGCTGACCACCACGTCGACGGTGTGCGCATCGAAAGCGAGAGGCGCGGCCCGAAGAAGCCCGCTCGCGGTGGCCGCGGGTGCGGTTGTGGTCGCGGGCGGATTGTCGCTCGTGGGAGTTTCGTCATCGCAGGAAGTCATAAGAACCGCGACGGCGAAGATCGTCAACGAATACGCGCCGTTGGCGACGCCAGGTCTCGTCTTCATGAAGCACCTCTAAGGGTCGTTGGCGCGCGACCGTTTCCAGCGTAGCGAAAGCGGTCCGGCGAGGCCATCGGGCCTTTCACGTAGCGAAGCCCATGCCTTCGGGTCCATCAGGGTTGGGATCGAAGAAACGCTCGACGGCGAGCCGGAGGTATTCATAACCCTCTCCCGAGTACCCGAACCTCGTACCCGGGTCGAAGTCGATGGTGAGAGGCCCGGGCGCATCCGTCCACCTTCCGGGTCTCCAGTTGGGAAATCCGGTCGAATGAGAGAGCACGAGTCGTGCGGTAATGCCCTCCAGGCGAGGATCGCCGGGCACGGGAGGCGTCTCGGTATAGCGCGTGAGCGGGGCATCGAGATCGAGTCTTCCTTCCCGGGCGAGGAGAAGCACTCCGTAGGCGAAGACCGGCTTGCTCAGTGAGGCGGCTTCGAAGATTGTGTCGGGGCTCACCGGTTCACGGGTCGTCTCGTTCTTGACGCCATACGCGGGCGTGAGGGCTATCTTTCCGTTTCGGACGACGGCCAGGGAAAGCCCGGGAACCGAGGAGGCGCGCAGCAGTCAGGGAACCCAGCGGTTGAGCTCGGGAGCGGAGACCGCCGCTTCGAAAGCGGAGAAGAGAACGAACAACGGCGCGAGTAGAACCGTCCCGTGCACGGGAAGACGATAGCACGTCGGGCCGGCTCGTCAGAGTGGGGGGGCGATCAATGGAAATCCCGGCTCCTCACCCTCGAAGGCTCGAGGGTAAGCCGCGGCTTCCAGAGCTCGTCGACGACGAGGTGGACCACTCCCGACTCCGCCTGGACTTTCCCCGTCGCTCCCAAAAACGTCGTGGTCTTGATGAGAAGCGCGTACTCCGAGAACTTCTGCGACCAGATGACGAGATTCACGAATCCGGTCTCGTCCTCGAGGGTCATGAAGGTGACCCCGGAGGCCGTTCCCGGCCTCTGGCGGCAGATGACGAGCCCGGCGTAGCGGACCAGGCGTCCGTTCGTCATGCGGGCGACGCTTCTTGCGTCGGGGAGTCCCTGGGCCTTCAGGGCCGGGCGAAGCGGAGCGAGCGGATGGCCGTGGGTGCTGTGAGAGGAAGCTTCGTAGTCCCAGGAGATCCTCTCGAACTCCCGGAGCTCGTCGAAAGAGACGTCGCCCTCGGGAACGGAGAGAAAGACGTCCGGGTCTTCCTTGCGGAGCCCGCGGGCCTTCCATAGAGACGACCGTCTCGTGGGCTCGAGCCCGTCGAACGCTCCCGCGCTCGCGAGGGCGGCGAGAGCCTTCTCGCCGACTCCCGCCCTTCGTGAAAAATCCTCCATCGAGGTGAAGGGCGCGGCCATTCGCGCGGCGACGATACGCTCGCCGTCGGCCTTCTCGCTCAGTCCCTTCACGTAGCGAAGCCCCATCCGGACTCTTCCTTCTTCGGCCGCCCCCGCGAGGGTGCAGTCCCAGTCGCTCTCGCGAACGTCGACCGGGAGGAAAGTCACCCCGCGGCGCTTTCCGTCGTCCACGATGGTCGCGGGGGAGTAGAAGCCCATGGGCTGCGCGTTCAAAAGGGCGCAGATGAACTCCGCCGGGTAGTGGCACAGGAGATACGACGCGGCGTAGCTGATGAGGGCGAAGCTCGCGGCGTGGCTTTCGGGAAACCCGTACTCGCCGAAGCCGGTGATCTGCTGGAAGACCCTCTCCGCGAACTCGAGGGCGATGCCTTTCGCCTGCATGCGGGTCACGAGCTTCTCCCGGTGGCGCTCGATGCGGCCGGTGCTCCTCCAGGCAGCCATGTCGCGCCGGAGCTGGTCGGCCTCTCCCGGCGTATAGTCCGCGGCCACGATCGCGAGCCGCATCACCTGCTCCTGGAAGAGGGGAACTCCGAGAGTTTTCTCCAGGACCGGTCTCAGGATTTCGTGGGGGTAGGTGACGGGCTCTTCTCCGCGCCGGCGTCGCAGGTAAGGATGCACCATGCCTCCGGTGATGGGACCGGGCCTCACGATGCTCACCTCGATGACGATGTCGTAGTAGTTCCGCGGCTTCAGACGGGGGAGCATCGCCATCTGCGCCCGGCTTTCGATCTGGAACACCCCCACGGTCTCGGCGCGGCAGATCATGTCGAAGGTCTTCTCGTCGTCGGGAGGGATGGTGGCCATGCTGGAATCGACTCCCCGGTGCTCCTTCAGGAGCCGAAAGCAGAGATCGAGCTGGGTCAGGGCGCCGAGTCCCAGGAGATCGATCTTGAACAGGCCGAGAGCTTCGATATCGTCCTTGTCCCACTGGATGACGGTGCGGTCCTCCATGGTGGCGTTCTCGATGGGGACGATCTGGTGGACGGGCTCGTGGCCGAGAAGAAATCCACCGGGGTGGATCCCGAGGTGACGGGGGAAGTCGAGGATGGAGTTCGCGAGCCGGAGAAGGTTCTGATGGTCCGGAGTCTCGGTGTCGAATCCCGCCTGCTGGAAGCTTTCGGCGGTGGGGCCGTCGTAGTGGGAGAGGAGCTTCGCGAGCCGATCGAGGCTCGTTTCCGAAAGGCCGAGGGCCTTTCCCACGTCGCGCACCGCCGAGCGAGCCCGGTAGCGGATGACGTTCGCCACCATCGCCGCCCGGTCGCGCCCGTACTTCTGGTAGACGAACTGGATCACCTCCTCGCGTCTCTGGTGCATGATGTCGAGGTCGATGTCCGGAGGCTCCGCCCGGTCCTTGGAGAGAAACCGCTCGAAGAGAAGCCCCATCCTCACCGGATCGACGGCGGTGATGCCGAGGGAGTAGCAGACGGCGGAGTTCGCCGCCGAGCCCCGCCCCTGGCAGAGGATCTCGTTTCGCCGGCAGTACTGGACGATCTCGTACATCGTGAGGAAGTACCCGCCGTAATCGAGATCCTGGATGAGATCCAGCTCCTTTCGGAGCTGCCGGCGCATGTCCTCCGAGACCTCGCCTCCATAGCGCCACCGCGCGCCCTCGAACGTCAGGTGCTCGAGCCAGGCCGAGGTGGTGCTCCCTTGCGGGAGATTTTCCGCAGGATAGCGATAGCGGACGTCCTTCAACGAGAACTCGCAGCGCTCCGCGACTTCGAGGGTCCGCTCGACCGCTCTCGGGTCGTCGGCGTAGAGATCGCGAAAAGCGATGTCGGTCTTGAGCGCGTACTCCGCGTTCGGCTTCAGAAGCCTCCCCGCGGTCCTTACCGTGGTTCCGTTCCGAATCGCGGTGAGAACGTCTTGAAGGTCGCGCCGCTCCCGATGGTGGTAGAGCACTTCCATCCCCGCGACCATGGAAACGCCGTATCGGCCCGCTTCCTCTCGAAGACGCTTCTCGTGGGGAACGTCGAGATCGCGGCGGTGCCGGGTGGCGAGGGCGTAGAGCCTCTCGGCGAAAGCTTCCTTGAGGATCTCGAGCGATCCTTCTCCGATCCAGAGAGCCAGGAGACCGTCCTGATGCTCCGCAATCTCACGCCACGAGACCCGCGACGTTCCCTTTTCGCAGCGCAGCCGTCCCCGGGTCACGAGACGGCAGAGGTTCCGGTAGCCTTCGTGACTCCCCGCCAGCAGCACGAGGGTGGCACCGTCGTCGACGGTGATCTGCGAGCCGACGAGGAGATGGATCCCGAGCTCCTGGGCTTTTTGATGGGCGCGCACGATGCCGTAGACCCCGTCGCGATCGGTGATGGCGAGCGAGCGAAGCCCGAGGCGATGGGCCTCCTCGACGAGCTCCTCGGGATGGCTCGCCCCCTCGAGAAACGAGCCATTGGACTTGCAGAAGAGGGGAACGTAGGGAAGAGAAGACATTTCAACCGGAAAGGCCTCTTGGCCAGACGGCTGGAAGAAGGGAATGAAACGCAAAGACGCCAAGACGCAAAGACGCCAAGAAATCCCCTTTTCTTCTTTGCGCCTTTGCGCCTTTGCGCCTTTGCGTTTTTTTCCTGTTCTTCACTCGACCCGACCTTCCAGGAACCACCGTCGTCTCTGGCGGTCGAAGAACACCCAGAACACGTCGCCCTGCTGCATCTTGATGAAGTAGTACTCGCGCTCGACCGTGCGCCTCCACCAGCCGCCCGAGAGGATGTAGGGGCCGAGAAAGTCGCGCACCGGGCCGAACTCGAGCCCCCGGAGGAGCCAGCCGTCAGGCTCGTGGCGCGAGCGCGGCGGGAGCACCATCGGCTTTTCGTAGATGCGGCGCACGAGGGAGCGTCCTGGTCCTTTCGGGGTCGCGGCTTTCTCCGGTAAAGACGCGAGAGGCTTCCACTCGAACCTCGAAGCGGGAAGATGTCCGTCCCGGAGCCGGGCCTGGACCACGGCGTCGTCCCCGAGCTCCGCCCTCAGGCGCGCGAAGGCCCGGTTGCAGCTCCTGGGGTCCCGCTTCGGCTTCTCGACGATGAGGGAGAGCTGCTCGAACGCTTTTTTCACCGCGTCCGCCCGGACGCCGAGCTCGACGGCGCCGGCCTCGAGCTTCAGCGTCTCGAGCCGCAAGCGTACGAGGCCGAGAAGAAGCGGCCCGTTCAGCGTCGGCTCGTCGGGCCGGAGCGTCTCCTCGAGGACGCTCCGGTCGTCGAGCTCGAGCTTCAGATGGAGCTTCGCGAGCGCGAGGCTCTTCCCGTAGAGCTCCTGCAGTAGATCGTCGAGAAGCTGCTTGACGAAGAACAAAAGCCGCTCGGCCGCCGTCTCCGGCGCGGGAAGCTCCATCTTGCGGAGATAGATCTCCTCCTCGGGCTTGGGCTGCAGGGGAGAGAAGAGCTCACCGGTCGCGAGGCGATGGAGATCGTGCACCTCGGGACCGAATCGCTTGAGGAGCCCCTTGGGAGGCAGGCGAAGGAAGTCCGCCACGGTGCGGATGTGGAGCTTGAGGAACGTCTCCTGCGCATCGGGAGGGATGTCGAGCCGCGCGAGAGGAACGCTTCGGCTCACGGTCTCTTCTTCTTCGAGACTCTGGAAGGCGCGGGCTCCGCGATAGGCGCGGGCGACGGCGTAGGTCCCGAAGCGGGTGAACCCGACGGCGACGGAGGCGTAGAACTTCGAGACCCGGAGGGTCTCCCGGATGGCCTCCGCCCAGGAATCGAGAGACGGGTAGAGGCGCTCGAGCCCCGAGGCGTTCAGCCAGAAGAGGCCGGGAATTCCGGCGGGCTCGACGTCGGGGGTGAAGCGGCGTAGGATCTCGGTGAGCCTCAGGACACCCTCCCGAACCGCGGCCTCGCTCACCGCTCCCGCGCGAAGCTCGGCCGAGAGCGCGAGCGCCGCGGCGTAGCGGTGTCCGGGGCGGATTCCGAGTGCCCGCGCTTTCTCGTTCACCCAGAGGAGAAACGCCTGGGGCTTCTCCTCGGCCACGACCGCCATGGGCTTTTCGAGCCAGGCGGGGTTCTGCTGTGCCAGGAGCTGCAGGGGGAAGGCGGGGAGGTCAACGCAGGCCAGCCGGCGCACGGCACACCTCTCGGTAACGACGTCCCGGTCCACGGCGCTTGTCCTTGAGAACATCGATCTCGACCTCACAGGGTTTGTCGGAATTCCGCCGCGCTTCGCAGCGGAGAGAGATGAGAGAGTTGAGCGAGCTCGACTCGCGCGTCTTCTCGGTGAGCACCACGACCGCGGTCGAAGTCTTCTGCGCCAGGCCG